>ERZ837910.4668-NODE-4668-length-13140-cov-9.276500_pt1 | contig 13140 bp, 10 predicted proteins | sample MGYA00519940_ERZ837910 | MGnify/ENA primary metagenome ERZ837910 (study PRJEB31850, sample SAMEA3708825) | human gut metagenome | biome: human gut; feature: human-associated habitat; material: faeces | place: China | collected 2014 ... | reverse complement strand
ATGAATTAATCGGTTATTATCTAATTTATCTACATTACATAATCAACCCCACAAAACCTAATTTGTAAAACCAATTCATCTTAACTAATAAACAAAATGAAAATATAAACATATAAAAAGGTGTTTCAACAAAAGATTGAAACACCAATAAATTTAAATTATTTATTTTTTATAGCAGTAAGTAATTTGATAATTTCGGCAAAACCAAGCATAAGCATACCACCAACGAAACCTGATCCCCAACAAATCAAAGCAACACCAATTGAAAATTTGTATCCTATTGCATCTCCTAATACAATTCCCAAAAACAATCCTAGAATAAAAATAAATACTGCAATTACAGAAAAAATAGTTGCAATAGTATTGCTATTGGTCTTTACATCATCACTTTCAATTTGTGTATTATCAATATTGCTATATTTCAAAATTTCTGCATATTCCTCATCAGTAACAGAAATAGGAACTTTCTTAAAATATTTTCCTTGCTGAGTTGCTTTGTCATATTCATAATCGGGATATTCTTCACTCCAAGCAGGATTTTCAGAATATTCTTTATCATAAAGTCCCAAATCATTCAGAACTTTTGCTTTTTCCATATTCTTATTATTTTCAAGCTGAATTTTCTGTTGATTAATAAATTCTTGTACCCTTTGATTCATTCTACTTCTCCCCTAATTTGCAACAATTATGTTTCACTTTACAATCATTACTATATCATCATCAGACTATTTTGTCAATTTTTGCTTAGCCAATCATAAAATACACTATATATGCAACTGAGTAATTATTATAAATAGAAATTAAAATAAAAAATCGAGGACATCTCAAAAAGAGATGCCCTCAAAAAGGAGTTGATTATTCTAAATTACTTTAGATATGTTAAACCTGTTTCGCCAATAGCTCCGTCAATACCTGTGAAGCCCTTTGCACAACATACATAAACTCTCATATTTGACTTACCAGGAGCTGAAACTGAAAGTGTACCATTTGTAACAACCTTCTTGTCACCTGTAACTGCGTCAATATATGTACCGTTAGGAATGTTATTGAATGTTGCAGCACTTGAGATTGTAACTAGAGCAAGTGAATCTGTGTCATCGTTTGTATATCTTCTGATATAAGCCAAATTACCACTTACATAGTTGCTATCTGCTGTGTACTGACCCTTCTGAAGAGCAGGAACAGCACGACGAATCTTGTTAAGCTTTGTGATGTGCTTTGCTAGAGGATAACTTAGAGATTCTGAAGCAGTACCTGAAGCTGTATAATCACCAAAGTCTGTTGTCTTAACATCGCCTTCAACGTGGTCACCGAAGTAAGCACGACCTGTGCCTTCAAGAGGAGTCTTGTTAGCACCACCATCAATCATAACGCCCTTCTTGAATTCAATTTCTGAACCATAGTAAATACAAGGAATACCACGGAATGTGAACATCAAGTCTAGATTTTCAGCCCAAGTAGAAGTACCACCGTTAAATCTATCGGCATCGTTAGGACCAGGAGCGTAGTCATGTGAATCAACATAAACAACATTCCAAGTTGGATCATTAAAGTATGGATCTTCTTGCTTAGCTAGACCATAAGCACTACCTGCTGTATTGAAGTTATAGTGCATTGTAAAGTCAATTGCATTCATGCCGGAAGCCTTACTTGTATCAGGTTTATGGTAGTCAATACCCTTTAGGAATGCATTGTCAGATGTTGGCTGATTTGTTGTATCATCATATTCCTTGTAGTGGTCAAATGTTAGGTTCATATTATTGTTGATAGATTCAAGATCTGAGCCACTTGACCATTCTTTAGCCCACTTAGGATCAGATTCATCCCATGTATAGAACATTGTTGATTCCTGAGCATGACCACGGTACCAAATCTGACCGTAACGAGTACAGATTTCACCGAACATATAGAAGTTAGGATTACCGTACTTAGCAGCATTAGCCATCATCTGCTTGTTATACATCATATTTAGAGTTAATCTTGGAATATGTCTAACAGTATCAACACGGAACGCATCAACACCCATAGCCATATACTTACTGTAAGCCTGGTTGATATATTCGGCAACTGCTGGATTTTCTGTATTTAAGTCAACACAGTCACCGGCAATCTGAGCGTTTTTACATGACCAGTCATCCCAGTTAATGTTTCTAAAGTAAGATGTATGATAGTAGTTGTTAGGATTGTAAATTTTAGATTTTGATAACTTAACATCAGAATAGTCCTTTGCTGCAGGGTGAACACCTGTTGAGTTACTATCCTGAATTGAGTTATTCTTCATTAGGTTAATTCTGGCATCATGCTGTTTTGCAGGAGTTAGGTTCCAGTATTCTTCTGCTGTGCTAACACCGGCTTGGTCTAGAAGTTGCTGAGTAGGAATCATAGAATCTTCGATACTGCCTAAATCCTTTGAAGTATCCTTATCGAATAGCTTACAAAGTGTACCTTCACCGAAGTTACCTGTATGCTGCCATACAACATCCTGTACAATCTTCATGCCCTTCATATGAGCTGCCTGAATTAGATCCTGATAAGTGAAGTCATCACTTTCATATCTTGCATCAACCTTTGAGAAATCCATAGCATGGTAGCCATGGTAGTCATAGCCTGAACCGTTTTCAACAATAGGAGTAATCCAAATTGCTGAAAAACCAAGAGCTTTAATGTAGTCTAACTTTTCAGCAAGACCCTTAAAGTCACCTCTCCATGCAGGGTCTGAGTCAGGGTTATTATATACATTGTCATCCCAACAGTGAACGTCATTTGACTTATCACCATTATAGAATCTTGTTGTAACTACAAAGTAAATTGACTCTTCACGAAAATCAACAGATGAAGCAGGGTCAAACTCATCAGGGTTTGAGCTCCACCAAATATTGTTATAGAACCACCATTCACCTGTCTTACGAGTAAGTTCCTTTGTAAGTTGCTTACCGTCTTTATCTGTGAACATTAGGTTAATCTTTGTAACATCTTTAAATGTTGCTGTATACCAGTTATCCTTGTCAGCAGTCATCTGTTCACCAGGATATTCTGTTTTGATATTATTTGGAAGTGAGTTCCAATAATATACATATGGAGTTACGCCTTCACTCTTATAGTGTACTGTTATTCCAGCTTCTGTAGTTTCGCTTGAAGCAGCAGCAGTTTTCTTAACGCTTGTATCCTTAGCAGATACACCGACTGTGCCTACAACCATAATAGATGCTGAAACTGCAATGACCATCAAGAGTGCAATGATTTTTTTTATTTTGGTCATAATCTACTATACCTCTTTTTAATTTGCTTTAGCAAGGATTTTTTGGATAGCTACAGCATCCTTAACATCCATTTTACCATCTTTGTTAAAGTCAGCTACTGATTTGTCAAATGAGTTAACATCATAACCTGCAAATACTTTCTGAATTGCTGTAGCATCCTTAACATCTACTCTACCATCACCATTAACATCACCAAGGATCTTACTTGGATCCGGAGTTGATGGTTCAGTAGCAGTAGTTGGAGTTGTTACTGTTGGGTCTGTCTTAGATGGAGTTGTTACAGTTGGTACAGTAGGAACTGTTGGGTCTGTTGGGTTCTGAGTTGATTCAAACTTTAACTGCTGAGTGATTGTCTGGTTATCACTACCCTGAACAGATACATCAACTGTATAAGTACCGGACTTAGTTGCTGTAAATGAATAATTCTTGTTTAGTGTGTAATAAGCTGTGTTAACCTGTTCACCTGAAGGATCTTTAACTACATATTTGTAGAAAAGAAGCTTTGTACCTGTGTTACCACCGGCTGCGTTTACAGAAAGGTTAGTAGCTGTACCTGTCTTAATCTGGTTACCTGTAAGAGGGTTAGAAGATAGGAATACAGGCTTTTGTTCCTGAGAAGGGTCTTTGATTGTGAAAGACATTTCTCTAAAGTTTTGGTTACCGGCATTATCCTTAACATCAACTCTTACAGTGTAGTCACCGGAAGCAACCGGATTCCAAACACAAGAATTGTCAGCAGAATAACTTCTGATAACTTGACTGTTTACTGAGTACTGATACTGTACGCCAGTAGTTTCTGTCTTTGTTGTAGTTGTTAGTGCAATAGCACTGCCAATGTAAGCAGGTGACTTTGTGTCTGATTCAAAAGATGTAATTCTTAGTGGGCTTGTATCATATACTTCCCATGAACCATCTTTGTAAATCATACTGTTGCCAGGGTAAAGAATGTTACCTGTCTGTGTGCCGCTACCGTTATTGAAGATAATGTGGTCGTATTCGCCTTTAATGTCATAAGACCATACACCATCACCCTCATCAGTCATAGCTTCACCGGGCCATTCTTTGTTTTTTACATTGCTTTTACCATCATACCACATGTAAGCGTTAACCTTTGACCAATTACCAGTGTTTTGGAAATACACTGTGTCACCGCTTGCAGAGGTTGCCCCTGATTTTTCTGTGTTAGTATTAGCAGCAAATACAGAATAACTGCCAACACCTACAGCACTTAAAAGCATAAGTACTGCTAAGAAAACACCAAAGGTCTTTTTGCATAATGTTTTCATTGTTTTGCCTCCTAAAAGTAAAATATTTTCTTACGGTTAAATTATATCAAAAAAGCTCAAGGGTTTTTATTCTGTAAAAGAATAATAAAAATTAATTATATACAATCTTTTATACAATAACTTGTTTATATGTACCAAGTTATGAACTAAATATTAATAGCTCTTTAAATACATGTAACAGTGTTTTAGGAAATTATGAACTAGGATTTTATTTTATCCCAATAAGATTTAAATGCTTGTTCATTTTTATTGTCACCATAAGTATAATATTGTCTGTCTTTCAAAATATCCGGTAAGTACTGTTGATTTACATAATGATTTTTATAATCATGTGGATAAAGGTAGTGTTGTCCTTTGTTTTGATTATCTTCACCATCATAGTGAGTGTTTTGAAGTTGTCTTGGAATACTGCCAACATTACCTGCCTTTATATCAGACATAGCCTTGTCTATTGCCATTTCTCCGGAATTTGATTTTGGAGCATTACACACCATAATAACTGCATCGGCTAAAGGAATTCTAGCCTCAGGTAATCCTACTGACATTGCAATATCAACACAGCTCTTTACTATAGGTATAAGGTTTGGGTAAGCAAGTCCTACATCTTCACAAGCACACACCATTAGTCTTCTACAAGCAGAAATCAAGTCACCTACAATCAAAAGTCTTGCCAAATAGTGCAAGGCTGCATTTGCATCACTGCCACGCATACTCTTTTGATAAGCTGACAAAATGTCATAATGCTCATCACCTTCCCTATCGTACCTCATAGCACTTCTCTGGGTAAGGTCTTTGGCTGTTTCCTCTGTAATAGTCTTTACACCGTCAACAGTATCGGTAGCTAAGAAAGAAAGTTCTGCACTATTCATAGCCTTTCTTACATCGCCACCACAAGCAACGGAAATTGTCCTAACTGTTTTATCATTAATTTCAACAGAAATACCATTTTCATCTGCTAAAATAGAAAAAGCTCTTCGTACTGCTTTTTCTACTTCTTCATATGGAACAGGTTTAAATTCAAAAACTGTACTACGACTTAAAATTGCATTATATACATAGAAATAGGGATTTTCTGTTGTAGATGCAATTAAAGTGATTTTACCGTTTTCAATATATTCAAGTAGTGTTTGTTGTTGTTTCTTATTAAAATACTGAATTTCATCAAGATAAAGCAAAACACCGTTTAGTCCGGCAAAACCATCAAGTTCCTTAAAAATATCTTTCAAGTCAGAAGTTGAGGCAGTTGTACCGTTTAACTTTTTGAAAGTCATATTAGTTTTTCTTGCTATATATGTAGCTAAAGTAGTTTTGCCAACTCCTGATGGGCCATAGAATATTAAGTTAGGAATTTTGTTACTTTCAATAATTTTACGCAAAGGCTTTCCTTCACCTAAAATATGTTTTTGACCTACAATATCATCAAGGGTCGAGGGTCTAAGTCTATCTGCTAAAGGTTGCATAATTTCCTCCTTTCGTATTTTTAATATATTCAACCGTTGTTAACTAAAATAATAGGGTGTCACAAAGACACCCTATTGATATTTTGTAATATTTATTTTGTTAAATACTCCAAATCTAAATATTCCAAATCAGTCTTCATATAGAGGATACTTCTTGCAGATTTCTTCAACACCTGCTCTAACCTTATCCTTGTTGCCTTCATAGTCATTTAGAACTAAAGTAATATATTCAGCAATCTTGTCACAATCTTCTTCCTTTAGACCACGAGTTGTAACTGCTGCTGTACCAATACGAACACCACTTGTAACAAATGGACTTAGTGGTTCATTTGGAATTGTATTCTTGTTAACTGTAATATAGCAGTCATCAAGTCTTGCTTCAAGTTCCTTACCTGTAACACCTGTATCTCTTAAATCCATAAGTAAAACATGGTTGTCTGTACCACCTGAAACAAGCTTACAGCCTCTCTTAACAAGACCATCTGCAAGAGCCTTACAGTTCTTAACAATCTGCTTACCGTATTCCTTAAATTCAGGCTTTAGAGCTTCACCAAAACAAACTGCCTTTGCAGCAATAATGTGCATTAGTGGACCACCCTGAGTACCTGGGAAAATAGCCTTGTCAATTGCCTTAGCATACTTTTCTTTACAAAGAATCATACCACCTCTAGGTCCACGAAGTGTCTTATGAGTTGTTGTTGTAACGAAGTCACAATATGGAACTGGGTTTGGATGAACACCTGCTGCTACTAAACCGGCAATATGAGCCATATCAACCATTAACAAAGCACCAACTTCATCAGCGATTTCTCTGAACTTTGCAAAGTCGATAATTCTTGGGTAAGCTGACGCACCGGCAACAATCATCTTTGGCTTACATTCTTTTGCAATTTCAAGGACCTTATCATAGTCAATACGGTGAGTTTCACTGTCAACACCATAAGGTACAAAGTTAAAGTACTTACCACTCATATTAACAGGTGAACCGTGAGTTAAGTGACCACCTTCGTTAAGGTTCATACCCATAACTGTATCACCCGGTGTTAGCATTGCAAAGTAAACTGCCATATTAGCCTGAGCACCTGAGTGAGGCTGTACATTAGCGTGTTCTGCACCAAATAGCTCACAAGCCCTCTTTCTGGCAATTTCTTCAACCTTATCTACTGCATAGCAACCACCATAATAACGCTTACCTGGATAACCTTCAGCATACTTATTAGTTAGTAAGCTACCCATAGCAGCCATAACTGCAGGTGAAACAATGTTTTCTGATGCGATAAGTTCAAGGTTTCTCTTCTGACGAGCCTGTTCTTCAGCCATTGCTGAACCAACTTCAGGGTCGTACATATTTACAAAATCAATAGAATTTACTTTTTCCATTTTAATTATCTCCCATTTCTTTTATTTACTATTCATTATATAGGAAAATTCCTTATATTTCAACTATTAATGTGCATATCCAAAACTTTTTGTACCAAAGCATATAATTCTTCAAGTGACGAGGTATGACCGGCTTCATTTCTTAGGGATGCTGCACCTCTAAAGCCTTTTAGATACCACACAATATGCTTTCTGCTTTGACGAATACCAAGGTACTCACCTTTTAGTTCACACATTCTTTCAATCTGCTTAACCATTACCGAAAGTTTTTCTTCCGGTGTTGGCTTAGGTGGAATTTTTCCTGTCTTTAGATACTGATTAATTTCGTCAAATAGCCAAGGATTACCCAAAGCACCTCTGCCAACCATAATCATATCACAACCGGTATGTTCATAAAGTTTCTTAGCCTTTTCGGCAGAATTAACATCACCGTTGCCTATTACGGGAATTGTTAGGTGGCTTTTCACTTCCTTAATAATATCCCAATCAACAGGTGGCTTGTAGTACTGTTGTCTTGTCCTACCGTGAAGTGCTACTGCTGAAGCACCGTTTTCTTCCACAATAGTTGCAACTTCAAGACAATTTATCGAGTCATCATCCCACCCTTTTCTCATCTTTACAGTTACGGGAATATCAACTGCCGACACAACTTCCTTAACTATTTCACCACAAAGTTTAGGTGTTTTCATAAGTGAAGCCCCTGCACCGTTGCCACTTATCTTTGGAGCAGGACAACCCATATTTATATCAATAAAGTCCGGTTTAAACTGCATTGCAAATACTGCAGCATCAGCCATAGTCTTTGGTTCATTTCCGAAGATTTGAATACCGGATGGTCTTTCTTTATCGGTTAGTTCCATTAGTTCGGCTGACTTTTTACTATTATAATGTATTCCCTTTGAGCTTACCATTTCTGTTACGGTATAAGCAGCACCGTAGGATGCACAAAGTTCTCTAAATGCACAATCTGCTACCCCTGCCATTGGGGCAAGAGCAGCAGAATTTTTTATCTCAATATTTCCGATTTTCATATTATATCCTTACTTAATTATTGGTATCTCTTGAATTTGCCCATATTTTTGCCTTTTACCTTAGTAGAAAGTAAAAATGCAATAATTACACAAGCAGAAATAATAACTGCAATCCAACAAACTACACCACCAACAAAGCTAACACCACCATCTTCATCAGCACCAATAGCAGTAGGTAATTCTTCTGCTACCTGAGTCGAGTCAACTAATGTTGGTAATTTATTTACATCATAAGTTGGTTCAGTATAGTTTTCTGTTACAGGTTCGGTTTCAGGCTCTGTTACCGGTTCTGTAGCAGGTTCAGTTTCCGGTGCTTGAGTAACCGGCTCTGTTTCCGGTGCTTGGGTAACAGGTTCTGTTTCCGGTGCTTGAGTTACCGGTTCAGTTACAGGTTCTTGAGTAACAGGTTCTGTTACCGGTTCTTGTGTTACAGGTTCTGTAGCTACAGGCTCTGTTACCGGTTCAGTTACAACATCTTCAGCAAAAGCAGTTGTAAATGACATTACACAGAACAAAGTTGCAATAGCCAGAACAATTGAAAATTTCTTTATATTAATTAATTTCATTATTATTACCTTCAATAATCATTGATAAGGTAATTATATCACATTTCAATTATTTTGCAATACTTTTGCCAAAGCCTTTCCCACCATCTTTCCGGAACGCTTTACTTCATCAATAGTATTTACATCTGTACCAAATTCAATTAGCAAAGAACCGTTGCACACATTTAGGTTATAAGTATATTCTCCAAAGTTAAGTGGTCTGGTTAATCCGGGATACATTGTTTCTGCAGTTTGTTGAAGTTTTATGGCAAAGTCAAGGTTATCTCTCCAAAACGGAAAGTCCCCTCCACCCTCATACTGATAACCTGTCATAATCATAATTTGTGAGGCCTTTTTCCCTTTGTATTTAAATGTTGGCTTAACCTTGCCTGTTGTATCATCACCGATAGCATCTCTATGTATATCAAGCACAACCTTAATACCTTTGTACTTTTCCATATACTTTTGTATAGTATTGTAACTTCTGTCATACCCACCGTTATATGATGGATAGTCATGCTTTGTTTTATCATGTATAACACCAATACCGGCTTTTTTCAGTTGCTTTTCTATTTCGTCACCTACTGCTGTAACATTTTCTTTATTATTAGTTGTTCTTGGATAATAGTCACTTGGATAATAACCGGTATCACTTTTTAGATAACTTTCACAAGTATGAGTATGGAAAATCAATACTTGGACTTGGTGGTTCTTTTCTATTTTAAACGGCAAACCTCTCTTTAATTCTGTAGCAATATCAAGAGAAAAGTCAGTATAATTTTTTACACAAAAATTATCATATGTAATACCATCCTCACCAAACTGTTTTTCTATGACAGGATAATTTTTTCCTGATGAGGTGGTAGGGACAGTTTCTTTATTTGTTTTATTTACCTTTGTTTTTGTAGTAGGTACAGTAGTTAAGACAGTAGTAGGTGTTGTTGTGGAAACTTCATCAACCTTCTTAACCACTTCAACCGAATTTTCCTTAGGTGTTACATAGCCACCTACCCTATTACATAATGAATACATACCTGCAACAATAGCAACAAAAGCAAAAAGCAAACTTAATTTTCTTATATTTCTGCCCATAAAACCACCTCTTTAATATTCTCTTTAATACTATGATGGGTTTGTACATTTTAGTACATTAGGCTCATAAGGTCGCTTAAATTTAAATCAGAATGAAGTGCATAATTAATAGCAAGTGCAATCAGTTCAGAAGCTCTATTTATCAGCAAATCTATTTCTTTAGGTGTAACTACCATTTGTCTGCCGTTGGGATTTACCATACTTTTTAATTGTTCCGAAAATTTCACATCTTCCGTATCAAACAGATCAAGTGCCAAAGTTGATGCATCAACAACTGTTGGCACACCTATACCTATAACAGGAATACCTAAAGTTTCTTGTGATAATTTTGTTCTGTTGTTGCCAACACCTGCCCCGGGAGAAATGCCGGTATCACTAATTTGAATTGTACAGCCAAGCCTTGAAAGTCGTCTTGAAGCCAATGCATCAATGGCTATAAGTGCATTTGGCTTTATTTTCTTAATCAAGCTATACAGATACTCACCTGTTTCAATACCTGTTTTTCCTGTTACACCGGTAGCAACTACTGCAACCGGTCTAAGTTTATCAAGACCTGTTGCCTTTGCAACTTCACCTTTTATATGTCTGGTTGCTATAATCTTTGATGCTGATTTTGGACCTAGTGCATCAGGAGTTATTTCTGTATTCCCTAAACCTGCAATCATTACCAGACCATTTACAGGTATAAGATGCTTTATCTCCTGTGCAATAACTTCTAACTTTTCATCAGGTGTTTTGTAATTATCGGAAAGTGGTGGCATTTCTAAAGTTACATAAGTACCTTTTTCTTTACCTAGTTTTGCACTTGCTTTATCACTTGTTATTTTCAGTCTGGAAACTTTAATATCTTCCTTTTCACTTTCTTCAAATTTCACACCTTTAATATCTTCACCAAAAATTTCTCTTGCTTCTAAAGCAAGGTCTGTTCTTCGTTCCATAATATCCCCCACATTCTGTAAATATCTTTTCCGAAAGTTAACAATTATATTCTTTACAGTGCAAAAAGTATTTGATATAATGTGATTAAATGCAAATACTATCGAAAGGACAGGTAAAATGAATAAATTTGCAAAAATTGTTTCTATTGCAAGTGCAATGTTAATTGTGTCTACTACCGGACTTAGTGTTAGTGCTGCAAAAGTTGACACATTAGAAAGTAAAAATTCAAGTGAAATTGCAATACCTTTTACAGGTGAAGGAACTACACTTGATGTTGATGAAAATTTACCTTCATCATATAGTTCAAAAGACTTAAATCTTGTAACACCAATCAGACAACAAGGCAATGCTCAAATCTGTTGGGCTTATGGTGGATTAAGCAGCCTTGAAACATTACTTATTAAAGATGGTGTAATAGATAATTCTTCTAACTCTTGGTACTCTGCTGCTCATGTTGATGCTTGGGGTACTCCAAGAAAAGACGGTACAGGTTGGCAGAGAGAATACTACAAAGGTGGTGGCTTTCCATATATTACAATGGGTTACCTAAGTAGTTGGAGTGGTGGTGTTTCTGAGAATGAATTTCCATACACAAGCCCACTAAGTCTTTTTGATATTAACAAAAAGTACAATATTAATAATGTTGTAACAGGCATTATGTACCTTGATTCTGAGGATAAAGACACTATCAAAAAATCTATAAAAGATTATGGTGCAGTTACTACTCACTACGATGAATATTCAAAATTCTCTGCTGATGATACCCATTCATACTGTCCGGGTGCATCAAACTACATTAATGGTCACTGTATTAGTGTTGTAGGTTGGGATGATAACATCAGCAAAGAAAGTTTCACTGTAAATATTGATGGCACAACATACACACCTAAAAAGGATGGTGCATGGTTATGTAGAAATAGCTGGGGTGACTACAACGATTTTGACGGTTACTTCTGGATTTCTTATGAAGACTACTACATATTCTCTGATGTATTTGGTCCATCATATGCTTTTACCGACTATATGAAAAACAATGTATCAAATACAATTCATCAAGTAGAAACATTTGGTGCTACTTATGAATTTGATTATCTTGATGAAGCATCAAAAGATACAACATACATTAATGTTCTAAATATTGATAACACAAATGAATATTTAAACAAAGTTATGTTTGAGTCAACAAGTGTTGGTGCTAACTACACACTATATTACATTCCAGTTGACAATGAAGGTACACCAAGTAGCGACAAAACAACTTGGAAAACACTTAAAACCGGTAAAGTGCCATACAGTGGTTACTACACAGCTGATGTAAACCCTCTATATGTTAGCAAAGGCAAAATCGGTATTGGTGTTGAGATTGATACAACCGATACAAAAGCTATAAACGGTATTGGTGTTTCAGAATGGCTGGAAAATAAAGATGAAAGAATCTTTAATACTGAAGCAAAAAGAGGTCAAAGCTACATTTATACTGACAAAAATATCTTCCCTAACATTCCTAGTCTAAGCAAAAGCAAGGTAAATGATGTTATGGATTTTTACGAAGATGTTAATGATGACACAGAAGGTGGTAACTTTGTAATTAAGGGTATCACTTATAAAAGAGGAACACTTGCAGGAGACGCTAACCTAGATGGTGTTGTTGATATTGAAGATGCAGTTTGTATTCAGAAAAGCACAATTCATAGCTATACACTTTCCAGTGAAGGTCAGATAAATGCTGACATTAATCAAGATGGTGCTGTAAATGTTAAAGATGTAACAGAAATTCAAAGATTACTTGCAAAAGTAACCGGCGATAATCAGTAATTTTTAATTTTTATTTTAATTTTCATATTTTATCTAAAGCATAATTTAAGCCTCCATTTCGGAGGCTTATTTTTATGTTGGTTAAGTGTAACCTTAATTTTCATCTTTAAACTTTTTTGTAGATTAATAAGAATATACTTTACAAATTTGATTTTTTCAATTTTGTCTGTGGGTAAAGATTAGTTTTATAAATTTGGGTTTGTAGGTGTGAATTATAGCAAAATTTTGGCTCACAGTCGTAGGGGCGAACACCGTTCGCCCGTTAAAAAGTGTGATACCTATGGGATTTTTGTCCTGTTTACAGACTATAAATTTATAATATCTACAAAGGA
>ERZ837910.4661-NODE-4661-length-13161-cov-2.742790_pt1 | contig 13161 bp, 13 predicted proteins | sample MGYA00519940_ERZ837910 | MGnify/ENA primary metagenome ERZ837910 (study PRJEB31850, sample SAMEA3708825) | human gut metagenome | biome: human gut; feature: human-associated habitat; material: faeces | place: China | collected 2014 ... | reverse complement strand
GATCGGATTAAACGGTTACACGCTTTGTTCCGGCATCATCTGTGAGGAGTTGAATGGCGATGACTATCTGGCAATTCCCTTTGAGGAGGATTCAGTGGAAGAAAACAGTGGTATGGAAATCGGTTATATTACGAGGCAGAATACCATACTAAGCTCCATTGGAAAATTGTATATTGATGAGATACGGAAATATCTTGGAATTATCGAGCTATAGATTCAGTCTATAGCTCGTTATATTTTACCCGTATTAGCGCGGAGAAAGAAGATATGATAGTCTTAGTGACGTGAAAGAGAGGTAATGAGATGATTCGGTTAGAGAACGTCAGTAAGACTTTTACAGATTCCAATAAAGAAGTTCATGCAGTGAATAACGTAAGCCTTACCATCAACGATGGAGATATCTTTGGTATTATCGGATTTTCGGGAGCAGGAAAATCGACACTGGTCCGATGTATCAATCTTCTGGAAAAGCCGACGGAAGGAAAGGTTTTCGTGGACGATGCAGAGATTACGGCACTGTCTGGAAAAGAACTCCGCAAGGCACGTAAGAAGATCGGTATGATCTTCCAGCATTTCAATCTGATGCCATCCCGGACCATCTTCGGAAATGTTGCTTATCCCTTGCGCGGCAGCGGGCTTTCCAAAGAGGAGATTAAGGAAAAGGTACATCACCTGCTTGAGCTTGTCGGAATTTCCGAAAAGGAAAACGCTTTTCCGAGCCAGCTGTCCGGAGGACAGAAGCAGAGAGTGGCGATCGCGAGAGCGCTTGCCAATGACCCGAACATTCTTCTTTGTGATGAGGCAACCTCGGCACTTGATCCGCAGACGACCAAATCCATTTTAAAGCTGTTGCAGCAGCTTAATCAGACACTTGGCATTACCGTTGTGGTGATTACACATGAGATGGCGGTGGTCAAGGAGATCTGTAACCGGGTAGCAGTCATGGATCATGGAGATGTGGTTGAGGAAGGAGAAGTCTTCCATGTGTTTGCTTCCCCGAAGGAGCCTTTAACCAGAAGCTTTATTAAAACGACATCGAATCTTCAGAAGATTGAAGAGCTGATTGAAGCCGATTCTCCGGTTGTCGCAACGAAGAAGGGAGAGCTGATTGTCCGGCTTACCTATGTAGAGAAAAATACATCTGAGCCACTGATTTCAACGGTGACACAGAAGTTTGGAATTATCTTAAATATTGTATTTGCCGATGTGGAAATTGTGCAGAACGCACCGATCGGCGGAACTGTAGCCATTGTAAGCGGGGAGGGCAGCAGGATCGATGAAGCATTGCAATATCTGAGAGATAAAAATGTAGGAGTGGAGGTGATTAAGGATGACCGGGTTCTTCAATAGAATCATACCAAATGTGATGGATAAACTGCCGGACTTTTTTGAAGCCATCCGCGATACACTGATTATGGTGGGATGGTCCGGAATCATTGCCTTTGTACTGGGGCTGTTCCTGGGAATTGTCATTACGGTAACCAAACCGGGTGGAATTCTTGAAAACAAGGTGCTGTATCAGATTCTGGATAAGCTGATTAACTTTTTCCGGTCGATTCCCTTTATCATCCTGTTAACCTGGGTGATCCCGATTTCAAGAGCCATCATGGGAACCGCAATCAATGTGGAGGGTGCGATTGTTCCGTTGATTATGGGAACCGTACCGTTCTTTTCCAGACAGGTGGAAAGTGCACTGGCAGAAACCGATCATGGATTAATCGAAGCAGCCCTTTCCATGGGATCCGGACCGCTTGAAATCATCTTCCGCGTTTACTTACGGGAGAGCGTATCCGCCATCGCAAGAGGAACCACAATTACCGCAATCAGTCTGGTGGGATTAACCGCCATGGCAGGTGCCGTCGGATCCGGCGGACTTGGAGACTTCGCAATCCGGTACGGACATGACCGGAACATGACGGATGTAACCTGGGTAACGGTAATTACCGTATTTATCTTAGTCAGCATCATTCAGCTTCTTGGCAACCTGGTTGTCAAAAAGAGCAGACATTAAGGAGGCGTGAAGCATGGAAATACATACCAGAAAAATCGCGATTATCGGAGCGGGACATGTGGGATCCCATGCAGGGTATGCACTGCTTTCCCAGGGACTTGCAGAGGAAATCGTCTATATTGATATTGATGAAAAGAAAGCCAGGGCACAGGCTCTTGACCTGTATGATTCCACGGTGTATCTGCCAAAGAGAGCACTGGTTTACGCAGGAGATTACAGCGACATCAAGGATGCACAGCTTCTGATTGTGGCCGCAGGACCGCTGCCGGATATGAGTAAGGGGCAGACGCGGATGGATACCCTGCGTCAGACCATAGAAATCGTGAAGAACATTGCGGAGAACATCCGAATGTCGGGTTACACCGGCATTATTGTGAATATTTCCAATCCGGCAGATGTGGTGACCCATTATTTGCAGCATGTACTTGACTGGCCGTCAAATCAGATCTTTTCGACCAGCACAACCCTTGATTCTGCGAGACTTCGCAGGGCGCTTGCCGACAAAACCGGAATTGACCAGAAATCCATTTATGCATATGCATTGGGTGAGCATGGAGAGAGCCAGATGGTTCCCTGGTCTACGGTAAGCATCGCAGGAAAGCTGCTTTTCGAACTGATGAAGGAAGAACCGGAAACCTTCGGCAGCTTAAACCTAAAGGAAATTGCCGATGCGGGAAAAGCCGGAGGATGGATCATTCTCGGCGGGAAGGGTTCTACGGAATTCGGAATTGGAGCAACGATAGCAGAAGTAACACGGGCCATTTTCGGAGATGAGAACCGGGTATTACCGGTGTCCGTCCTTTTAAATGGTGAATATGGGCAGACGGATGTCTATGCAAGTGTTCCGGCTGTGTTAAACCGGAACGGCGTTGCAGGGATTGTTGAACTTTCCTTGAATGAAGAAGAAAAGGAACAGTTTGCTGCATCCTGTAAGACCATGAGAGAAAATTATGAATTATCACTTACCTTATGAGATTAAAAATGTGTGTAAACAATAAAAAAGCATATTAAAAACCTGAAGGAGATTATTATGAAATTAAAGAGAATTTTAGCAGCTGTATTAACCCTTTCAACAGCAGTACTTGCCTTTACCGGATGCGGATCCGCAAAGACGGAAAGCAGTGCAGAGGTGACTACAGTAAAGATCGGCGTTGTCGGAAGTATTTATGAAGACTTGTGGAAGCCGGCGCAGGAAGCCTTAAAGGACGAAGGAATCAATCTCGAAATCGTACAGTTTTCCGATTATGTAACTCCGAACAATGCCTTAAACAGCGGAGAAATTGATTTGAATTCGTTCCAGCATCACATTTACCTCAATACAGAGCTGGAGCAGTATGGATATGCTATTGAACCGGTCGGATACACCTTCATTATTCCGCTGAACCTGTATTCCCACAAGGTATCGGATGTTTCCGGGATTAAAGACGGTGATGTGATTGCGATTCCCGATGATGTAACCAACGGCGGACGTGCGCTCAAGGTACTGGCAGCAGCGGGGCTTATTACCTTAAAGAGCGATGCAGGCTTTAACCCGACGGTAGATGACATCGAAAGCTACAAGGTCAATTTTGAAATTAAGGAACTGAAGGCAAACACCATTCCTTCCGTGCTGGATGATGTGACGGCAGCGATTGTGAACGGAAACTATGCACTTGATTTTGGTCTTAAGACGGAAGAAGCTATTTACAAAGACAGTGTGTTAGATGAAGAAGCTTACTGGAATCTCATTGCAGCACGTACCGCAGATCTTCAGGATCAGGCCAAACTGGATGCCTATAGAAAGGTCGTAAAGGCGTTCCAGTCTGAAGCAACCGAAAAGGTATTCAATGAAACCTTCGGCGGATATTTCATCAAGGTAGGCTGGGATCAGGATCTTTTAGCAGATAAATAGACAGGATGCATATGCATGGCAACAGAAAGCAATTTTGCATGGCTCTGAATAGTTACAAAAAGGAAAGAACATAATATGAAGAATTTATCAGGACGGACAGCACATTTTACCGATTCCGTGATACGACGGATGACCAGAATTTCAAACCAGTATGGGGCGGTGAATCTTTCCCAGGGCTTCCCGGACTTTGAACCGCCGAAGGAGATCCTTGACCGGCTTGCGGAGGTTTCCCATGAGGATTACCATCAGTATTCCATTACCTGGGGCGCACAGAATTTCCGCGAAGCGCTTGCAAGGAAGCAGTCAAAGCTTATGGGGAGAACCATTGATCCCAACGGAGAGATTGTTGTTACCTGCGGAAGCACGGAAGCGATGATGGCCGCTATGATGACGGTAGCGGATCCGGGAGATAAGGTCATTATCTTTTCTCCGTTTTATGAAAATTACGGAGCAGATACGATTCTGTCCGGAGCACAGCCGATTTATGTGCCGCTTTATCCGCCGGAATTTCATTTTAACCCGGAAGAGCTGGAAGCGGCCTTTCAGCAGAAGCCCAAGGCACTGATCCTGTGCAATCCGTCCAATCCCTGCGGTAAGGTGTTCACCTGTGAGGAACTGAAGCTGATTGCTGACCTTGCACAGAAGTACGATACTTATGTGATTACCGATGAGGTGTATGAGCATATTGTATATGAGCCCAATAAGCACATTTACTTTGCATCCCTGCCCGGTATGTGGGAGAGAACGATTTCCTGCAGCTCCCTTTCGAAGACCTATTCCATCACCGGTTGGCGGCTTGGATATATCATTGCACCTCCACACATCATTGATGTAGCCAAAAAGGTGCATGATTTCCTTACGGTAGGAGCTGCGGCACCCCTGCAGGAGGCGGCAGTTACGGGACTGCAGTTCCCGGACAGCTACTATCAGGAGCTGCAGCAGAAGTATACGGCGAAGCGGGATCTGTTTTTAAAGGGACTTAATGACATTGGAATTGCACATACCGTTCCCCAGGGGGCATATTATATTCTGCTTGACATTTCCGAGTTTGGCTATGAATCCGATCAGGTATTCTGTGAGGATCTGGCAAGACTTGTCGGTGTCGGGGCAGTACCGGGATCGAGCTTTTTCAGGGAACCGGTCAATCACCTCATCCGCCTGCACTTTGCAAAGAAGGACGAGACGCTTTATGAGGCTTTGAACCGCCTTGCCGATATCCGGAAGAAGATGCCATATCAAAAGTAAATGAATCATTTCAGATGATTCTTTCGTATGAATCGAATCAGATATAAGGCTTGTTACACGGATAGACACCTATGACTTATATAGTTATGGGTGTTCTTTTTTGTTGCCATGCATATGAGAAAGTGATCCGCCGGGTTATTTAATGAATCCATGCTGAAACAGGAATCGTCAATGCAGTAGAAAAGGGATTGCAGATATAATATGAAGAGGTATATACTGAGAAGAGATTAAAGCACACAGGGGACAAAAGCAGCCTTGTATGGCAATGCTCCAGGGCATATGAAATAACGGAGGAAACAGAAAATGATGAAGAAAGCATTCAAATTTGAAGTCAGGGATGAAAAGAAAATCCGTGTTATTGTGGATACGGATGCTGCATGTGAGGCAGATGACCCTTTTGCCATTGCGCATGCATTACTGAGTCCGAAACTGATTGTGGAAGGGATCACGGCAGAGCACTTTGCTAAAACGGATTCCGTACAAAGAAGCTTTGAAGAAATCAGGACAATTACAGAGGCAATGGGAATGAACGTTCCGGTCTTCCTGGGGGAGGAAGGAGCACTGGATGAACAGGCTTCCGGAAATTCCCAGGCGGTAGAATTTATCATTGAGCAGGCACTGAAAGAAGAAAATCACCCACTCTATATTCTTGCAATGGGCGCAATTACGAATGTGGCAGCTGCGTTCCGTAAATGTCCGGAAATCATAAAAAGGGTTACAGTTGTCTGGATTGGAACGCATGGAACCCGTTATGGAACAGTTCCCTTCCGGGAATTTAATGCAGGAAATGATGTGAAGGCAGCAAATGAAGTTCTGCAGAGTGGCGCCAGGATCTGGCTGATTCCATCTTATGTTTATACAACAATGCATATCGGACTTGCAGAGATCCAGAACCGGATTTATCCGTATGGGGAGATAGGGAGACATCTTTTTGAAAACATGGTTTCCTATAATATGACGGATGAGGCTGCATGGACACAGGGAGAAAGCTGGTCGCTTGGAGATTCTCCATCAGTAGCGGTAACGCTGAATCCGGAGTGTGGACATTATGAGGAGACAAAAGCACCATGGGTAGGGGAGGATACTTCCAGTGTACCCAGAGAGGACAGCCCGCTGATCCGGGTTTACTCAGATGTGGATTCCCGTTATGTGCTGGAGGATTTCATAAACAAACTTCAATTACAATATTCATAAACGCAATATTGATAAAAAAGAAGAGGCAGGAACAGATGTTGAAAAAGAACACTTGTTCCTGTCTTTGTTATTATGGTATACTACTCGCTGAAGATGAGAAAATAAAAACAGGGAGGTTTTAAATGGAAGACAAAATTTATATTGCAATTGATCTGAAATCCTTTTATGCCTCCGTGGAATGTAAGGAGCGGGGACTTGATCCGCTTACGACGAATCTTGTGGTGGCAGACCCCGGAAGGACGGAGAAGACGATCTGCCTTGCAGTATCGCCCTCGCTTAAGCGTTATGGCATCCCGGGAAGGGCGCGATTGTTTGAAGTGGTTCAGCGCATCCGGGAGGTCAACCGGGAACGGAAGAGGCATGCACCCGGAAGAACCTTTCATGGAGCATCTTCCAATGCCATAGCGCTTGCAGCGGATCCGGGACTTGAGGTATCCTATATCACGGCAGTTCCCAGAATGTCTTATTATATGAAATACAGCACGCAGATTTATGATATTTATCTGAAATATGTGGCACCGGAGGATGTACACGTCTATTCCGTGGACGAGGTATTTATTGATGCGACCGCATACTTAAAGACCTATCAGATGAGCGCCCGTGACCTGGCGCTGCGGATGATCCGGAATGTAATGGAGGAGACCGGTATCGTAGCAACGGCAGGAATCGGAACGAACCTGTACTTATGTAAGGTCGCAATGGATATTGTGGCAAAGAAGATTCCGGCAGACAAAGACGGTGTCCGGATTGCACAGCTTGATGAGCGTTCTTATAGGGAGCAGCTTTGGAATCATGTACCGCTTACGGACTTTTGGAGGGTTGGCCCCGGGTATGCGAGGAAGCTCAATGAGAATGGACTGTATACCATGGGCGATGTGGCACGGTGTTCGGTTGGAAAACCGAATGAATATTATAACGAAGCTCTGCTGTACCGGTTATTTGGAATCAATGCAGAGCTGTTAATTGATCATGCGTGGGGATGGGAGCCAACTACCATTGCGCAGATTAAGGCATATAAGCCGGAGAAGAACAGCGTTGGCTCAGGACAGGTACTGCAATGTGCCTACACAGTAGAAAAGGCGAAGCTCATCGTGAAGGAAATGACAGACCTTCTGGTGCTGGATCTGGTGGATAAGGGACTTGTCACCGACCAGATGGTGCTTACCATCGGTTATGACATTGACAATCTGACCGATCCGGCCATTCGGAATAAGTTCCATGGAGAGGTCACAACCGACCGTTATGGAAGAAAGGTGCCCAAGCATGCACATGGAACAGCGAACCTGCCGGAATATACCTCTTCGACCAGAATGATTATGAAGTCGGTAGAGGATTTGTATGACCGGATTATCAATCCGGATCTGCTGGTACGCAGAATCTATGTTGTGGCTTCAAGAGTGATTCCGGAGGGAGAAGCGAAGGAAAAGGAAGTCTTTGAGCAGATGGATCTCTTTACCGATTATGAAGCACTTAAGAAGGAAAAGGAACAGGAACAGACGGAGCTTCAAAAGGAGAAACGGATCCAGCATGCGATTCTGGATCTTCAGAAGAAATTCGGCAAAAATGCCGTCCTGAAGGGAATGAATCTCGAAGAGGGAGCCATGACCAGGGAGAGAAATAAGCAGATCGGAGGTCATAAGGCATGAGTGAATATTATGAGGATAAACACCGGTATGATGATCTCCTCGACCTGCCGCATCATCAGTCCACTGAGAGGGAGCATATGTCCCTTCATGACCGGGCAGCGCAGTTTTCACCGTTTGCGGCGCTTACCGGTTACGATGCAGCGATTGAAGAAACGCAGAGACTTACCGAGGAGGAGATCGTTCTGGATGAGACTGCGGTTGCAAGGATCAATGAGCAGCTTTCCGAAATTGCACAACATCTGTCCGAAAGATGGCAGGTAACCATTACTTACTTTCAGCCCGATGCAAGGAAGAGCGGAGGCGCTTATCTTACCGATACCGGCACGGTGAAGAAGATCGATGAAGTGGAGCATGTCGTCCGGATGGACAGTGGAATTGGAATTTCCATGGAGCGGATTGTTTCCATATCATATATTGTAATAAGGTAACTATTCAGTACAGGTCGAAGCATTTACTGCCAAGACCGTAAGAAAATGATTCAGTAATGCAAAATCCCATCGCGAAGCCGAATTGGAATGGATTTTGCATCGTAACTGTGAAGGTACTGAACAGTTACCTTATTTGATTAATTAGACAGGGAAATGGATTATGCATAAGAAGAGAATGCGACAATGGATTACGTTGTGTATCGTGTTTGCGATGCTCTTTTCCGGGATGTACTTTGAAAAGCTCAAGGTAGATTCCCAGTTTGTTGCGTGCAATTTCCCGGATAATCCTGCGGTCATCCGGGCTGCAGAACCGACGGCTGTTGTGGCTCACTATCGCAAGCTGAGTCAGGAATACCGTTCGGCAGCAAATACCATGGAAATCAGTTCCGGGCGGAAGAACCGCTCAGAGTCTGTAGAACTCCAGCTTCTGTTGCTGGTGGCAGGACTCCTTTCCATGTGTGTATGGCTGGCATTCTTACAGGGCTGCCAGCGTCTTTGTCATGCTGCATACAGCAGCTTCTTTATTATTTCCTATATACATAATCGGGATGGCAAGAAACGAATCTGTGCGTGCTAAGGTACGGTTTAGCTGAATCTGCTGAGAATCAGGTGGATTTGTGAAGCGTACAGAGATTGCAACTGACTCATAGAAGGTCTATGGGTTTATTTTGGTATGCACATTATTTTGGAAAATGGAGGATGTTATTCATGGGTGAAATGATTGCAGCCGTAGTTTTTATTGTCATCGCTGTTGCCGCCGGCGTCTGGGTATGGTGGCTTGAGCGGTAAAGGTTACTATGTGAAAGGAAGTAAATAAAATGAATATTGGATTATGGCTTATTGTTATTGTTGGTGGTGCTGTTGGAATTCTTTCGACTTTATATTGCGTTATTTCTTTAGTTGCTGTTCTGGCATATAAGATTTACAGAAAGGTGGTACATAAGATTCCGCTGTGCAATTGAACTTGGGAGAGCAGCGAAGACTGCATGATCTGCCATAAAGGATGATCGATAAATTTACTAATTATTAAAAATAGAACTGCCGTTCCGGTTCTCTCCCGGAACGGCAGTTTTTGAGTGTGCCATGCATATGAGATAATGATCCGGTGGATCATTTTTGAGTAGAGCACTTAGCGAGTCATTGCGAGCCTGGTGCGAATCATGCAAGTACACCTGGCAAGGTATTGTCGAGCCGGCGAAGCTTGCCATCAGAAATGAAGCCGCCGTCTTACTGCATCACGAAGCCGCTGCATGGAGAGCATGGCGATTAAGGCAATGACAATCACACTGCATACAGTAAGTACGATCGCAGACCAGCCTAAATAGAGCGGCCGGCTGCAGAAACGATCAATCAACAGCTCCAGTGCCACGCAGAATACCGCAATTTCAGCAAAGATGTAAAGGGCTGCTGACAGGAATGAAAACCGGAAGGTATGAATCAGCAGAGTGAAGATCTCAGCCAGAATCGTAAGCAGTACCGTAACCGGAAGTGCCAGCTGGAAGAACCATTCACTGCTTCTGGTATTATATGTAATGAGATAAAGGTAAATTCCAATTGAGATTCCGTCAAAAAGCAGGGAAACATAAATCGGAAATTTATTCTGGATAAATGCCGGCAGCAGGAATACGAACAAAACCAGACAGATGCCGATGATAAATAAGGACCACAGCGAGCGGGAATAAACGAACAGGTTTAAGGCCAGGCAGCTTAGTGAGGTCGCAAGCAGTACCACGATGGTAAACAGGAACAGATCCTTGCGTTTTACCGGATCAACCTGCCCTTTCACCGTGGGAAAAGGTGGCTCATAGGTGAGCCCCTCTAACTCATTAGGATTAATAACAGGTGTGTTGCATAAGGGACATTTCTTTAACGAAGGGTCAAGCTCGACCCCACAGTTCACACAGTATGACAATGTCAGGACTCCTTTCTTAAATAATAACCGGTTAGTCCCGGTTACTCTGTATGGTTACATGGACGCCGTCTTTCACGAGCTTACGGAAGAAGTAGCGTTCCACATCACTTTCGATGATGTTACTTGCAAAGTTAATGGTGAGCGTATCTTCAAAGCTGGCAATGGCACAGTTCGTCCGGCTCGAAAAGGGCTGTCCCATATAGATATCAAATTTCTCAATATAAGGCTTCATGTCGTCCGGAACCTTCAGGGCGCCCATATTGGTTAAACCGGCAGAAGAGTTCTTATCCTGCACGATACGGTAGAACTGGCGTACGACGAAATCCTTGATGAACAGCGGAACCACACGGATGACCGGATTGCGCTGTGTACTGGCATTTGTTGTAATATCACCGCGCAGAAACTTCTCATTAATATAATAACGCATGTAATGGTGTACCTGCGTAATGATTTCCTCAAAGGTATAGTCACCGAGGCGGGGATCGATGGAAGGGTAAACCATCGTAATAAAGTTTCGAAGCGTCTTTGATGGGAAGAATCTCCGTAAGTTGACCGGCATGGCAATTTTCACCGGGTGAAGCCGGATATGCCATTCATTCTGCTGCTTCTGTAACAGGGCATAAAGCAGAACCGAATTCAGATATTCGGTCACGGAGGCGTTGTATTTTTTTGCAACGGCGAGCACCTCAGAGGTACTCATTGCTCCCTCAATGACATTAAAGGTATAAAAGGGCTCCTTCGTTCCGCGGACACGGTAGGTTTTTTCTCCCGGACGGGGAGGACAGACCTTGGCATTGGCGTAGCGCATATAAGCGTCCTCTAATTCTTCCGGATCCGGTGTTTCGTGAATGTCCTTAACGAAATAGCCGTTCGAAATCTCATGTCCAAGGAGGCGCAGGTAATTCGCGGTAATGGTGTTTAAGACGAACATGCCGCCTGTACCGTCACCGAGAGAGTGGTGCGCTTCTAAGGAAATCCGGTTCCCATAATAGTAAATTCTCATGAGATAACGGTTGTTTGCACGGAAGGACATCGGCATACAGAAGTTACGGATGTCCGGCTGTACGAAAGGTCCGGGGCGGTGATTCGGTGTTAAATAACGCCAGAAGAATCCCTTGTGGATCGCTGTTTTAAAGATCGGAAACCTGGGAAGCGTCATATCGACCGCCTGCTGCAGAATATCCGGCTGAATCGGTTCCTTTAAAACAACAGATAACCGGTATACGGAGGAAAAGTCCTTCCGCTGGAGAGTCGGGTAAACAATTGCGGACAGATCCAGCTTGTACCAGACTTTCCTTTCATGCTTATGCAATTTGCTGGTGGCAACGTTTGATGCTGCCTGATTTTGACTTTTTTTCATGATTCAGTACTCTTTTGGTTTTCTGATAAAGCATTTTACAATCTTATTCAGTATACCACATTGTATGAAAATATGATATGATATCAGGGTTAAAAGTTCAAAAGTCGTTCGTGCTTGCACGATAAGAATTTTGAACTTGGAACCCGCCAAACATGAGAAAGAAGCGATTTACGTAGTAAATCAGCGGATTTCGAATGTTTGAGAATTGCGGGAGCTGCTTTGCAGCGAAGCAATTCGTGGATATCAAGTCAAGGTCAAAATAGGGTTAAAAGGTTAAAAAGTGTAACAGTTCTACTTATGAATGGGCAAGACTGACTGTTACAATGTGAACGAAAAGTAAGGAGGATCATATCCATGAGAAGAACCCCGAAAGAGAATATTAACCAGAGCTTTATTAACCTGATCCGCAAAGCTCATGGATTGATTGAAAATAGTGATATCGAGAAGCATCGTCATTCCCAGGATCAGATGGGAGCTTTATTTGGAAACAGCCGGGAAGTAGCAGTGACGGAAACCACCGTCGGATCAATGTACGCTGAGTGGATCCGTGTAGACCGCCCGCATTCAGGAAAGAAAATTATTTTGTACTGTCATGGCGGCGGCTACAGTACCGGAAGTCCGTTGTATGCCAGAACTCTTACCACGAAGCTTGCAAGCCAGCTCTCCATGGATGTGTTCTGCTTTGATTACCGTCTGGCACCGGAACATCCTTATCCGGCAGCGGTGGACGATGCACAGACAGCTTGGGATTTTCTGATGCTTCAGGGTTATGGGGCGAAGGATATTTTCGTGGCAGGTGATTCCGCAGGAGGAAATCTGGCGCTGGCACTGGGACTGCGGTTAAAGAAACAGAAGCGGATGCTTCCGGCCGGCTTTGTGCTCATGTCTCCATGGACAGACCTCACTGTATCCGGCAAGACCCATGTGACGAAAGCGGATGTGGATCCGGTTCTGAATCAGAACTACCTGAATGAAATGATTGAAAATTATGTGCCACAGGCAAAGAAAGTGCAGATGGAAGCGGTAAAGCCTCTGCAGGCAGCAGGCACTTTGCAGGAAGGAAACACTATACGGGCAGCAGGCACTTTACAGGAAGGAAATACTTTACAGACAGCAGATACTCTACGTGAAGCAAATGCTTTACAGGAAGGAAACACTATACGGGCGGCAGGCGCTTTGCAGGAAGGAAACACTATACAGGAAGCAGGCACTTTGCAGGAAGGAAACATTTTACAGGCAGCAGATACTCTACGCGAAGCAAATGCTTTACAGGAAGGAAATACTTTGCAGACAGCAAATACTTTACAGACGGCCGGAACGGAAAAACAGAAGCCTGGTGACAAGTCTGCCAATAAGGTGTTTGAAGAAATATTTGATACAGAATATTTACGGAATCCGGAAATTTCCCCATTATTTGGAGATTTTACGGGATTTCCGCCAACTTATATTCAGGTGGGAGATCTGGAAGTGCTGA
>ERZ837910.4652-NODE-4652-length-13175-cov-7.038948_pt1 | contig 13175 bp, 8 predicted proteins | sample MGYA00519940_ERZ837910 | MGnify/ENA primary metagenome ERZ837910 (study PRJEB31850, sample SAMEA3708825) | human gut metagenome | biome: human gut; feature: human-associated habitat; material: faeces | place: China | collected 2014 ... | reverse complement strand
CCTTCACGTCCACAACGATGCCGCTCTCACCGTGGGGAACCTTCAAAGAGGTATCCCGGACCTCCCTGGCCTTCTCGCCAAAGATGGCCCGCAAGAGCCGCTCCTCCGGAGTGAGCTCGGTCTCTCCCTTGGGGGTGACCTTGCCCACCAGATAGTCGCCGGAGCGAACCTCTGCGCCGATGCGGATGATGCCGTTCTCGTCCAGATCCTTCAGGGCGTCCTCGCCCACATTGGGGATGTCCCTGGTGATCTCCTCGGGGCCCAGCTTGGTATCCCGGGATTCGGTCTCATGCTCTTCAATGTGAATGGAGGTAAACACGTCCTCCCGGACCAAGCGCTCGTTCAGGAGAATGGCGTCCTCATAATTATAGCCCTCCCAGGTGACGAAGCCGATGAGCACATTCTTGCCCAGGGCAATTTCCCCCTGGGAGCAGGCCGGACCATCTGCAATGATCTGCTCCGGCTCCACCCGCTGGCCCACCTCCACGATGGGCCGCTGGTTGATGCAGGTGCCGTGGTTGGACCGGAGGAACTTGGTCAGCTTGTAGTCCTTGACCTCGCCGCTGTCGTACTTGACGGTGATGTGGCGGGCGTCCACAGAGGTCACCACGCCGTCGCCCTCCGCCAGGACAGCGATCTCAGAGTCGATGCAGATCTTGTGCTCCATACCGGTGCCCACGATGGGTGCGTGAGGCTTCAGCAGAGGCACGGCCTGACGCTGCATGTTTGCGCCCATCAGAGCACGGTTCGCGTCGTCGTTCGGCAGGAAGGGGATCATGGCGGTAGCGATGGAGACCATCATACGGGGAGACACGTCCACGTAGTCGATGCGCTCCCGCTCCACTTCCACGATCTCGTCCCGGTACCGGGCGGTGACACGGGTATTCACCAGGCAGCCGTCCTCACCGATGGGCTCGGTAGCCTGGGCGACGATGAAGTTATCCTCCTCGTCGGCAGTCATATAAGTGGCTTCCATAGCCACCTTGCCGGTCTCCTTGTCCACAGCGCGGTAGGGTGCCTCGATGAAGCCGTACTCGTTGATGCGGGCATAGGTAGCCAGATAGGAGATCAGGCCGATGTTGGGGCCTTCAGGGGTCTCAATGGGGCACATACGGCCATAGTGGGTGTAGTGAATATCACGCACGTCGAAGGACGCCCGGTCACGGCTCAGACCGCCGGGGCCCAGAGCGGACAGACGGCGCTTGTGGGTCAGTTCGGCCAGAGGGTTATTCTGATCCATGAACTGAGACAGCGGGGAAGAACCGAAGAATTCCTTGATAACAGCGGTGACAGGCCGGATGTTGATCAGGCTCTGGGGGGTGACGGCGTCCAGATCCTGCACGGTCATACGCTCCCGGATGACTCTGTCCAGACGGGAGAAGCCGATGCGGAACTGGTTCTGCAGCAGCTCGCCCACGCAGCGCAGACGGCGGTTGCCCAGATGGTCGATATCGTCAGGGGTGCCGACGCCCATGGCCACGCAGTTCAGATAGTTGATGGAGGCCATGATGTCGTCCACAATGATGTGCTTGGGAATCAGATCGTCCATCCGGTCGGCGATGGCTTCCTTCCAGCCGTCGGCAGGGACGGTCTCCAGCATTTCCTTCAGGACCGGGAAATGCACCTTCTCCCGGACGCCGTACGCCTTGGGGTCGAAGTCCACGAAGGCGTCCATCCAGACCATGTTGTTGGAGAACACCTTGACGTTGGTGTCGCCGACCTTGATGACAGCCTCGTTGACGCCCTTGCGGCTCAGCTCGTGAGCCTGCGCGCGGGAGATGAACTCGCCGGGCATGACCAGAATCTCGCCGGTCATGGGGTCGGTGATAGGCTCGGCCGCCTCCTGACCGGACAGGCGGCTCCAAATGTCCATCTTCTTATTGAACTTATACCGGCCGACGGTGCTCACGTCATAGCGGTGAGCGTCGAACAGCAGCCCTTCCAGATGGGCAGTGGCGGTCTCCACCGTGGGAGGCTCACCGGGACGCAGACGGCGGTAGATCTCCAGCAGGGACTCTTCCCGGGTCTTGCAGGGATCCTTGTCGATGGTCGCGAGGATACGGGCGTCCTCGCCGAACATCTGCTTGATCTGCTCATCGGTCTGCACGCCCAGAGCGCGGATCAGGCAGGTGATGGGCAGCTTGCGGTTCTTGTCGATTCGCACCCAGAATACGTTGGCGTTGTCCGTCTCGTACTCCAGCCATGCGCCGCGGTACGGGATGACCGTAGCGGTGTAGGTGTGCTGATCGGCCTTGTCCACCTCGTGGCCGTAGTACATGCCGGGGCTGCGGACGATCTGGGAAATAATGACACGCTCTGCGCCGTTGATGACGAAGGTGCCGCCATTGGTCATCACAGGGAAATCGCCCATGAAGATTTCCTGTTCCTTGATTTCGTCGGTCTCGGTGTTGCGCAGGCGCACCCGAACCTTGATGGGCTTGGCGTAGGTAGCGTCCCGCTCTTTGCACTCCTCGATGGTGTACTTGGGCTTGTCTTCCATGGTGTAGTCCAGGAAGCTCAGCTCCAGCTTGCCGGAGAAGTCGGTAATGGTACCTACGTCCTTGAAGACTTCCCGCAGGCCGGTTTCCAGAAACCACTGGTAGGAGTCCTTCTGGATCTTCAGCATGTTGGGGATCTCCAGGATCTCTTCATACTTCGCGTAGGATTTACGCATGGTCTTGCCGTACATAACGTCCTTGACCATTGCCATATGGATCATCACAGCCTTTCTTTCGGATTGCGTTGCTTATTTAATACGCTCGGAGCCGTTGTCAATTTTGCCGAACTTGGTACTTGACACGGCCCGATTCCTGTGCTAAAATGTCCATGTTGGGATAGGCTCGCGTAAATGGGCATAGTACCACAGTATGGACTTCCAGTCTACCACATTGCCCAACTTTTGTCAATGAATATTTTCCACAATTCCGGGGCTTGCGCCTCGTTTTTTTGCGCCTATTTTGCCGAAAATTCCCTATACCTTCCATAGAAATCCCGGACTCTACGCTCCGTGTGTGTACGTTTTCCCTTCCCTCCCGTAAAATGAAGCCCGGAAAGGAGGCCCCCCATGAATCAAATTCAGATCGGCAGATTCATTGCCGCGTCCAGAAAAGCCCGGAACCTGACCCAGAGGCAGCTGGCAGACAAACTTGGCATCAGCGACAAGACCGTATCCAAATGGGAATGCGGCAAAGGACTGCCCGAGGTCAGCCTGATGCTCCCCCTGTGCGCTTCTCTGGGCATCACCGTCAACGACCTTCTCTCCGGGGAACGGGTCAGCGGCACCAACTACCAAAAAAAAGCAGAGGAAAACATGATGGATCTAATGAAGGAAAACGAAGAAAACAAGCGGCGGATGATCCTGTCCGTCATCTGCGCCGTCATCACGGTCATTGCGGTATGCGCTCTGGTCACGATTGCGTCCTGTCTGGAAATGCCCGCGGCTGTCCGGGTCGCGCTGCTCCTATTCGCCGCCGCGGTCGCGGCCACCGGCGTCGGCGCGGCCGCCGTGCTGGACGTGAAGGCCGGGTATTACCAATGCCCAAACTGCCACGCGGTCTTTGTCCCCACCATGGCGCAGTACGTAAAGGGTCTGCACACCCTCACCCGCCGCCGTCTGACCTGCCCCAGCTGCGGCAAAACAGCCATGTGCCGCCACCGCGTTGTCCGGTGAGGGCGGTGTTGACATTCGCAGACGTTCCGCCTATAATGTTTTTCGTGCAGTCAATGAAAAAGGAAGGACATACCCCATGAAAGAAAACAGAAAGCTGCTGAAAGAGGTCCTCAAGGACATCCAGCATGACATGTCAGACGAGGAAGTGCTGAATCTGTTGGCAGACAGCAAGATATCCGTCAATCCCTCAATGGAAAAGTATACGCTCGGTCAGCGGGCAGCGGACGCCATTGCCAAATTTGCGGGAAGCTGGGCGTTTATTTTTTCCTTTACCGGTCTTCTGATATTGTGGATGATCGTCAACACACTGCTGGCCTCCAAAGCGTTTGACCCCTATCCGTTTATTCTGCTGAATCTGGTGCTGTCCTGCATAGCGGCCATTCAGGCGCCGCTGATCATGATGAGCCAGAACCGGCAGGAGGAAAAAGACCGCCGCCGCGCGGAAAACGACTACAAGGTCAACCTCAAAACGGAAATCATGATCGAGGACATCTACGACAAGGTCAACGCCATCCTCGCCAAGCAGTCGGAGCTGGAAAAGCAGCTGCAAAAGCAGAGCGGAGGAAAAAGCGAATCCGGCGCTGATATAAATTCCTGATCGCGGTATCGAACCTCCGCCGCCCCTTTACCCTGATTCATACTGAACTCCAATTAAAATCTTTAAAAAAGATTTTAATTGCCTGAAGGGCATGGAGTTCATATGAGACTTGTTTTGTGATTTCTTTCCTTATAAATCACAAAACAGGCAGCGCCGTCAGGCGATGCCTTCCTGATTAAAATTAAGATTTTAATCAGGAAATAGTATCAAAACGGGAGAACCCGCCGGAAATGCGGATTCTCCCATTTTCATTATGTTATTATATTGTCTCCACCGCCGTTACAGCGCGGAATAGCCGAAGCTGTTGACCAGAGCGTCCAGCTTCTGACCGGCCTTGCAGTAGGGGCAGTCCCGGTAGTCGTAGCTCGCGTAGCCGGGCAGGTCGTTGATGGTGTAGACGCTGCGCACGGGATACCCCGCCACTTCCTCTACGGCGCTGTAGATCGCGGCAACACCCGCCACATGGCCGCCGTAATAGCCGATGGCTTCAAGGGAACGCTTAGCCGTAAAGCCGGTGGTAACGGAGGCCATCAGCACCAGAACGTGCTTGCCGGTGATCATCTTGCGGGTATTGTCCCGGAAAATGATCTGGGAGTTGGCGTTGTATTCCGGCTCCAGAACGTAGATGGTCTGGTGGGCGTTGATGGTCTGGAAGCCGCTTTTCGTCAGCTCCTCGGCCAGACACGTACCCAGCACCGCGGTGCCGTCCAGACACAGAATGGTATCCACCGGAGTGTCGTTGATGAAGTGGGACACCAGCTGATGGGCGCTGTCCTTGGCCTCGCTCAGGCGGGTCTTCTGGTAGGTGATGTCCACGAAGTAATTGATGTGGGAGTGATTGGTGGCAAAATGTCCCCGGGCGATGCGAAGCGGTGCGTTGCCTCTGCGGATGGGCAGATTCATCAATGTGATCATAACAGTTACCTCCGGTTAAATAATAAAAGCGTTTTTCTCATGTCCGGCAGAAGCGTTTTCGCCGGACACCTGAAAAACGCTTTTTTTCATTATATCCCGATACCGCAAAAAAGGCAAGGGCAAACCGCCCCTGCCCCTGCCAAATTTTACCTGCCAAACTTAGGCATGTTGCGCAAACGCAGCGCCTTTTCCTGCCTGTAGAACTGATGGCCGATGATCCTGCACATTTTCCCCGTGCGGATCATCCAGTCCACCTTCCCGAAGCTCGCCCACATCACGTTGTCCGTCTCCCCGGGCTGCAAAACGATGCTTTTCAGGGGGATACGCCGGAACAGGCAGTAGTGGTCATAGAAGATGTTGCGCTCCCGGTCGCTGTCCAGAAGCTCAAATTCCTCCGGCTCCGCCTGAATGCCCGTCTCCTCGTACAGTTCCCGGGCGATGGCCTGACGGCTGGTCTCCCCCGCCTTCACCGCGCCGCCGGAGTTTTCCCATGTCCCGGCGAAGCTCTTTTCCCGGGCGCGGCGGGTCAGCAGCAGATGCCCCCGGCCGTCGTAGACCCAGACGCAGACCACGACGCCGTATTCTCCCGGCTTCCATGGCGTTCCCCGCCTGTGCAGTTTCCCCGTCAGGTTCCGGTTCTCGTCGTAGATATCGTTCAGCTCCATCCGCCGCTTCCCTCCTCACTATATTGTTAGTTTAACACAGGAGTGAAAAAAAGGCAATGAAGAAACGCTTCATTTTCCCTTTTCCTATTGTATCTTCCGAAAAAATGTGGTAGACTGAATTGGATTATCCTATTTATCGTGTTTTGGAGGCCGTATGCGTTTTCATTTTCCCCCATAGTCCCCCTCCCCTGCAACTAAAAAACGATATTCTGGAGGGAACACTATGTCTCAATTAACCGAAGAAATCAGCCGGCGGCGTACCTTTGCCATCATTTCTCACCCCGACGCCGGTAAAACCACCCTGACCGAAAAGTTCCTGCTCTACGGCGGCGCCATCGCTCAGGCAGGCGTGGTCAAGGGCAAGAAAAACTCCCGCGCCGCCACCTCCGACTGGATGGAGATTGAGAAGCAGCGCGGTATTTCCGTCACGTCCTCCGTGATGCAGTTTCAGTACAACGGCTTCTGCATCAACATTCTGGACACCCCCGGCCATCAGGACTTCTCCGAGGATACCTACCGCACCCTCATGGCCGCCGACTCCGCCGTCATGGTCATCGACGGCGCGAAAGGCGTGGAGCCTCAGACCCGGAAGCTGTTCAAGGTCTGCGCCATGCGCCACATTCCCATTTTCACCTTCGTCAACAAAATGGACCGGGAGGCCAAGGATCCCTTCGACCTTCTGGACGAGGTGGAGCGGGAGCTGGGCATCGAGACCTACGCCATGAACTGGCCCATCGGCTCCGGCAAGGATTTTCAGGGCGTCTATGACCGGGAAAAGGCCGAACTGCTGTTCTTCTCCGGCATCTCCGGGAAGAAGCGGGCGGACAAACTGGAAATCGATCTGTACGACCCGCAGGTTGCCCAGCTGCTGGACAGCGAGGAAAAGCACCGGCAGCTCATCGACGACGTAGAGCTTCTGTCCGCCGGACGGGAAATGGATATGCAGGCCGTCCGGGACGGGCAGCTGTCGCCTGTGTTCTTCGGCTCCGCGCTGACCAATTTCGGCATCGAGCCGTTTCTGGAAGCGTTCCTGAAGCTCACGCCGCCCCCTCTCGCCCGCACCGCCGACTGCGGCGTGATCGACCCCTTCAGCCCGGATTTCTCCGCCTTCGTCTTCAAGATTCAGGCGAACATGAACAAGGCGCACCGGGACCGTCTGGCCTTCATGCGCATCTGCTCCGGCAAGTTCCAGCGGGACGCGGAATATTTCCACGTCCAGGGCAATAAGAAAATGCGTCTTTCCCAGCCCCAGCAGTTGATGGCTGCCGAGCGTGAGATCGTGGACGAAGCCTACGCCGGGGACGTCATCGGCGTTTTTGACCCGGGCATTTTCTCCATCGGCGATACCATCACCGTTCCGGGGAAGAAGTTCAAATATTCCGGCATCCCCACCTTTGCCCCCGAGCATTTCTGCCGGGTATCCGCCAAGGACTCCATGAAGCGCAAGCAGTTCGTCAAGGGCACCGAGCAGATCGCCCAGGAGGGCGCCATCCAGATTTTCAAGCTGCCCGGCGCCGGCCTGGAGGAGGTCATCGTGGGCGTCGTGGGCACCCTGCAGTTCGACGTGTTCCAGTACCGGATGAGGAGCGAGTACGGCGTAGAGCTCTACATGGAGGGACTGCCCTACGAGCACCTGCGGGTCATCACCGCCTGCCCCTGCAAGCCGGAGGATCTGGTGCTGTGCACCGGCGCCGCCCTGCTGGAGGACTTCAAGGGCCGCCTGCTGGTGGCATTCGGCGGGGAGTGGTCCGTGGGCTTTCTCACCAAGCACAACCCCGGCCTGGAGCTGGCCGAGTCCCTGTCTGTCTGAGCCTGAAACCGTCCGCCGGAAAGAGGCGGACGGTTTTTTGCTTTTCTTTCTTCCGGCTGTCACCTTTTCAGCGGAAACCGCATCCTAATAAGTGACCGGTCAAACGAACCCAAAGGAGCGCTCAGTCCCGCCATGACAAATTTTTTGTTGGACAAAGAAATATTCTGCGACCAGGTAATCCGAAACCAGGAGACCATGTTCCGCACTGCCAAGGCTATCCTTCACCAGGACGAAGATGCGGAGGACGCCGTGCAGGAGGCCATCTGCGCCGCCTATGCCGGCCGCGGCAGTCTGCGGGACCCGGCGCGGTTCCGACCCTGGATCCTGAAAATTCTGGTCAACAAGTGCTATGAGTTCTGCCGGAAGCGGAGGACCACGGTGGACCTGGCGGATATCCAGGACTTCCTGCCGGCTCCGGCGGCAGACCAGGCGGAGCGCCTGTCTCTGTGGCAGGCGGTCATGGCGCTGAACAGCGACCTGCGGGCGGTCGTGACCCTGTTTTATTATGAGGACCTCTCCATCCGGGAGATCAGCGCCGTTCTGGGCATCAGCGAGGCGGCGGTGAAGACCCGTCTCTCCCGAGGGCGGTCCCGGCTAAAACAACTATTACACGAGGAATGAGGTGCGCAAGGTGGAGCCATTCGACAAGCGACTGAAAGAGCGGGCGAAGCAGGAACCCTTCCCCCTGCCGGAGACGTATGCCGGAAAGGTGCGGGACACCTGCGCCGCTTTAAAGGAGACGAACATGAAAGAAAACAAGCAAAAACGTTCCTATCGCTGGCTGGTCGGCGTAGCCGCGGCCCTGGCCGTATTCGTGGCCATTCCCAATGTATCTCCCGCGGCGGCTGCCGCCATGGAAGAAATCCCGGGGCTGGGCGCCGTGGTGCGGGTCATCACCTTCCGGGATTACCAGTATGACGATGGTCACAGCACTGCCGACGTCCACGTCCCGGAGCTGGGCGGCAGCGGCGCTGCAGACGAGATCAACGACCAGGTGCAGGCCTATACCGATCAGCTGATCGCCCAGTTCCAGACGGACTGCGAGGCTGCGGGCGAGAGCTACCAGGGCCTGGATGTGACCTCCTCTGTGGTGACGGACAGCGATACTTGGTTCACTCTGCGGATCGATGCCACGAGGACCGAGGCCAGCGGCTACAATTTCACCCGATTCTACCACATCAACAAAGCTACGGGTGAAGCCGTCACCCTCAGCGATCTGTTCCGGCCTGATGCGGACTACGTCTCTGTCCTGTCCGCGGAAGTCCTGCGGCAGATGGAGGAGCAGATGGCCGCGGACGCATCCCTGAGCTATCTGACGGACGAATTCACCGCTATTGACCCGGAGCAGAGCTTTTACTGGAACGCCGACGGCGATCTGGTTCTGGTGTTCGACGAGTACGCAGTGGCTGCAGGCTACATGGGCATGGTGGAGTTCACCATCCCTCAGGATGTGTACAGCGCCCTGCTGAAGTGACCGCTCTCCCCCATAAACCTTTATACGCATTGGGCGCATCGTAGATAAGGGCAAATGCTGTGGTGAAAGGTTTGGCGCATCGTTTCCGGTTGCCCCAAAGGAGCGGGGAAAGATGCATTCAGTTTTCTGCGGTGCTTTTGTATAACAGAGAACAGCGGACCGCTTCAGCGGTCCGCTGTTGTTTTCCCGGTTTACTGGGCTTGCTCCATCCGCCAGACAATGGCGGAGATCTGGCCCCGGGTCAGAGTGTTGTAGGGCTTGAAGGTGCTGGTGCCGTTGCTGAAGTAGCCCTCCACGATGCCTGCGGCATTCAGCGCCTGGACATAGGGGTCCGTGGTGTCGGTGAAGGGACGGACGCTGGACAGGTTGCTGATGCTGAGGCCCATGGCCTTGGCCGCGATCTGGCTGACCGCCAGCCGGGTGATGGGGGCGTTCAGGTTCACGCTGCCGGACACCAGCCCGTCCGCCTGCGCCCGGGCCAGATAGCCGCTGAACACGTTGGAGTTCACCGGCTTCTGCTCGTCATAGCCAGCGGCCAGCATGATGAGCTTCAGCGCCGCGCCGTAGGTCACCTGGTTGTCGGGCTTGAAGGTGCCGTCGCTGTATCCGTCGATCACGTCGGCGTCGCTGAGCTCCAGTACATATTTATAGCACCAGGTGGAGGAGGTGATATCAGAGAAGTCCTCCATAGCGCTGACAATGCCCAGGCAAAGCTTGCCGCTGGCAATGGGATCGCCGCTGCTGTTGCAGGCCACATAGGGGATTTCCACAGATCCGGTGAAGCCGCTGGCCGGCACGAACCGCAGCTGGCTGATCCGCTCGCTGCCGCTGGAGTAGCCGTACAGGGTCTCGGTGTCCGCCCGCTTGGAGGTGCCGCTGCCCACGTAGATGACACCCTCGTTGGTGGCGGGCAGTTCCAGCAGCTGGATGCTGGCCAGACCCAGGCGCTTGGCGCCCTTTGCAATCTGCTTGACCTTGCCCGGGTGGATGTCGCAGGACAAAACCGAACCGTGTTTCTGGGCGTGGGGCCGTAAACGTCGGGCACCTCGCTGAGGTTCACGCTGATGAGGATGGTGCCGGACACAGAACGGCTGCCGGAGCCGTAAGCGGTGAAGGGGATCTGGGCGCAGTAGTTGACGCCGCTGGGTATGTATGTCAGCTCGCTGAGGGCGTGCTGGCTGCTGGAGGGACTGAAGTAGAAATCTATGTCGTCGCAGTTGTCGTCGGTGATGCGCAGGCTGCTGGAGCTGCCGTAGCTGCTGGTACCGTAGTAGTTGTAGTACAGGCTGCCGTAAGTGGGCGCATCTTTAAAGGTGACATACTGCAGGGTATAGCCGGGGTAGCTCTCCTCAAAGAACCGGGCGATGTCGTTGGCGTTGATCTGCACTCGGCCGCTGTAATCCGTATAATAGCGGATATCGCCGCCCTCTGCGGCCACGCCGGTTCCCCCCACATCGCCGATGGCGATGGCCACGGTGCCGTAGGCCTTGTCGCCGTCCTCACCGTAGGCAGTGAAGTCCAGCTCCACCACCTTGCCGTCGGCGTCCCTGTCCGCCACAAAGGTCAGGTCATCCAGGGTGAAGTCCTCGTCGTAGAACAGGTCCTTGCTGTCATAGTAGAAATAACCGTCGTCCAGGTCGCTCTCGTCAAAGTACGTCCGGTCATCATCGTAGTCGTAGCTGTACAGCTCGCCCCAGTCGTCCAGTCCGTCGGCGTCGGTGAACCGTACATACTCCAGATCGTCCCCGGTCTCGTCATCCAGGAAATCCCAGAAGTCGTCCCGGTCAAAGGTCACGCTGTCGTCGGGATCCACCTCGTAAATGATGTCGCCCTTCACCTTGGTGCCGGTGCTGCTGCCCTTGCCGATCTCAATGGTGAGGGTGGCGGAGATCTTGTCGCCTTTCACGCCGCGCATGGTGACGTCAAAGGTCAGGGTGTCTTCATCGGCATTCCGGTCCGCCGCAAAGGTCAGCGTGTCCAGCTCGAAGTCATAGTCGTCCCAGATATCGTCCTCATCATAGTAAAACACGGCGTCGTCCAGGTCACTGTCGTTCAGCTCGTAATCCCGGGTGTAGTCGTCGGAATCGTATCCGTCGGCGTAGAAACAGCCGTAATCGTCAAAGTCGTCATAGTCGGTGAACTCCACGTATTCCAGTTCGTCGTAATCCGACTCGTCGTAGAAGAAATCGTAGAAATCCTCCGCGTCCAGCGTCACATCGTCGTCCGGGTCCACCTGATAGGTCAGGTCGCCCTTGCTGCTGGTGCCGCTGCCCTTGCCGACCTCGATGTACAGAGTGCCATATACCTTGTCACCGTCCACGCCGTGCATGGTGAAGTCAAAGGCCAGGGTGTCCGCGTCGGCGTTCCGGTCGGCGTAGAACGTCAGCGTGTCCAGTTCAAAGTCATAGTCGTACCAGACGTCGTTCTCGTCGTAATAGAACATGGCATCGTCCAGATCGCTGTCATTGAGCTCATAGTCCGGGATATAGTCATCGCTGTCGTATCCGTCTGCACCGAAATATCCGAAGTCATCGAAATCATCGTAGCTGGTGAACTCCACATACTCCAGCTCATCATAGCGGCCGTCTTCCTCGTTAAAGAGATCCCAGAAGTCCTCGGCGTCCACCGTCACATCGTCGCCGGGGTCCACCTTGTAGGTCAGCTCCACGTCGCCGGAGCCGGAGCGGGAGCCACCCTCCACATCAATGCGGACCGTTGCATAGAATGACCCTTCGTCGCCGTACAGCCTGACATCAAAATCCAGTGTGTCGCTGTCGATGTTGTCATAGGTCTCAAACCGCAGCGTGTCCAGGTCGATGTCGTAATCGTCCGCATCAGCACGGTCATAGTAGAATTCGTAGTTCTCCAGCGCCTTGGAATCCACGTCGTCGAACCCGTAACGGTCAAAGTCCTCGAAGGTGAAATAGCCGTAATCGTCAAAGTCATCATAATCGGTGAATTCCACGTATTCAAGGTATCCGCCGTTGTCGTCCTCATAGATTTCCTGAAAGTCATCCGCATCCAGCCAGACGCCGCTGTCCTCGTCCACATCGTACGTCAGATCCGCCGAGGCCGCAGACGCCATGGGAACGGTTCCGGCCAGCAGCGCCAGCGCCAGCAGACACGCCGGGAGCTTTTTCTTCCAAAATGTTTTCATAGTCCTCTTTCCTCCATCATATTCCAAAAGGCTTGCTTCCAGCTTCTATCTCTCTACATGTAACATACCGGGAAAGTGCCCGGCAATCATGAACAAATTATGAACTTTTCGCCATTCGGGAAAAAAGATTCCGGTCCGGCCGCATCCTGGAAAACGAAATTGTCCCCTGAAATACACAGACGGCCCGGGATTTTCCGTTTTTTTACGGGTTTTTCTTTACAAACAAACGTTCCTCCGATATAATACTATGGCTAATGAAATTTGAGGAAGTGGAGAGAGCACATGGCTTTGATCGAATACGACGAATATAAGCAGAGGCTCCGGGACCTGGGGCCCGAGCTGGAGAAGCTCTCCGCCGCGCTGGACATGGACAGCGCCCGCGCGGAGGCCCGAAAGCTGGAGGACGAGACTGCCCAGGACGGCTTCTGGAACGACCTGGAGCGATCCCAGAAGGTGCAGCAGCGCCTCAAGCAGCTGCAGAACAAGATCGCCCGCCAGGACAAGCTGGTGACCGAGTGGCAGGATCTGACGGCCCTGTGCGAGATGGGCCAGGAGGCGGAGGATGAGGAGCTGCTGGAAGAGCTGAAGTCCGGTTTCCAGACCCTGGAGGAGAAGATCGAGGAGTCCCGGATGGCCACGCTCCTCTCTGGGGAGTACGACGGCCACAGCGCCATCCTGACCTTCCATGCCGGCGCCGGCGGCACCGAGGCCCAGGACTGGGCCCAGATGCTCTATCGGATGTACACCCGCTGGACGGAGCGCCACGACTTCACCTATCAGATCCTGGACTATGAGGACGGCGACGAGGCGGGCATCAAATCCGCGTCCATCGCCATCCAGGGGGACAACGCCTACGGCCTTTTGAAGAGTGAGAACGGCGTCCACC
>ERZ837910.4639-NODE-4639-length-13200-cov-23.839863_pt1 | contig 13200 bp, 14 predicted proteins | sample MGYA00519940_ERZ837910 | MGnify/ENA primary metagenome ERZ837910 (study PRJEB31850, sample SAMEA3708825) | human gut metagenome | biome: human gut; feature: human-associated habitat; material: faeces | place: China | collected 2014 ... | reverse complement strand
AGCTGGAAAAGGCATATGAGTTTATGAAACAGTTTGTGATTGGCGGGATTAATCTACTTGAGAAGTTTATGGAGTGGCTTGGAGAAAAGGTCAAGGAAGTGGAGAGAGGAAGGTGAAAAGAATGCAAAAGAATGCAAAAGAATGCTTTGCATGGTTGACTTATAGCTTAATTTAAGGTAATATTTAATAAAAGAATGCAAAGGAGATGGATTATGAGGTACACATATTTAGACTTAATTGAAGAGGTTCTTAGAAGTGAAAAAAGAGAGATGACCCTTGGGGAGATATGGGAAGTTGCTGAAGAAAAAGGATATAGTAAGAAACTTATGTCCATAGGTAAAACTCCAGTTAATACTATGAATGCATGTATAAGAAAACATATTGAGAAATCTAAGAATGTTAAGTTTAAGCAAACATCAAAGAATCCTGCATTGTATTACTTGAATAACTAGAGAAAGGTATGTTGCAATGATTAATGATTATATAAACACTATTTTTAATGTGGATTGTCTTGAAGGAATGAAAGGTATGCCAGATAATTCAGTAGATTTGGTTATTGCCGATCCACCGTATAATCTGTCTAAAGGTGCAAAGTGGAAATGGGATAATAGTGTTGTTTTAAAGGGAATGGGAGGAAATTGGAATAAAGTAATGGTTGATTGGGACGATATGTCCTTTGAAGATTACTGGAATTTCACAATTCAATGGATATCAGAAGTGAAAAGAATTTTAAAACCCACTGGTTCTGTATGGATTTTTGGAACATATCATAATATGGGAATTATCAATGTCATTTGTCAAATGTTGGAAGTAGAAATAATTAACGAGATTGTGTGGTTTAAGCGTAATGCATTTCCGAACCTTTCAGGCAGGAGGTTCACAGCTAGTCATGAGACTATTTTATGGGCACATACCGGAGGAAAAAAAAGACAGTATTACTATAATTATGAATATATAAAGAATACGGATTTTCCGGAAGATTTGATTAAGCAGCCGGGTAAACAAATGAGAACCGTATGGGATGTTCCAAATAATAAATCCAGGGAAGAGTTGGCATATGGAAAACATCCAACACAAAAGCCAATAAGATTATTGAAAAGAATAATTTTGGCATCATCAAAAGAAGGTGATATGGTATTTACACCATTTAGTGGTTCTGGAAGTGAGTGTGTAGCTGCAAAAATGTGTGGAAGGAACTATTGTGGATTTGAAATAAATAAGGAATACTATAATATCTCATTAGAAAGATTAAAACATTGTGAAAGAGAGAATGTTCAAATTAGTTTATTTGAGAAAGGTGTGTGTGAAGATAATGCGAATGGAACCGGTAATTAAATGGAGCGGCAGTAAAAGGTCACAGGCACAGGAAATAATTAAGCGCTTTGAACAATTTGATTGTTATTATGAACCGTTTCTAGGCGGAGGATCTGTTATGTATGCAGTTAATCCGTCCAATGCTATTTGTGGTGATATTTGTGAACCATTAATTGGATTTTGGAAGATGGTTCAAAGCAGTCCGCGGGAAGTGATAAGTTATTATTCAGATGAATGGAATCGTTTGCAAAAAGACGGCTATGAAGTTTATTATGACATACGTTCTAGGTTTAACGCAGATAAGTCACCGTTGGATTTACTGTTTTTATCTCGTACTTGTGTAAATGGATTGATAAGGTTCAATACGGAAGGTGAGTTTAATAATTCTTTTCATCATACGCGAAAAGGAATAGACCCTAAACGTTTTGAAAAAATTGTATTGGATTGGCATGAAAGAATTCTAAATGTTCAATTTCTCTGTGGTGATTACAGAGAAACGACACAAACAGCAACAAAAAAAGATATAATTTACTTAGATCCTCCGTATGAAAATACTAAGGGAAGATATTACGGAACTATTGATTATGAAGAGTTTTATGAGTATCTGGACGATTTGAATAAAAAAGGAATTAGATATGTATTGTCATTTGATGGAATACGTGGTGATAAAGAATATGAGACAGGTATACCAAAAGAACTGTATGTGAAGAAGTTCTTTTTGGCATCAGGGAATTCTTCATTCAAAAAGGTTATGGATAAAAGCAATGAGCAAGTGTATGAAGCCTTATATTTAAACTGGTAAGAGAAAATCTCTTACCAGTTCGTAAAACAAATTTAAAAGATATCGAAGATGTTGATAGGTGAATTACGATGTTGGATTATGTTGATTAGATATTCAGCTAAAGTGTTACCAATAGAGGAAAAACCTTTGATTTGTACCTTGCAACGAGAGGTACTGCTATCTATATTGAATCCTATCAATACATCACAGTTACATTTGCTTGAAATAGTAGATAAATCAAAATTGCTAGGGGCAAAAAAGCATCCTATAGAAGCACAAGCAAAATCAGATACAGATACTGTTGATGTAGAAATGGTCCAAACATCTGAATTTAATTGACGCTCTACACTAGGCGGATAAGATAGCAAATCAAATATGTATTTTGTTAACGCTGGTCCAATGTTTGGTTCCAAATTTCTTGGTAATTCCTTTGATTCGGTGCATATTATTAATGGTTTTTCAAATAAATTGAATAGAACGGTAATATGGTCAGGCCTTTTGCTGTCACTCACACGGGGTAAGGTCAGCCATCTAAATTCTGTTCCGATTGCAGGATCGTTATTGTTTATTAGCGATATGCCACTCCAATCACCACCTGGAGGATTACAAAACCCTTCAAATGTGTTGGGAATTATATAGTTAAAAATAGTGTGTATAAATGTATCAACATCATTTTCGGTATAGTGAGTTGGGTATGGAGAAATAAGCATATCTGTTGCTTGCTTTTTTACAGATAAAGAAAAAATTTTATTATCTTTGTTTGGTATTAAGCGAACAATGTTTGGGGCATCTACAACTTTTGGTATCTTTGGGGCATCAAGTATAATAAAATCGCTTAATGACACTATGGCGCTCCATAATCCGTTTCCGCTAGATAAGGATAGGATGTTTTGGTCTAATTTTTGTATGGTGGATTCCAAAGTTTCACCATATACAAAAGTAAGAATTTCAGTTGATTCACCGAAAAGCATTGCTATTAAAGGAAGAATCCCTCTATCTGGTCGTGCGTCATCTCCGTGTGGCTTGAATCCTTTGAACATGCAAATGATTAAGTCGTTTGGGGTGGCTAATTTTCTGTAAAATTCATCGTTCATTTCAGGATAAAGAGTAAGTAACTCATTTGCAAAAGCAATTTTGTTATTAGAAGGAATTAAGCCAAATGGTAAATCTTTAGAGGCAATTCCAGCACTATATTTAGTTGCTAAGCTTGAAAAATCCTTGTTACGACCGGTGATTGATTTTTTTGCAATTTTCTTTGCAAAAGGGAAACGATTATTCTGTCTTGAAAATGCAATAATGTCTCCAGAATAATCATTTTGTATAGATGCCCAATCTTCTTTGTTATAGCTATTTGAACTGTTTGGAGTTGTCATGTAATCCATTATTTTTAAGCTTTTTTCGATTAATGAAGTGTATATAGGGCTTACATCAGTGTTATATATTAAGCCATAAAGCAATGAATATACATCTTTTTCACCAAATAGTGATGTATCAAAATTTTGCAATGATGAATCGAAAGAAGGTTGGAATTCTTCTGACTGAAAATAGACTTGTATAGCTGGATATTTCCAATTCTTTGATGCGTTGTAGTAGCTATAAGGGATAGCAACATTCGGAAAACGTAAAGCCTTTCTGTTTCTATTTTCGTCTAATTCATATTTTACAAAATCGATGATGTATAGATATGGGCAAATGTTTGCTCTGGCGGTTGAGTATGCTCGTCCGCTACGTTGCCATGCTTGATTACCCGCTTGTAATGCGCTACAGAATTCAATGGCAAGGAGTATTTTTTCGCCGTCATCAGTTTCTTCTGTAAAAAGAACATCTGGGGTTTCATTTAGAAAGCTCCCATTATCTCTTAATATTTGGAATATGTTGGAAAGCCATCGGTCACTAGTGTTTTTGTTAAAACCAGGGAAATATTCAAAAAATAAAATGTCAGAATCAATAGTAGTTACTTTTACAGAGGGACATGCAGGCGAGAGAAAAAAACGTTCTGCCTTTTGTATATGGATAGATTTTGTAATAAGATTGAAGAGACGTTCACATTCGACAATATTATCTCCGTGTATTCTAAAGTGTTTGATCATAAGTACCCCCTTATGTATGAATGTATAATATACTATTATATCACATATTATGGGAAATGGCGCTAGAATTTCGAGAGACGTTTTAGAGTTGCATCACAATAGTCCTTACAAATATCACATCCTATAAATCTACGGTTCAGATTTAATGCTGCTTCACCTGTAGACCCAACACCCATGAAAGGATCCAATACTATTTCGTTTGGATTTGAGGCTATTCTAATCAAATGTTCAATAAGTACAAGGGGCTTTTGCGTTGGATGATTTGGAGAAGATATTTTTTCAGGATATCTACAAGAAGGACATTCAAAGAAGTTGTGCATTTCTTTTTGACTTAAGAAATTCCAAGTATGATGCTTGTTCCAAAGACAGACTACTAATTCGCAACTATTAAGAAAACTATTTTTATATACACTTTCTGTTGGAGTGGTTTTGTGCCAGACAAATATTTGAAAGGTTTTGAATTCTTTGTCAAATGCTTCATGCCATTTGCCAAGAAGAGAATAACTAGTAAAAATGAAAATATTACCTTTGGGAGAAATAACTCGTTTGAAATCTTTTACGTAGTCTAGGGGATTTATAGAATATTTATCCCATTCTGCAATGTCATTATTGATCGTTTTTCCATTAGTGAGTTTAATGTTACCAGTAGAATTCAAAGCAATATTGTATGGGGGATCGGTTAAGATTAGGTCGATAGAGCTGTTTGGAAGTCGAGATAGAAGACTTAGAGCATCTTCGTTAAATAGTTTATACTTATTTTTATTTGTAGAAAACATATATCCTCCTTTTGCATTTTATGGTATATTATTATACAGCATGAAAGTTTTATAGTAAACAGAAATATGACAGAAATTAAAGAAATAGTATTATAGCAAGGAAAGGTAGAAATATGTTTGAGAATGGTTCGGAGATTTTAAGGTTTGATTGTCATTTGCATACAGTGAGTGATAAAGAATTTAAGTATGATGGTGAGTCTGACAAATTTATTTCCAGCTATGTTGATAAATTGAAGTCTGAAGGTATTGGGGTTGGAGTTATAACCAACCATAATAAATTTGATTATGAACAATATAAAGCGTTAAAAAAAGCTGCAAATAGAAATGGTATATTCATTTTGCCGGGAGTAGAGTTATCCGTAAAAGAAGGTGCAAGTTCAGTACATATGTTAGTAGTATTTAATCCGGTTGAGTGGATATGTAATGGAATAGACCATATTTCAAGAATGGTTAATGCGTTGTTTTTAGGAATAGATGATCCCGGAAATGAAAATACTTGTACAGAAAAGGATTTGTTGACTGTTATTAATGAAATGGACAAGCAGAACAAGGACTATTTCATTGTGTGTGCACATGTTGAGCAGAAAAAAGGATTTTGGGAGGAATGTGGAGGCTCATTAATTGAAAAGCTTGCTTCTGATGTTGCATTTAAAAGAAGAGTATTGGGATTCCAGAAGGTGCGTACCAGGGATAAGATCAAGAAAGTGCATGATTGGATGGGATATGATATTGCATTTGTTGAAGGGTCAGATCCCAAAACAATAGAGGAGATAGGAAAAGGAGATAAAAAGAACTATATTAAGATTGGCGAAGCTTCCTACGGAGCTGTAAAATATGCTCTTATGGATTATAATAATCGAGTTTTTGATGAGAAGCCAGTTATAAGTCACGGATATATTAATAAAATGAAATGTGTTGGTGGGAAATTGGATAATCAGATTTTTTCTCCATCACATGAGCTTAATACACTGATTGGAATTAGAGGAAGTGGAAAATCCTCTGTGTTGGAAGTTCTTCGCTATGCACTAAATAAAGAACCAGCACAAGATGAAAAATATAAAAATGAGTTGGTAAAAGCAGTGCTTGGTTCTGGTGGACAAATTGAATTAGAGATAGTTGATAAGTTTAACAAAAAATATGTATTAAAAAGAATATATGGAGAGAGAAGCACATTGTATGACGGGAATGGTAATATATTAAATATTCCTGTAGAATCTGTTCTTAAAAATGCGTTGTATTTTGGACAAAAAGATTTAGCACTAACTCGTAAAGGTTATGAATATGAACTTCTTAATAAAATAATAGGTGATAAAGTGCCCGATATGAAAAGAGAAATTGTTGATATCCAAAAACAATTGATTGACGATATTGATAAGTTGAGGACATTGGGTGATATTCCAGAGCAAATTGCCGATCTAACTACTGAGAATGCAACTTTAGAACATAAGTTGAAAATATATCAAGAAAAAGGATTAGATGAGAAATTAAAAAAACAGACTTCCTGTAATGCTGATTTGATAAAATTAGAAACACTTTCTGAATGGGTTAAAGAAATGATTCAATCATTGGAAGAAGTCTGTTCAAAAGATGGAAGGGAACTTCTTTCGTTACAAAGCCATGTTTCTCAATATAATAGTGAAATTTTTGAGAAATTAGCGCCTTTTATCACGCAAACAAATGAAGAAATCGATTCAGTAAAGCAAAATATAGAGATGTTAAAAAAATCTTTGGCAGGAATTTGTTCTGTTAAAGAAGAATTAATGCAGAAGATAGATTCTTTAAAAGATGAATTTGCAGAGATTAAGCGTGAAATAAATGATGAACAATTAGATGCGGATAGTTATGTTACATATAAAAAGAAGTTGGCAGAAAATAATGAAAAAATTGTAAAACTGAAAGAGTGTTTAAGGAAGAAAGAGAGTATATGCTTATCCATTCAAAAGGGATTTGATGTTCGAAACGAGAACTTAAGAAAAACCTTTATTGCTTATCAAAATGCAACTAAGGAAATTAATCAGCAGCAAGATCAACTTGCGGTAAATATTGAATTCAAAGGTCAAAAAGAAGTTCTTAAAGATAAATTAATGACATTTTTTAAAGGAACGGGGTTATCCGAAGTAAAGTACACAGAGATGAGTAACGATTTTACTGACTTAGCAGCAATTATTGAAGAATATTATTTACATGACGGAGAGCGGATAAAACAATATTGTACAGATATTATTTATGCAAAGGTTGCAGCCAAAATTGCAGATAACTATAAAGAGATGGTTATTGAAGATACACCTGATAAAATCAATATAACTTATCATGGAAAACTATTGAGTAAGCATTCTCTTGGACAAAGAGCATCAGCCTTGATATTGTTTATTTTAACTCAACACGACAGTGATGTAATAATAGTTGATCAACCAGAAGATGATTTGGATAATCAAGTGATTTATGAAGAACTTATACAAACTATTAAAAAGGAAAAAGAAGACATGCAATTTATATTTGCAACACACAATGCCAATATTCCTGTTTTAGGCGATGCTGAAAGAGTAGTCACGGTACAACATAACGATGATGAGTCTATTGAGCTAAAGTGCGGAACGATAGATTCAGAGAAAACACATAATGACATAGTCAATATTATGGAAGGTGGAAAAGAGGCATTTAAAAAGAGAAATGAAATATATGGTGCTTGGAGTTAAAATATATAAGGGGTGCATTATAAATGAGAGAGGCAATAAAGGGAGTGTTACTGACAACAAAATGACAATACAATTTCTCAAAAATCCACGCAACAGGTAGAAATCAGATAAAACTCCCTGGTTTCTTCCATCAAAACCAACGAAAAACACCACACAACAACTTGGCAAAGAGGAGTTTGAATAGTAGCCACAAGTCTGGGAAGCCTTATAAACAGGGCGTTCCCAGACTTTTTCTTTTGCTCTGATACTATTTTGCTACTAACCGCAACTACTCTATTTCACATCGTTTTGTTTCTTAGATAGCTTTTCTTTGAGGCATCGGGATTACTTTTCCTGATGCTGTTTCTTTTGACATAGGACCATATGGGAGTCCTGTATTGGCATATGTTGTATCCGAAGCAATGGAACCACTTGTTATATTATCATCATAGGAAATTTCCATAGTTTCGAGCAATGGATTTCCCATTGGAGGCTCTGGGGTTGGCGTGACACCAACTGTTGCTGCAAGCTGTTCCAGATTGCTGACAAGCTCCTGCTGTTTGTGTGGAAACAGATGGGAGTAAGTATTCAGTGTTGTGGATACTTTTTCGTGTCCGAGTCTGTCAGCGAGGATAAGTGTATCACACCCCTGATTGATAAGTAAACTGGCGTGAGTTTCACGTTCTAAAGGATAATTCTAGGACACATAATAATTTACCAATACAACCAGCTTATCTGTAATAAAACGGAAAGGATGAAAAAACTATGAAATTTATATATGCTACATATAACCAACGCTGCAATAGCATTGATATAACCACTTTTGATAATATGCTTTTACGAATTGATTGTAATAAGGCAGAGGATGGATTGAAAACTACACCTAATTCTCAGTGTGCATTAAATGCTCTTGCGATTGATGAACCTATGGAGTATGCCAGGCTAGCATTGACGAGTGAGATGTAAAATTGGGTGAATGCGGAAGATAGTCTGTAAGTGTGGTAATTTTATGGGTGGGGCTGTCGCACTAATTAGTGCGACAGCCCTTTTTTATGCCTTAATAACAGTTATTATCACAACAACTATGATACAAAAGATTTAGTCCAACCGGCGGAAGGCAGGGATATCATTTTGTTATATCCTTGAAACCGGGTGAAGGTACACCGGAGATTATGTATGATATTGCAATGTGGTTTGCCATGGAGGTATTTGCAGGAGAATATGAGGCGGTGGTGGCTGTCCATACAGACAGGGAACATCTTCATGCCCACATCATAATAAACAGTGTAAATATGGTAACCGGATACAAGTTTCAGTGCCGGGATAGTGACTGGAAATATAAATTCCAGCCCATTACCAATAAACTCTGTGAAGAATACGGACTGCATATCACTCCGGCTGAATACAGCAGGGAACCGAAGAATATGGCAAGACCACAGTGGGAGCGAGAGCAGGCATTTTCTAAATGGATCAAGAAGGATGCCTTGTTTTGTGCCATTAGTGCAGAAAATATGGAGCATTTTATTTTCCTTCTGGAGAAGCTGAGATTTGAAGTAAAACAGGGGAAGCATATCGCTGTAAAGGTTCCGGGGATGAAGCGGTTTAAAAGACTGGATACCATTTCGGAGGATTTGAGCAGGGAGAGTCTGGAAGCTATGTTTCGATATGGGGACGCAAGTCTTGCATCTCCTGTAAATCGAACTGTTTCATTGCTGCCGGTAAGAAAAGCTGTTCTTACACCGTACCAGAGAAAGTGTTATGCAAGGATGTATCGTTTGCGGCTGGCTGAGAAAAAGCGGTTTACTTATAAATCTGCTTATCTGTATGAGCAGATACGGAAAATGCATGAGCTTCAGGAAGAGTATCTGGTGGTGGTTAAGTATGATGTGAAATCATATGGAGATTTGTTCCGCTTGAAGCTGCGATTACAACAGGTGGATGAGGAATTGTGCAAAGTACAGAAGGAAATGTACAGGGACAGGGCTTTACAGAAAAGGTATTGCAAGACTGCGGAAGATTTGGAATTCTTTGAAGTGTCAGAAGATGATTATCGGGAACGTTTGGAGCAGATAAAGCTTCAAAAGAAGGATAATCGAAAGAAGCTGAAAGCGGTGGAACGGTGCCTTGAGAGGGATGGAAGTCTGGCAGAGGCTGAATTGGAAATGCGGATACCTGTTGATGATATGGAGAATATGGCAGATGTTGAGAATGATAAAGCGCCGGAGAATCCATATCGGGTGCAGAAGGTTGTGGAAGTAGAGAATGCTGATTTGGATGATGTTGTGGAAGCAGATGTAATTACGGAACTGGAGTTTGAAGCGGTTGTAGATGATGAGCTTGAAACAGAGGTAGAAACGTTTGCAGAGACTGATATTACAGGTCTTGAAACTGTTGGAAAGACTGCTATTACAAATGCTGAAAGCATTGTAGAAACAGATATTGATTTGATGGCTGAGAGTATTGAACCTGGCTTGCAGAATGATGATATTCGGAAGTATGGTGAAACGGTAAGATTACCATCTGATAAGGCTGATTATATGAGAATGAGTGTAGATGAAAAAGTCCGTTGTTATCCGTTTGATGACAAGGGTACAGATGTAGCATTTGAGATGGTTAGGACTTATTTTGAAAAGATAGGTATGGACACAGGTTTTGATTCTGTTTATGAGGAGACTAAGCTTTTGACAGATTATTATGAGAAACAGAAGGAAGTAGAGTTTATCCAAGAGAAAACAGAGCAGATAATAGGAGCAATGATACTTCTAGGGCTAGATGTGGGCAATCTTGCAGAGTATTCAGCAGATGTATTATTTGAGGTGTTCGGATTCGAAGATATGGAGTATTTTGCTGGGATTAAACTGTTTAACAAGGTAATTGACAGACTTGGAGTAGATATGGATCAGCAGAAGCGGTATGAAGTGTTTGATCGGATTTATGAGAAAGGGCTGCGAGAAAAGAAGGGCGAGCGAAATAGGAATAGGTGATAGGGTTAATGATTTGGGTGCTATGGCGTAGGCTGTAGCACCTGAATTGGTCTACGTTCTACGGTTCTAGGGGAAGTTTCTGGCGTTGCTGATTGAGAGACAATCGCAAGAGATTGCGAAAGTTTATTGAAAGGAAATTCATATTGTGGTATGCTAGAAACGGTAAAGTTTATTTTGAAGATGTTAATGGAGAATAATAAAGTGAAAGGAAATATACATAAAATATATGAAAATTGGAATGAAACGATCATATGGTCATGTTTGCAGGGAACAATGGGGGAAATTCACACCAATGTATCCGAGGATGCTGCGATGGCAATATTAGGAGATTTTGCATTTTATGCAGGAAATCCAAGCGAGGATTTAGTTAAGTATAAACCGGAAAGTTGCAAACAGGACTTTATCATTATGGTGCCCCAGAATGCCAACTGGGCTGAAGTGATTGAGAAATGTTACGGGAATAAAGCGAAAAAAGTAACAAGATATGCAATTAGAAAAGAAATGGAAATATTTGATGTAGGAAAATTGCAGCAGGCGGTAGATAGTTTGCAATCGGGTTATGTAATAAAGAAAATAGAAGAAGCAGAATATAACATGTGCAAGGAAAATGCCTGGGCAAATGATTTGGTGTCACAATATAAGGATTATAAAGCCTATAAAAATTTTGGATTAGGCATAGTTGTTTTAAAAGACGGAGAAGTGGTAGCCGGAGCCTCCTCGTATAGTAGATATGATAAGGGTATAGAGATAGAAATTGATACACGGGAAGACCATAGAAGAAAAGGATTGGCATATGCGTGCGGAGCAAAACTTATTTTGGAATGTTTAGAGGAAGGATTATATCCAAGTTGGGATGCACAAAACAAATGGTCAGTAGCATTGGCAGAAAAGCTAGGATACCATTTTAGTCATGAATATGTGGCTTATGAGATAATGGGTTATTAGCTATTGGCTGGAGAAAAAATATTATGTGTTGTTACTGCTAAAAGATATGATGAATACGGATGCTGCAAAGAGAATAGCGGAGAATAGACAAGCAGTTATGGAAGCATATCTTGAAGAATTTACGGCAGAGTGGGAAGGAGAGCGGTGAGATGTTAGAAATCGACAAAGGTATGGTTCGAGAAGCAAATAAAAATGATTTAGATGAAATATTACAGCTTTACCTGTATCTTCATGAGAAAAGCATTCCGGAAGCCTCAGAGCATTTACGAAATACATGGGAAGTATCGAAAGAAAGGATATGCTACGGCTTGTCTAAATTTTGCTAAGAAAATCGCAGAAGAGAATCATTGCTACAAGATGATGTTGCTTACAGGTTCAAAGGAAGAAAGTACATTGAATTTCTATCGAAATGCCGGTTAAAACAGTTCAGACAAGACCGCATTTATACAGTGGATTGATATATGAAATATGTATACACTTAAATCATTGGGGCAGAAAGTGCGTGTTTGAGTTATGACAGGAAAGTTAAGAAATATGACGTCAATTTACTTATTAAAGGATGATAAAGTACTGCTCTTATTCAGAAAGGGCGGAAGAGTTGTAAGTGATGTATGGACAGGTTCTGCCGGAGGTCATTTTGAAGAATTTGAGCTAAATGATGCAAAGGCTTGTGTATTAAGAGAGATGAATGAGGAACTAGGACTTTGTGAAGATAATATTCGGAATCTTTCTCTTAGATATGTTACCTTACGAAGAACGAAAGGGGAGATAAGACAAAATTACTATTTTTTCGCAATACTTAATGAGGAAGTTAGTGATGATTTGGTTTCGAATGAAGGAGAATTGAAATGGTTTTCTCTAAAACAATTGGATGAACTGGAAATGCCATACACAGCAAGGTATGTTATGAATCATTATTATTCAATAGGATAGTATTCAGACAAAATATATACAGGTGTAGCAAATGAGAATGAGGTTATTTTTTTGGAATTGCCGGAGCTTTGATGTGGTGACAGAGGTGCAGAATGATACAAAAATTTGAATATAAAAGAGCAACAATGGAAGATATCGACGAATTGGTAAGAACAAGGATTATTGTCCTTCGTGCAGCAAATAAGTTGTCAGATGATGAGGATATGTCTGTTGTTGAGGAAGAATCATATGCCTATTATAGGCGTGCGTTGGAAAGCAGTGAGCATATTGCGTATCTGGTGTATGATAACGGAAAGTTTATCGGAGCTGGTGGTGTCAGCTTTTATCAGGTTATGCCGACATATCATAATCCGACTGGTAAAAAGGCGTATATTATGAATATGTATACGGCACCGGAATATCGAAGACAGGGAATTGCATTTCATACATTGGATTTACTGATAAATGATGCGAAGAAACAGGGTGTGTTACAGATTGCATTAGAGGCAACGGATATGGGACGACCTTTGTATGAGAGATACGGATTTGTAAAAATGGAAGATAAAATGGAGTTGAAGGTATAAATAGTTAAAATAGAAAGCAGGTATAGCATGAGAAATAGATATATAACAGAAGAATGCAATAAAATACTTAATTTTTGGAAATTGGAAGAATATTTTACACCATCGGATTATCCCGAATTGACTTTAACAATAAAAGAGG
>ERZ837910.4635-NODE-4635-length-13204-cov-6.262758_pt1 | contig 13204 bp, 9 predicted proteins | sample MGYA00519940_ERZ837910 | MGnify/ENA primary metagenome ERZ837910 (study PRJEB31850, sample SAMEA3708825) | human gut metagenome | biome: human gut; feature: human-associated habitat; material: faeces | place: China | collected 2014 ... | reverse complement strand
GTTTTTCCACCAAGAAAGATGTTACTATGGATAAGTTCGTGGCGGACTGCAAGAAACACAGCATTGACTACGGATTTTACTGGTACAGCTATGCAATGAGCGTTGAGCAGGCACTGACAGAGGCTGAAAAGTGCATTGAGGTAATCAAGAATTTATCTCCGACATATCCCGTATTCTTTGACATGGAAGAGAAAAAGCAGATCAGCGGTCTGAATACGGACACACGCACAAAGATGGCAATTGCTTTCTGTGAAAAGATAAGACAGGCGGGATTCAAGCCCGGAGTTTATGCAAATCCGTCTTTCATGGAGAACTATTACGACAAGAGCAGGATCGTCGGCAGGTACGACATCTGGCTTGCCCACTGGACTAACAGCCCCAACTGTCCGTCAAAGTACAACTACGGTCAGACTATGTGGCAGTGGGGACTTGACAGAATAGACGGATACGATGTTGACGGAGATATCTGCTTTACCGATTACGGCAAGAAAAAGCCCGTTGAGAAAACCATAGATCAGCTTGCTGACGAGGTTCTTGCCGGCAAGTGGGATAACGGCGCAGAGCGTGAAAGACTGCTTACCGCCGCCGGATATGACTATAACGCTGTTCAGAAAAGAGTAAACGAAAAGCTGTACAAGAAAACCGTTGATGAGGTTGCGGTCGAGGTCATTGCGGGGCTGTGGGGGAATGGTTCGGAGAGAAAGGAAAAGTTGACGGAAGCCGGGTATGATTACTCGGAGGTTCAGAAGCGTGTAAATGAAATGCTCGGATAAAACTTAACAACTACAGTGATAATGCCCACCTTGGATTTATTTCCTTGGTGGGCAAATTTTTTTACTCTTTTTAGGAGACAAGTTTTTCACATATGCTTTCGGCCAAAATCGGTATTCTTGTCCAGATAGGTCATTGAGGAAAGCACTCAGAAGGAGAAAACCATAATGACCAATCAACAGAAAGAACAAATTACCGCCATGCGCTCACAGAGGTTTGGATATGCCACCATCGCAAAGGCTGTGGGTTTACAGAAAGGCACAGTCGTTGCTTATTGTAGAAAAATAGGACTGACTGGTACAAAGGCTCCGGACAATCGCCGTATCGATGTGGATATCAATTTCTGCCCGCAGTGCGGTTCGTTACTTACCCAGATACCCGGCAGAAAGCGCATCAAGTTCTGCTCCGATAAATGCCGTGTTACCTGGTGGAATGCCCACCCGGAAAAGGTCAACCGCAAGGCTATGTATAACTGCATATGTGTCAACTGCGGTAAACCATTCACATCATATGGCAATGCCGGACGGAAGTACTGCTGTCACGCCTGTTACATTGCAGACCGTTTCAAAGGCGGTGATTGTGATGAGTGAAACTGTATTCCAGGCAGAACTAAAGTATCAGACGGCAATTTCCATAGCAAAAAATCTCCGCAGCCAGGGGCTTCTGACCGAAGAGGAATATACCGTAATTGATACAAAACTGCAGGCTGATTTCTCTCCATCTTTGGGTACATTATTATCCGAAAATGACTGGACTTTATAGCCTTTTAGAGTTATATATAGTATCTGAAAGGAGTGATTATCATGCGGAAAATCAATAAAATCGAGCCGAAAGTTTTGCAGATGCCGACTAGGAAAAAGGTAGCTGCCTATGCAAGAGTATCAATGGAATCGGAAAGATTGCAGCACTCACTATCGGCACAGGTCAGCTATTACAGCGGACTGATTCAAAAGAACCCCGCATGGGAATATGTCGGTGTGTATGCCGACGACGGTGTAACGGGTACCAAGGCAGAAGCCCGAGAGGAGTTCAATCGAATGCTTGCCGACTGTGAAGCCGGAAGGATAGACATTATCCTTACGAAGTCCATTTCCCGTTTTGCCAGAAACACCGTTGACCTTCTGAGCACAGTGCGGCATCTTAAGGAACTTGGCATTTCGGTGCAGTTTGAAAAAGAGCACATCGACTCACTGAGCGAGGATGGTGAACTGATGCTGACCTTGCTTGCATCTTTCGCACAGGAAGAGGTACGAAGTCTTTCTGATAATGTGAAATGGGGTACTCGCAAACGGTTTGAAAAAGGTATCCCAAACGGAAAGTTTCAGATATACGGCTACCGTTGGGACGGTGACCACCTCGTCATTGAGCCTGAAGAAGCCAAAATCGTAAAACTCATCTACGACAATTTTCTGAATGGACTTTCGGCAGAAACAACAGAAAAGCAGCTTGTGGAGATGGGAGTCAAATCCTACAAGGGCCAGCATTTCGGCAACACTTCCATTCGGCAGATACTCGGCAACATTACCTATACGGGAAACCTGCTCTTTCAAAAGGAGTATGTCGTAGATCCCATAAGCAAGAAAAGCAAAATCAACCGCGGAGAGCTTCCACAATATTGGGTGGAAAACACCCACGAAGCCATTATTCCGATGGAAGTATATCAGGCAGTGCAGGTCGAAAAAGCCCGCCGCCGTGAACTCGGTGCGCTTGCCAATTGGAGTATCAACACTTCCTGCTTTACGAGCAAAATCAAGTGTGGGTGCTGTGGGAAAAGCTATCAGCGTTCAAATCGCAAGGGGCGCAAAGACCCGAATGCCAACTACACCATTTGGATTTGCGGAACACGCAGAAAAAGCGGAAATGCGCACTGCCGGAATAAAGATATCCCGGAAGCAATGCTCAAGCAAGCCTGTACAACCGTTCTCGGTATTGATGAATTTGATGAGAGCGTCTTTTCGGAGCAGATAGAGCGCATTGAGGTTCCTGCTCCGAATGAGATGCTCTTTTATTTCAAGGACGGTCACGCCGTTCCTCATCATTGGGAGTCCACTCTGCGAAAGGACTGCTGGACGGATGAGCGCCGTGCGGCAAAGGGACGGTATGTTCAGGTGTGCCAACTCGGTCCTAATAGTTCCTGTTTTACAAGCCGAATCCGCTGTGACTGTTGCGGCAAAAACTATCGCAGGCAACGCTCTAAGCACAAGGACGGTAGCTTTGATGCTGTATGGCGCTGTGCTTCAAGCGGAAAATGCGACAGCCCCAGCATAAAGGAAGAAACGCTCACAGGGCTATGTGCCAAGGCAATGGGCATGACGGCTTTTGACGAAGCGGTTTTCAGAGAGCAGATTGCCTGTATTCACATCACCGCGCCGTTTCGCCTTTCCGTTCATTTTTTTGACGGACATACTTTCGATGTTCAGTGGGAAAACAAGAGGAAAATGCCCAGGCACTCGGAAGAACGGAAACAGCATATGCGGGAAGTAATGATAGAAAAATGGAGGGAAAGACATGGCAAAAGTAACGACTATTCCGGCAACGATCAGTCGGTTAACAGCTGCACCGATTAACGAAAAGAAAAAGCGCCGCACTGCCGCCTATGCCCGTGTTTCTACGGACAGCGAGGAGCAGCTCACCAGCTATGAAGCGCAGGTGGATTATTACACGAACTACATCAAGGGTAGAGATGATTGGGAGTTTGTAACGGTATATACCGATGAGGGCATAACTGGCACTAACACCAAGCACCGTGACGGCTTCAACCGCATGGTTCAGGATGCTTTGGACGGAAAAATAGACCTTATCGTCACAAAATCGGTCAGCCGCTTTGCACGCAATACAGTTGACAGCCTTACTACCGTCCGTAAGCTGAAGGAAAAAGGGGTAGAGATTTATTTTGAAAAGGAAAATATCTGGACACTGGACAGCAAGGGCGAACTGCTCATTACTATCATGTCCAGCCTTGCCCAGGAAGAAAGCCGCTCCATCTCCGAAAACTGCACATGGGGTCAACGGAAGCGTTTTGCAGACGGCAAGGTCACCGTACCTTTCAAGCGATTTCTCGGCTATGACCGCGGCCCCGATGGTAATCTGGTTCTTAATATGGATGAAGCGGTTACTGTCCGCCGCATCTACAGTATGTTCCTGCAGGGAATGTCACCATACGGTATTGCCACGCACTTGACCGCTGACGGCATTAAATCACCCGGCGGTAAAGATAAATGGAATGCCGGAGCCGTCCGCAGTATCCTTACCAATGAGAAATACAAGGGCGATGCACTCCTACAGAAATCCTATACCGTAGACTTCCTCACAAAAAAGAAAAAAGTCAACGAGGGTGAAATTCCTCAATACTATGTGGAAGGCAACCACGAAGCCATCATCAGACCGGACGTGTTTGAACAGGTACAGCGTGAGTTGGAACACCGAAAGGCAAACGACGGCAGGCACAGTAGTGTTCACCTTTTCTCCGGCAAGATACGCTGCGGTCAATGCGGTGAGTGGTACGGCTCAAAGACATGGCACTCCACCAGCAAGTATCGTCGTGTGGTCTGGCAATGCAATCATAAATACGATGGCGATGAGAAATGCACCACACCACATTTGACGGATGATGACATCAAGAGATTATTCGTGTCGGCGGTCAATCAGCTGATCGGAGAAAAGGAAACGATAACAGCGGCTCTTACAGTGTCCCTTGATGCAGCCTTTGACCTTACCGACCTCAAAACGGAACAGGTCGAACTGGAAAGTGAAATGGCGGTGGTTTCCGACCTCATTGAAAAGTGCATCTATGAAAACGCACACACTGTTCTCGACCAGGAAGAATACCAAAAACGCTATGATGGTCTGACAGCACGGTTTGACGCTACCAAAACTAGGCTTGAGGCAGTCGAAGATGCCATCCATAGCAAGCAGTCCCGCAGGGCAAAGATTGAGGCTTTCCTCGAAGCCCTGGCAAAGACTGAATTGGTGGACACCTTTGATATCGCCCTCTGGTGCGGACTGGTGGATTTCGTGACCGTCCACGGAAAGGACGATGTGCGGTTCACCTTCAAAAACGGACAGGAAATCCGGGCATAAAGGCAAAAAAGATACTCCTCACTACCATTACGGCGGTGAGGAGTTTTTCTGTGCGAACAAAAACAGCCGTCTCGGATTTTACACCGCAACGACTGTTTTTACACCGCAAGGGTACACTTTTTAATTATTTCTCGGCTTTGTATCAAACTCGGTATGATTATTTCGAGGATCTCGCCGCCGGTAAATCCCATGTTTTCAAGCGCCGTGTAAATGCTCTTTATTATGTACGGCTCAGTGTAAAATGCGGTGAGCGTACTTTCGCGGGCGGCGGTGTATTCCTTATCGGTGAGCAGGTCTTTCAGCTCGGCATATTCGCGGCTCCAGTTTTCTTTGGAGCTGTCGAATGCGTCCGCAATGCCGCCCCAGCCGCTGTAATGAGCAAGTATGTCCTGCTCCTCGGCGGTCGCATGGCGGTGTTCGGAATCGATTTGCTTCAGTGTTTTTATGGCTGTAACATTGGCGGTGTATTTTGCTTTCGGACCGGTGGGGTATGCGAAATTTTCGGGGAAACGGTAATTGCCAACCGGCGGTAATTTCTGAAAGACAAAATTCCGGTCAATCTTATCCCGTGAAACAGGTGCATCACGGTGAGGCACCTCTGTGTCATCGTGATACGGCTGCATATCTTTTTCGCGAAGATATGAGTATATTTCGCTGGCACCATCGTTATGTGAAAACTGATGGACGAAAATATCAGCGCCGGCTTTTTCACTGTCTGCGATGAGTGCATAAGCACTTTCGTCACCAATATACGATAATCTGTAATTGCCGAGTTTTAGGTCAGACGCATTATCTACCGGGTAGAGCAGCGCAGTCTTTTCTTTTTCAGAAATTCTTATTTCCTTGTGTTCTTCAATATCCCGAATAAAGAAATCGGGAATGTCTGAATTATCATTGACTGAAAAATCAGCTGCCTCATCGTGAGGCAGTGCCTTTTCTTCTTCAGAGAGATAGACCAGATCGTCAAAAGCGAGATTTTTCAAGGCAATCTCATTCATCTCATCTAAAGAATCATACTGTTCCTCACGGGCAGTTGCATTGCCGTACTCAGTTATTATGCGGTAATTCACAAGATCCGCATATACACCGATAATAGTGTCGGTATCCTCATCGGTAGTATATGCAAGATCAACGTGGGTCAGGTCGTCAAAGTCGGCAGTGCTGCCGTATTCCGTTTCGCAGAAATCATTGATATATTCAATGGTTGCTTCCATTGCTCCAGAAGAAGCTGCCTCATCATGAGGCAGTTCATCGTGATACTTTTCAAGTTCATCTGAGATAGCTTTCTTCAGCTCCTCGGCAACGTGTTTATACCCGAACCTGTCGAGAAAATCAATTACGCCGCCATAGCCATCGCCGATGTCCTGACGTTCGCTGTAAGATGTGCCATTTGGCATATTTACGGTAAAATGAGTTTTGGCATATCCCTGATGGTGAACTTTCAGCTCACCTTTTTCGCGCGCAGCGTGAAGTTTATCAATATCGCCGCCGAATGCTTTAAGCTCCTGCTGACGTTTGGACACCCAATCTGTATCCTCACGCTTCATTATAGTATCAAATTCAAGGACGGAGTAAGTTTTACCTTCCTCAAATGCTGGACTTTCACTCCACTCGCAGGTGATAGTAGGCACCTTTTCCAAGATGTCCTTTTCTGTAGGTTCAGCTATTCCTATTGATATATCAGAATTTTCTTCTTCAAAATTATCAAAGGTCAGCTGAGCACTGGTTTCTTCTGAAAAAGCTGCTACATTATTGTCATATAGGTGATCACGTTGTTCTATATTGAAAAGATACCCGAAAACCTGCGCCGTGATTTCGTCCGTCCACTTATCCTCGGAGATTTCACCAGAATTGAGAAACTCCGTGATTTCTTCTTCCGGGAATCCCAGTCCGGGGTTATGCCCGGTATGGTTCGTAAGCTGAGTTACCAGTTCCGAAGCTGAATCCCGGCAGAGGCTGCGAAACTTCGGATAGCCGGATTCAGCTGTGAGAGTTCGTGCGGCTTCCGCTGCGGTGCTCCAGTCGTTGAAACAATAGGGAGCATTCACGGAACTGCGCTCGATTTTCTGATATTCCTCCTTGACGTGCGGCTGAGCACGAATATACTCTTCCGCATAAGTGGCGAACAGTTCAGGTGTGAGCCTGATCTGAATATCCAGTCCGGTGCGCTTAATATCCTTGCGGATAGATTGAAGCCGGCTATTTTCAAAACAGTGCTGATACTCATAGTGAATTGCAAAATGCTCTGCGTCAAACTGCGTATAACGGCGGGCTGATTCAATATCCTTTTCGGTAATGTATCGTCCCTCGTCAACAGCCTTTCGGATTGCCTTTGCAACGACCTTCCAGCCAAATCTGACAGTTTGTTCATTGCCGTTATTTCCGAGGATCAACGCAAGTCCCTTACCGTCATGATTTGAGAACTTGACGATTCCGCTGCGAGAACCGCCGCCGATTCCGTATTCATTTTTCAGAAACTTCGCAAACTCGTCATTGGTAGGGGAGTTATCCGAAATGTACTCTGTTATGCGAAATTTTCCTCCTGCTGAGTGATTTCCGTGCAGGATCTCATCTTCAAGCAGCTTCTGGGCATATTCACTTTTTGAGTCGATTTCTTCGGGTCTGTCTGAAAAAACAGAAATGGCATCTGTTTCATCAGATACCATCTCGTTATCTTCATTTAACTCTTCGTCATCATACTCAGACGAATATCCTTGATCTTCATCAGCTGTCCACGGCTCCTGACTTCCTCCGCCAGCCAGGTCACGCTCGTCCGAATCGAATCCCACGCTGCTTCCTGAGCCGCTATATCTATTTCCGTCCTCTGCTGTGCGCTCTCCGTGTAAGTCTGGCTGAGCTGCGCCTTCTTCATCAGAGTACGTGTCGTGCGGTTCCTGGCGCTCTCTGCTTTCCGTCCGATCTCCTTCCAGATTCTCAGATACAGCCCACTCATGTTCACCAGGTCGAGCGCTGTCGGATCCATTTCGTTCATCATATCGACCGCCTTGCGCTCCAGCGGCGTCATGTCCTTCCTTCCGTAATTCCGGAATTTCGGGTTCAGCAGCCCGTTCCTGTCTTCCTCGTAGGGGATATCGTAAATGTCTTCCGCATACTCCAGCTTCATAACGCTCATATTCTTTCCTCCTAACAGTCCGGTCAACGTCCCGCAGCACTTCCTGCGCCAGTGCGGTTGCAGCATTTCCGACTTCGACAATGGACAGGTCGCTGTTAAACTTTACAGCGTCCGAAAAGTCGTAATCAGCTTCTATGCCACATCTTGTCATGCAAATGCACTCCGCACTCAGGCGTATGAAATTTGCTATGCGAGGGTCGATTGCCATTGAATTATTTAGTTTGCTATCATAATTATACACTATATCTATGTTTTTGTCAAGGCTTTTCTTTAAAAAATCTTCAAAAGATACAGCATTTTCAGCATTTTCGGCGTTGAACTTTCCAACGATACCATCAGCCATACGTTCAGAAAGCTTCCATTTTGCATTGTAAGCCGTGCCATAGGTTTGGGTCACGTCAAAGAGGTACATCAGTTCTGTGTTATTGCGATCCATGAAAATAGCAGTAGAACGTTCACCGTGTCTGACATATCTTCCCACATTGTTCCACTGGGCAAGAGTACCGCACATAACTGCTTTTGGATTCTGCTCAGTAAGGAGCATAGCGGCGCAGAAGTTCAGACGCCAGAAGTTTGAAGTAAGCCGCAGAGTGTTCTGCCACACCTGCGGATCGCGAAGCTGAGATAATTTATAGTCATATATCTTGGCAATCTCGTTAAATCTTGACATCATGTTCCTCCGTGAAATATCTGCGTATAGCAGCAGACACTATTTCTGTAAGTTCTTCCGCTGTTTTTCCTTCCATAAATTCCGCCACGATCTCAGCCGGTATTGCTATTTTTATGGGTGGCTTGGGTTTGAGGATCTTGGTGATTACAGCAGGAGTTAAATTGGATTCGCCATGCAGCTCTTTTATGTTGGTGCCGGTGAGCTTCATCTCCGGGTGCTGAGCCAGAACATTTATGATCGCACCCTGCACGTCTGTGCTAAGGTCTGCAAGCATTTCAGCCGCAGCTATGTTAATTACGCCGTTATCAAGCATGACCAGAAAATCCTGCTTCAGTGCATTGAGATGTGCGTACTTCTGAGCCTGTTCATGTGACAAATGAAGTTCAGATTCCGCTTTATCTCCGAGAACTGCGGCGGTTCTTATCTGCTCCGAAAGTAGCAGCGTTGAATATCTGCTGCGATTGCTCTCGACTACAATGCGTTCTGAATATTCATCGGTTATCAGATCGTTGCTGCCAATTCGGCACGGAACTTTGGTCCACATGAGCTGTTCTGCAGCTGCTCTGCGCCGATTTCCGGACAAGATCTCATACTCGCCATTACCAGCTGACCGTACAAGCAGCGGCTCGGTAATGCCAATCCTTGATATGTCCGATTTAAGGTCAGTGAGATCGCCGGCATTGGTGAATATCGGGCGGCGGAAAGGAAGAAGCCGTTCCAGTTCAATATTGTACGCCTTTTCATCAGTAAAACACTTTTGGATTATTTCGTCGAGCGTTTCACCGTAACGTTCTTCTGCCATTTCTTCTTTCGGTTCATCTTCGGCAACTGAGGAGGAAACGGAGTAGCCGTCATCAGGCAACGGCAGCGGATCTACTACATCATCTTCAAGAGGAACATAAATTTCAGTGTCAGCAGTCGGTTCTTCAGCAGGAACAACACGCTTAACTGTGGCTTCCGGTGCGATGTTATCTTCCGCTTCCTCTGTTTCGCGCTGTTTCCTTGCCATTCTTCTAAGTGCATTCAGATCCATGTGATATCCTCCGTATCCGATAAGTATCCATATCTAATAAGTTCAGCCAGCCCGGCTGCGATAATTGATTGATCTACTACAAGAAATCCATCGTTAAGCACCAGGCAGCTAAATACATACTGTGCATTCAAGCTTAGTCTACTATCTTCAAGAGGACTGCACTGTATATCTATCATTTTTGAACTACCTCATATAATCGTATTGGAGCGCAGCAGCGGAGTTTACCGCCTATGCACATATTGTGGGGCATGGCGAACCATGCCCCAAAAGGAGAAGTATATATAAACCCCTGTGGCTGGGGAGAGTTATAAACTAAATAGCGAATGGAGTTATTATAGCTCCTGTTCTTCGTCCTCGTCCTCATCATCATTTAAAATATTATCGCTTGTTTCCTGCTGGGTTTCAAGATACATCTTACGCCATTCTGAAAGAAAATCAGATTTCTGCAGGCAGAAGTAGAAGAATTCAGATATCTCGTCATTGGTAAGCTCATCGCCGATTATCTCAGTGACTTCCTTACGCTGCAGCGTGATTTTCTTCGCATACTGATTAGGCGAGGATTTCTTCTTTTCGGTATTCTGCTTAACCGACTCCTGCGTAGATTTTTTATCACTCTTTTCAGCAGGTTTAGGAGTTTCATCGTATAGTTCGATGATATCGCTTTCAGATACAAATTTGAGATATGCAAGCTCTTCTGCCTGCTCAGCGGTTATTTTCCGATCAGGAAAGCGATTGAGATACGACGCTATGCCTCTCTGACTTTCGTCAGGCATTCCCGAAAAAGAAACAGCCGGCAGGAGATTGATCCTGCCGGAATCCAGCAAATCCATAAGTTCCGGGACAAGCCTTGAGCAGGCAATGTATCGTTGAACTGTCGCACGTCCTTCGCCATACTTCTCGGCAATGGCAGCCGTTGAACGGGGACTGCCTAAAGCTATAAGGGCTTCGCGTTGTGCCTTATAGGCATATGCCCGTTCGGAAGGGAGCAGTTCGGTCCTCTGACAAAGATTCGTATCAGCCATCATGAGCTTGGCTCGATTCTCATCAACGTCCTTGACAACGCTGGGAATGGCGGTGATACCGGCGATCCGGCAGGCTTCCACTCGATTGTGACCGGCAATAATGCGGTATTTACCATTATCAAGGGGGCATACGATTATAGGAGCAAGCAGTCCGTTTTCCTTTATGGACTCAGCCAGTTCATGCAGTTTGAATTCGCTGTACATTTTGAACGGCTGATTTTCCCATGGGACGAGCTGATTTATAGGTATTTCTTTTTCGGTATTCTGAACAGCATTGTCAGTTTTGAGGAAGTCTGTCATGTGAAGTTTGCCGGTGTTGCTTGATGTTCCTAAATTAAAGCCCATTATATAGCCTCCTTGCCGAGTATCTCGGTAACAAGCTCTCTGTACTGTCCGCCAAGTACGCTGTTTTTCTTGGATATAAGCGATTTCTGCTCAGCGGTGCTGTTTGCGGCTTCGATACGCTTGCTGATAGAAGTAGTAAATACGAGATTTCCATAACGTTCTTTCAGAGCAACGTCAACAGCCTGTCCCATCTGAGTGTTGTCGGTCATAGTTTCAAGTATGCCGCATATTTCAAGACTGGGATTTATGTTGTCCTTTACCAGATTGAAGATATCCTCAAACTGGACTATGCCATTGAGCGCAAATTTCTGCACCTGCACCGGAATGATTACGCCGTCCGCTGCTGCAAGCGCATTCGTTACCAGTATTCCCAGCGAAGGGAGGCAGTCAATAAGTATGTAGTCATACTCGGCTGTCTTTTCATCAGATAACAGCGCTTTGCGGAGTATCTGCTCCCTGCACATTGTCTGAGCCAGGAACATATCAGCAGTCGCAAGAGAAATATCAGCCGGTATGTAATCTATGCTCTCGCTTTTCGCGGTCACAATACACTCTGAGATTTTTGCCTGCCCCTTGAGTACGTCTACCATCGTCTTGGAGCCGGTGAAGTCATAGCCAAGATAGTCGCTAAGATTGCCCTGCGGGTCAAGATCGATACAGAGTACCTTTTTGCCCTGTTCAGCAAGTCCGGCGGCAATGTTTACAACGGTCGTGGTCTTACCTACGCCACCTTTCTGGTTTGCGATTGCGATGATTTTTCTTGTCATAATGTAGTCCTCCTGCCATTTCGGCAACATTTTATTTCCGTCCTTGAATATATAAGGCATAGGCAGGGCGGAAGGACTTACCGCCCATCGGGGAGCTACCCCGCTATGCCCGTCAACTCCTTTCGGAGGTCAACGCTTGTTCATATCGTGATTGACCCGGGACTTCCAGTAGCTGTTGAGCGTCAGCCGGGAATTGTACAGCGCCGTTATCAGGTAACTGCGGATATTCCGGACATCACTGATGTTGTTGTCCATTGCTTCAAGAATATATTCAATGTGACTGCTGTTGAGTTTCAGAAACACGCTTTTCACAATGTCATGTGGTATGTCCTCTCCGTTTACCCGTATTGTTGGTTTTGTGGAGCACACTGTATCAACGATAATGTCTATCAATTCGAGAATGGTTTCTTTCTTTTCGGGATTCTGCTGAATAAGAAAATCACATTCGGTGTTATCACGAATAATCTGAGAGTAGTCTGAGCGTTTGCAGATATCTTCGGATTGATTGATAGGATTGATTAACTTAGGTTTTTTTTCTTTAGTTTTATATATAGAGCAGTTCGGCGGTTTTGTTAAATCTTGTTTTTCCTTTTCGTTAGAACAAGTTGTAACGTTTGGGTAAAACAAGTTGTGCGCTTTTGTCACAACTGGAGCGCTGCCGTCCGATGTGCAGTTTGGCTCTGTTATGCCATTTGTCACTGATTCGCTTTGCTTTACTGTTCCGTCCAGTTGTGCGCTTTTGTCACAACTGGATTTACTGCCGTTTGAAAGGATCCCGGCAAGCAGCTCCGTGTCATCATTGATACAGAAGTAACGCTTTGCAGGCATACCCTGTACCTTGCACTGAATAAGCCCGGATTTGATAAGCGTTTCGATGCAGCGGCGCTGCTGTCTGGCTGACAGAGCGGTGGATTCTTCCAGGTCCTCCACGGTTGAATAGAACCAGTCACCGTCAGTAAGCAGTCCATGCTGATCATAATAAGCATACTTGGAAAGCAACGCTCCGTATACTACGGCTTCCGCCAGTCCGATTGCATGGGCAAGCTGACGATTTATCGACATTGTGTTGTCAGGGTTAAGAAGCTTGAAGATAGCTTTCATGCGCTACCTCCTTTGCTTCGGAGAGTTATATTTCATGGTGTCCTCCGTTTTCTGTTCTCCGATGGAATACAAGCATAGCAAGGGACGGTGGAGAACGCTACCGTCCCGAGGGTTCGCGGTTCCCGCTATGCCGTTGGTGCCGTTCGCAGGGAGTTACCCGTTAAACAGCATATAAAAACAGGCGCATTTCAGAAATAATGCGCCTGTTTGGTAGGGTCTGAAAAAACAACTGTGTAAACGCGAATAAACCCGAAAAACGTACCAAAGCTAAAAATGCAGCGA
>ERZ837910.4628-NODE-4628-length-13222-cov-3.587605_pt1 | contig 13222 bp, 8 predicted proteins | sample MGYA00519940_ERZ837910 | MGnify/ENA primary metagenome ERZ837910 (study PRJEB31850, sample SAMEA3708825) | human gut metagenome | biome: human gut; feature: human-associated habitat; material: faeces | place: China | collected 2014 ... | reverse complement strand
GGCCGGGACGCAGGCAGTCAGCACCCACGGCGCCCATCCGGCCCATGGCCACCACGACCACATCCGCCTCTTGGCAGATCTGGGGCAGGTCTTGGGTGCGGGAGTTGCAGATGGTCACGGTGGCATTTTCCCGGTCCAGCATCATGGCGGCGGGCTTGCCCACTACCAGGCTGCGGCCTACCACCACGGCGCGTTTGCCGGAGAGGGGAACATTGTAGTGCTTCAAAATCTCCAGGCAGGCCTGCGCGGTGCAGGGAGCATAACCCAGATCGGTGTTGGTGAACACACCGGCCAGGGAACCGTCGGTGATGCCGTCGATGTCTTTTTCCGGAGCCAGTGCGGCACGCACGGTGCGGTCATCAAACTGCTTGGGCAGCGGGCGGAACAGCAGACAGCCGTGGATGGCATCGTCGGCGTTGATCTCTGCGATGACCTTCAGCAGGTCGTCCTGTGCTGCGTCGGCGGGGGGCAGATACTGTTTCGCTTCCACGCCCACCTTGCCGCAGCGGGTCATCACGCCGCGCTCATAGGAAAGATCGTCCTCGCGTGCACCCACGCGCACCACGGCCAGCGTTGGCACGACGCCCTTTGTCTTGAGCTGTTCACACAGAGCAGCGTTGCGTTCGTTCATGGCGGCCACTACGGGCGCGCCCTTCAGGATGCTTGCCATTTTGTATTCCTCTCATTTCAGGTAATGCGGTATGGCGTGTGGGGAGCTTTCTCCCCGCCCACCGTCGGGTCAGATACGCAGTTGCTTTGTGACCTGCGTAAACACGGCGTCCGCCTTCGGGACATACTCGCTCAGCAGGGCGTCGGCCTGCGCATCCAGTGCGGCGGCATGGGTTTTGTCGGTCATCAGCTTTGTGTTGATGAACACGTTCAGGCTGGCGGCCTGCAGGGCGGCCTTGCACAGTGCGGCGGCGCAGCCTGCATCGGACACGGCCAGCGCGCTGCCCTTGGCTGCATATTCTTCCACAAGTGCAATGCCTTCGGCGCACTTGCCCATGATTTCCAGCGGCACGGCACAGGCAGTATCCAGTGCGGTTTCCAGCACAGCGGCCTTGTGAGCCGCCTGCTCCGGAGTGTCCTTGGGCAGGCCATAGGCGGCGGCCAGCGGCGCAAAGGCTTCGGCATCCGCCTGCACCAGTGCTTCCAGCCGCCTGCGCAGGACTTTCGCCCGGGCGTTGAGGGCAAGGATCTCTTCCTCCACCGCCGCGTACTTCTTTTTGCCCACGGTCAGGCTGCCCACCATATTGCCCAGGGCCACGCCGGCCGCGCCCACAAGGGCCGCTGCACCGCCGCCGCCCGGGACCGGGGCTTTGCTGGCAAGGCTCTCCAAAAAGCCCTCACAGCTCGATTTTGTCAGTTCCACGATAGATTCCTCCCTCGGTGATAAACGCGTCCAACCGCTGGTCGTGTTCGTCCAGAGCGGCGTGGGGGACGCGCTGTGCTTCAAACGCAATGCCCAGCTTCACCGCACGGGTGCAGCGGGGCAGGTAGCGGTCGTAGTAGCCTTTGCCCATCCCCACCCGGCCGCAGACGGCGTCAAAGGCGGTGCAGGGCACTAAAATCAGATCCAGTGCCTCCGGCGGCAGGATCTCTGCCCGGCTCAGGATGGGGGTGCGGATGTCGTAGGCCCCTGCCTCCCAGCCATCCTCGCCGGGCACAGCCGCGGTCAGGCTGAAATTTTCCCCGCAGACGGGATAGGCCAGCGTTTTGCCCAGGCCCCGGGCCGTCTCGGCCAGGGTGGCCAGATCGGCCTCGCCGCCAAAGGCTGCGTAAAGCAGGATGGTCCGGGCCTGCCGGAAGCAGGGGAGCGCCGCCAGCCGGGCGCAGAGAGTTGCATTGGCAGCGGCACGGGTTTCCGGTGCCAGTGCCCGGCGGGCCGCAATGCCCGCTTTGCGCTGAACCTGTTTCTCTTCCGCAAGGGTCATGCGGTTTCCTCCGTTCTTCCGGGCGGTGCCCATGCAGACGATCTGCACAAAAACCACCCAGCATTTTTATAGGAATATAATAAGCAATGCGGGCTCAAAAAGCAAGCGTTTTTGTCGAAATTGCGGTTGAAGAAAGGCTGGCATTTTGTTATCGTGGAAAAAAGCCGTCCGGCCCAATGCGGGGCCGCGCTTTTTGGGATCGTCTCGCCTGCCGTCATGGCGGCCATGGGCAGCATCCTGACCAACAAGTACGCCGAGGGCCTGCCCGGCTGCGGTGGATTTTTATGCCGTGTTTTTTGTGCGTTCTACACGAACTTTTGGGGGCGGCTTTGTGCAGAACCCAATAAAACAGGCGCAAATCTGTGATTTGTGTCCATTTGGACACTTGCGCGGACACGGGCATTTCTGGTAAAATATTTCTGATGAAAAAGAACCGGCTGTGAGCCTTTCCTCCATGCTGTTTCCTGCACGGCAGAGAGGGGCGCGAAAACGGGAAACCGGCGGGAAATGGCTGCGGAAACGCGACATCTGTCCGGGAACGCGGAAAATGACGGAAAATGCCATAAAAATTCCCACCTCGATTTTGCGATCCGGGCTTGACAAGGCACCAGTTCCGATTCATAATTGTTCCAAGGGAGAGCGCTGGAAAACCGCCCGGCGGCTGGGTGGAACGTGCCGCTCCCGGAACACCGGAAAGCGCCCGGAGAAATACGCTTGGAAAGAGAGGACGCGGTCTATGAAGCAGCTTTGGAAAAAGCTCGTGCTCTGCGTACTGACGCTGGCACTGTGCTGCAACCTGGTGCCCATGGCGTTTGCGGCGGACGCAAGCTATTACAACGTCTACTTGGAAGCACAGGGCGGTACATGTGATGTCATGCAGCTGTATGCTTACAAGTACGGCTCCAATTACCGGCTGACCAGTACGCCCACCCCCGCCATGGAGGGCTATAAGTTTGATGGCTGGTACGACGATGTGGTGGGCGGCACCAAGATCACCACGCGGTACAACTTCAAGGACGATACCACCATCTACGCGCACTGGACGCCGACGGCCAAAAAGAACACAGCCACGGCCACTGCAGCCAAGACAACGACAACAGCACCAGCAGCCGCTGACACAGAGAAGAGCTGGAAGCTGAAAGACAACCTCGGCACGGTGCTGGTGGTCACAGCGGTGGTCGCTGTCGTGGTTACCGTGGTCGCCGCACAGGGTTCCTGATGAATTTGCTTTTCTATTGAGTTTACTGAAGAAAGGAAAATTACTATGACGAACTATGAGCTCAAAATGCCCGCCAATTACGCAGCCATTGATGCAGAGGAGATGACCTATCTGGTTGGTGGTGAAACCACCGGCTGGCAGATGTTCAAGGATATCGGCACCCTGTTCAATTACATTGCCCGTGTCTTCTCCGCCGGCAGCTCCATCATCAACAACGTGGTCACCATCGTGGACACCGTCAAGAAGATCAATAGCTTCGTCCCCGATATGGGAAGCACCAAGAAGTAAATAAAACGCGCGGTTCAACACCGTGTAATCAAAGAGCACTCCGGGTTTCCTGCCCTGGGGTGCTCTTTTGTTGTAAAAATACAAAAAGATGTTTTGCAAAAGGAATAAATCATGAAAAGCAGGAGTCGTGGTAAAGAATCTTAGGAAAATTGATTGAAAACAGGAAATATTGGTGCTATACTGTTGCTGATGACACTTATCTTTATAAAGTTTTTTTTCGTGGAAAAAGAACGAAAATGTTTTCGTGGATTGCGCCGCGCTTTGCAGAGGGCGGCGATTGAGATAAATTGGGAATGGAATGAAAGACAAAGCCTTGCGGAAGACTTTGCGGAGGAATTATGTCAGAGCGGAAATTGCGGCGGATGAGCCGCACGGAGCTGATCGATGTCATCGACACGCTCCGGCAGGATGAAACGCCGCAGGACACCGAGGCTTTGCGGCGAGTGGATGCGGAACGGAAGCGCCTGACCGAGCGGCGGCGTTTCTGGCGGGTGCTGCGCGGTACGGTGAGCACCCTGATCGTGGTGGCGGCCATTGCGGTGCTGCTGGCCACGCTGCTGCTGCCTGTGCTGCAGGTGTCGGGCGACAGCATGAACCCCACCCTGCAGGACCGGGATGTGATCCTGCTGGTAAAAACGGACGATTGGAAGACGGGCGACTTGTGTGGCTTTTACTGGCAGAACAAGCTGCTGCTCAAGCGCATCATCGGCGGGCCGGGCGATGTCATCTCCATCGACACCAAAGGTGTCGTGAGCGTCAATGGAGAGGTGCTCGACGAGCCCTATGTGGATGAGCTGGCGCTGGGCGAGTGCGACATCGAGTTCCCCTATCAGGTGCCGGAGAGCCGCTATTTTGTGATGGGCGACCACCGCGTCACCTCCATCGACAGCCGGAGTACGGTGATCGGCTGTGTCGAAAAAAGTCAAATCGTGGGCAAGGTCTTTTTACGCGTTTGGCCCTTGTCCGGTTTTTCGTTGATCCACTGAGGAAAGGAATCCATTATGGAAATGAAGAATCGCTTCCAGGAAGCCATTCAGAACGTCCAGCGGCAGCGTCATTTGGCCCGGCGTTCGGTGGCAATGGTTCTGGTGCTGGCGATGCTGACCGCCATGAGCGTCAGCTGGCGGCTGCATCAGGATGGCATCGCGCTTACCGCCGATGACACGCGCTATTACTGCGGCAAGGAAGAACACAAGCATACCGACGATTGCTACATCGAGGGCACCGAGCCTATCTGCGGCTATGAAGAGGGCGAAATCGTCGAAGAAACGATGGATTCGGCTGATGACGCAGGGGACGGTGACTCCAGCGCTGCGGACTGGGACGAAGCCGGGAGCGAGCCGGAAAGTGAGCCCGCCACGCAGGAAGAGCCGGAGCCGGAAGTGGTGCTGCACCACCACACCGCGGATTGCTACGAGGAAGAAGAGGTGCTGACCTGCGGCATCGACAGCGACCACGTCCATCAGGATTATTGCTACGACCAGGAGACCGGCGAACTGCTCTGCACCGAGCATGAGCACACCGACGACTGCTATACCCTCGAAGAGGTTCTGGTCTGCGGCCAGGAAGAGGGCGAGCCGGAGAAAACGGATGACGGCGCCGCTCTGTACGACACGGACGAAAACAGCGCGGAGGAGAGCGATTCTGCCGAGGAATCTGAGACAGCAGCCGACCCGGAACCCGAAAAAGAAGCCACCAAACCCGAAACGGACGACGAGATCGACACGGGCTATACCGTCCACCACCACACCGACGAGTGCTATGGCAAGGTGCTGATCTGCGGCAAGGAAGAGCACGAGCATACTGCCGCCTGCCTCGTCAACCCCAACGCCGAGATCGATGCCGAGTACGACGCCAAGACCCCTGCCCGCACGGATGCGGACTGGGCCCAGGACATGGTGCTGGTAGCCAAGAGCCAGCTCGGCTATACCGAGAGCAAGGCCGACGTGGACGAGGACGGCAACGGCTACACCATGTATGCCGACCAGTATTATAAGGACAAGCCCATGGTGTATGCTGACTGGGACTGCACCTTTGTGGCCTACTGCCTGTACCACGCGGGCGTGCCGCAGGATATCATCCCCCAGTACGCCAGCATCAGCGCCCTGCGTGGCGAGCTTGCCCGCATGAACTCTGAATATTATACCGATGACCCGCAGGGTTTTGCCTCCATCCTGCCGGGTGATATCGTCATGTACAAAAATGCCGAGGGCCGCGAGACCATTGGCGTGGTGTCCGACGCGGCGGTGGACGAGGAGACCGATCTGACCACGGCCCTCACCGTCATTTCCGGCGATGTCGCCACCGGCTGCGAGTCCGACGGCGAGACCACCATCGACCAGGTGGCCGAGGTGAGCGTTGCGCTGGCCGATGTTACCAGCATGGTCTCCATCAATGCGGCCTATGGGTATGATGTGGATGATATGATGGAGGACCCGGATGCTGCGACTGCATCGGAAACGGAACAGGAACTTAACACCGTAACGAAGATTACCTCTGTTACTGTTTCAGAGCACAAGGATGGAGCATGGACCCCGATTGATAAAGACCATGTAATTACATTTGGAGATAATATCCTGACGCAAGTGGATTTTATTACGAATTCAAGTACTTTCGAAAATGGAAAAACGCTGACCTATCAGCTTCCATATGGCATGGAGAAATCAAAATCCGGCCGAATTATGGCGCAAGACCCTGATAATCATGACTCGGAAATTGATATTGGTGAGGTCACAGTGGATAAAAACGGCTTGGTGAAGCTGGTATTTGATTTTAAAAAAGCACCTAGTATGGAAAAAGAGTCTTTCAATGCATACTTCAAGGTCGATTCGGTTGCCAGTAAAAAAGAAAATCAGAATTCCGGAGAAGTAAGTTTTCCAGGAACAGAGACCACGATCAAGCTGCAAAACCCGACGGACATTCAGACGAAAAAAAGCGGTAGTGAAATTAAACTGGATGCAAACGGGAATAAGTATGTGGAATTTACGGTGACAGTAAGCTCTACACTGGGAACGGATGGAAATAAAGTAAAAATTTCGGATATTATTGGAACAAACACAACAATTGCAGGAAATTATGATGAGAATAGTTTTTCTTTGAAAAAAGGAGACGCCTCTGTTGAGCTGGCAAAGGGAACAAACCTTAAATTTGATACGGATAGTACAACAGAGAAACCATGCTTTGAAATCAGTGATCTTGACGCACTGAAGGCAGGCGAAAGCTATACGTTGACCTACCACTATAAATTGAACGATGCGGATACATGGCCCACAGGTGAAATCGGTAATACAGCCTCTGCGATTTATGAGGGGAAAAAGGATCCCGTTTCGGTACCGTGGAGTAAGCGGTATAGCGGTTCTCTTATTGAAAAGAGCGGAAACTATGATACTGTGAACCGTAAGATGCGCTGGAGAATCAAAATTAACAATGTAGGGCCAAGCGATTTAAATGGGTATACGGTCAAGGATACTCTGCGGTATACAGGGGCAACGATCGTAGGCGGCACAGATGGAATCAAGGTGAAATACGGTAGCTCTGGCGATAACTGGGACAGCATCAACAAAACGGTTTCGTCGAAAGGCACAGTAACGATCACCAAAAATGAGTCAGAGCAGGAAACCGGATTTACATATACATTCCCGGCAGGTTCAACGGAAATGTATTATCTGATTGAGTATTACACCACAGTTCCTGAAGGCATACAGGATAACGAATTATTGAAAAACGATGCTGAGATCGACAAAGGTGATAAAAAGCAGGACGGCACAACTGGCAGCGGTAAAGTAGTACGTCAGGGATGGGAAGCCGTAAAGAGTAAGGTGAATAGAGACCTGCAAAATGGTGCTGCAGACAACCAGAAAATCGCTCGCTGGAATGCAACCGCAAAGTCGCCGGAAAGTGCAAGTAGTATTACACTTTTTGATCAGTTCTTTGACCCTGTAAACAGTAGCGGGCAGACCCCCAGTGGAGCAGAAGATACACATTATGCACTTCTTGGAGAACTGGATCAGGATTTGAAAAATGGTATTCGTGTTTTCAGAGTAGGAGATACTTGGACTCAGGGACTGACTGTAGAACAGGCCAAAAACAACGGAATTGAAACGGAAATTATTTATTATAAATCTGTTGATCAGACAGAAAAAGTAGACAATACCACTGAGAATAAGGATGTCAAAATTAGAAGCTTTAAAATTATTGTAAAAGAGGGGGAGGATTATTCTGGCAACAAGTTGCGTCAGATCAATGTAAATAACTATCGCACACACGTGGATTGTTATGATGTGATGTCGGGAGGTGAAACTTGGACAATTAAGAACCATCTGGTTGTTGAGAACAGCGAGACAAATGCTTCTTACACCATTACAAAGGAAAAGCCAGTTGAAAAAGAAGAATCCTTTGATAAGATGGTAGCGGTGGAATCAAATTTGCATTATTTCCAGGATAGTCTTGGCAGTGGAAAAATCGGATACAATGAAAGCGGAGACACTACATTCTGGTATAAACTCTGGATTTCGCCGAAAGATCTGTCTGTGTTCGATGGAACAGTGATCACAGATGAACTCCAGGAGGGAATTGAATACACTGGAGAATATGTGATTACATTTTCCGATGATAGAACAGCTGGTGTGGGTGATGGACAACAGATTGCAGCATATCATAAAGATTGGAATTGGAATAAGCCAAATCCAGACCATGTACAGATACAGTATACAAATAATAAACTGACATTTACATTGAGCAACCTCACTTCTATTGAAAAAAACAATAAGGACTATTCAGCCGTTGCAATCATGTTCCGTGTTAAACTGGTTGACCAGGAAAAGTGGAACGCAGATGCAAGTATGAATGAAAATACTTACAAAAATACGGTTGTATGGAACGGCCACAAAGACGATGTAGATGCTACAGTCGAACGAAACAAATCGTATCTGGAAAAAACGGGTAAGCAACTAACAAATAGTGAGAATCAATATCTGGAAGAAGTATTCTATCAGGTAAAGATCAATCCGGATGGCAAAGATCTGATCCGTACGGCAGACCAGATCACGCTAAAAGATACGTTCACAACTTCGCAGGGGGCTACAGCAGTCCTGCAGGATGTTCACCTCTACAAAGAAGATGGGGCGACACTGGCGGACGGAGATATCCGAGGGCTCACGACCAAGGCCGATGAAAGTGGGAGTGAGTGTAAGTATACCATTGAGCTGACGGTCCCAGATGATCAGGCATATGTTTTCTCCTATAAGTATAAGATTGACACGTCTAATCTTACATCGCAGCAGAAGGAAAATGTAAAACTGAACAATAAAGCAAAACTGTTTGGCAAAGAGACGAAGAGCAATGAAATCCAGTACCATGCACAAGATATCAGCGCAGGAGCATACTCAAACGGACAGCTTTTGCTGCATAAGGTTCAGAAAAATCTTGAATCTCAGGATGTTGCAGGCGCGGAGTTTACATTGTCCAAACTGGACAGCAATGGGTGGACAATCTGCAAGGACAGTCTTGTAACAGACCAGACAGGCGAGATTCATTTTGCAAAGGCTGCAGCAACGGAGAGCACAAACTCGGCTCCGGTGGAATACGATACGCTTTATAAGCTGGTGGAAATAAAAGCACCTGATGGCTATCTGCTGAAAGAAAATACCTCTTATTTCATAATGCTGCGAGCGGGTCAAACAGAATCAAATGCATATCAGGCTGCAACACAAAATGCTGGGAGTGTTACACCTCCGAAGCAGGAGGATGTGACATTTGCAACTTATGGAAAGACAACGGTCCTGCAGGTGGAAAACAGCAAGCTGGAGCTGACAGTCCGTAAGGTATGGAAAAATGCAGACGGGACGATTATGTCTGAGGACCAGAAAAACGAGCAAAGTGAAATCAAGGTGGATGTCTTCAAAAAAGGTGACAACGCAGCATTTGATACGGTGACTTTGAACAGCGGCAACGGATGGACAGCTCAGGTAAACCTGGCAAAATGTAGTGATCTTAAGAGTAGCACAGAGTTTGAAGCAAAAGAGCAGGATGGTAATAATTATATCATCAGTTATATGGATGGTTTTGGAGTAGAACATTCTGCGAATGATGCTTACCAAAGCGGTGATACCATTGTTGTTGTAAACCAGCTTAAGCCAACGGAATTGTCTGTAGTCAAAAAGTGGAATGGTCAGGACGGCAGTGTATTGCCAAGTGACAAAGAGCCGGATTCCATCCAGTTAAAACTCTTTAAGGTGGAGAGTACGGGAGGAAAGACTCTGGTTCAAGTGGACGGCAAAGATACTGTTACGATGACCAAAACGAGCGGTTGGAAATACACCTTTACAAACCTCGATCCCACGGCCTATTATGTCGTGGAGGAAGCCAGCGTAAGCGGCTACACGGTTTCTTACGCCTACCCGGATGGTACGAGCAAAACCACAGGCACACTCCCGGGCGCAACGGTGACCATCACCAACACCGAGGCCCCCACCTACGAGCTCCCCTCCACCGGCTCCCCCGGCGGCACGGTTCCTTACACGGCAGGCGGCGCGGCCATTGCGCTGGCCGCGGTGCTGTGCGGATATAACTCCAAACGGAAACGGAAAAGGGGGGAAGAGTGACTCCTGCAGCTCTGACCCCGGCAACAAACCGAACGTAGGAAAATAAATCCCCTCTCTGGCGTCTTCAGAGAGGGGACATAAGAAAGGTAGCGATACGATGAAAAAAGTAAAACGGATGCTGGCGCTTCTGGCCGCATTTGCGCTGGTGCTGGCCATGGCCGTCCCCGCGTTTGCGGATAAAGCGACATGTTCAATTACGGCACCCAACAACGAACACAATTATGAAGTGTATCAGATTTTTACCGGTACTCTGAGCGAGAACAATGGTACCAAGGTTTTGTCTGATATCAAGTGGGGCAAAAATGGCACCAACGGCAACACAGCTGTTACGGAGGGCGATAGTGTCCCCGAGACTGTGTTGAATGACATTACGAGAGTCGCTACAAAACCTGATAGCGAGAAGCTGGCTGTCATTGAAAAATATGTGAACCTGAAAGGCGAGAAGTTTACTACCGTAAACAGTGGAACTACGGAGAATGTTCCGGCTGGTTACTATCTGATTAAAGATACAGATAATAGTTATGATAATCAGCATGATGCATATACGCAGTTTATTGTGGAAGTTGCAGGTAAAGTGAGCTTCCAGCCCAAGACGGATTATCCTACGGTTGAGAAAAAGGTTCAGGAAAACAGCAAAGTGACCGGTACGACCGGTGATTACGGCGAGAGGTATAACGATGTTGCCGACTACAGCATTGGCGATGCCGTTCCTTTTAAGCTGATTGGTTCGATTCCGGATATGAGTCAGTATTCTACCTATAAATATACGTTCCATGACACGCTGGCAAAGTCTCTGACGGCGCCTGCTGGAACTGATGTCAAGGTGTATATGTCCAGCAATAAGGCTGGCTCTGGCAAGCAGGACATCACCTCGAACTTTACCGTTACAGTTTCCGGACAAGAAATCACGGTTCACACCGATAACCTGAAAACAATTACTGATATTTCTGCTAATAAGTACATTCTGGTGGAGTACAGCGCCGTGCTGAACAGCAATGCTGCAATCAACAAGGAGAACGTTACTGGTACTGATAACGGCAATATCAATAAAGTTTATCTGACCTACTCGAACAACCCACGGAATGAGAGTGAGGCTGGTAAAACTCCGGACGATACTGTTATTGTATTCACCTATAAAATCGAAGCAACAAAAGTTGATGGCGAAACGAAAAAAGGGCTGGAAGGCGTTACGTTCCGCATCTACAAAATGATTGGCGACGAGAATCGGTATGCACAGGTTGAAGACGGAAAGCTCAAGGACTGGGTTAAAACTGCAAATAATAACTGTGTGCTGACTTCTGGAAAAGATGGCAAGTTCTCTCTGGCCGGTCTGGATGACGGTACTTACTTCATTGAAGAAATTACCCCGTTGCCTGGTTATAACTCCATTGACCCCGTTGAAATTCAGGTCAATGGTAACACCAAAAATGGTCAGAATGGCAATGGTGCAACGAGTGAACTGACTGACGTTACATTTACTGTAGGCAAGAAAACAGAGAATGCGATTACGATTGTCAACAACGCCGGCACCACCCTGCCCTCCACGGGCGGCATGGGCACCACGGTCTTCTACGTCGTCGGCGGCGGGCTGATGGCTGTGGCTGTGGTCCTGCTGGTGACCAAGAAGCGGATGGAGAACAAGCGCTAAACCAAACCCCAAAGCAAAAAGTATCCTGATAACATTAGGGAGTAGCCCATGAAAAAGAACCGCAGTACCATAATATTGATCCTGATCTTTCTCGTGGGTCTATCCGTGATGTTATATCCCACCGTCAGCGATTATGTCAACCAGCGCCACCAGTCCCGCGCGCTGGCCAGCTATGACGAGACGGTCAACGAGATGTCGGATGCGGACTATACCGCCTATTTTGAGGCGGCGGACGCCTACAACCAGCGGCTGGCGTCCACGCCCAATTCGTTCTTCACGCCGGAGCAGGTCTCCGGCTATGACGAGACGCTGGATGTCTCCGGCACGGGCATTATGGGGTATATCACCATCCCCAGGATCGGCGTGGAGCTGCCCGTCTACCACGGCACCAGCGATGGTGTTTTGCAGGTGGCGGCAGGCCATCTGGAGGGCAGCAGCCTCCCCGTGGGCGGGGCGGGCACCCATGCGGTCATCTCGGCCCACCGCGGCCTGCCCAGCGCCAAGCTGTTCACCAATCTGGACGAGCTGGAAGCGGGCGACACGTTCACCATCACGGTGCTGGACCGGGTGCTGACCTATGAGGTGGACCGGATCTCCATTGTCCTCCCCACCGAGACGGATCTATTACAGCCCGTAGAGGGGCAGGACTACATTACCCTGATGACCTGCACGCCCTACGGCATCAATACCCACCGCCTGCTGGTGCGCGGCCACCGTGTCAACACGCGGGAGAGCCAGAAACATGTCCGTGTCACGGCGGACGCGACACGGATCGACCCCATCATCACGGCGCCTGTCATTGCCCTGCCCATGCTGGCAGTGCTGCTGATCTGGCTGCTGGTGACCACACGAAAGCGTCCGAAAGCAGGCAAACATGAGAAAACGACGAGAGGTGACCCCCATGAAACAAATTCGTAAACAGCTGGCGGCGCTGCTGCTGGCTGTCGCCGTGGCGGCAGCGTGCGCGGCCCCGGCTTTTACGGCCGCCAGCATTGAGCTCACCCGGAAAGGCAGCATCACCGTGACCCTCCGGGATTCCGAGAGCGGGAGCGCGGTCTCGGGCGGCAAGCTGACCCTGTATCAGGTGGCCTCCATCAGCCGCCAAAATGGAAATTTAAGCTACGATTATACAAATGGTTTTGAAAATTGCGGCGTTTCCCTCGGCGATCTCTCGGAGAGCGACCTGGCCCGGACCCTGGACGACAAGCGCCCGGCCGACAGCAAAGGGGAGACGCTCACCGTGGACACCGATGGCAAGGCCGTCTTCTCACGGCTGCCGCTGGGCCTGTATCTCGTCGTCCAGAGCACCGCTTCCACCGGGTATGAGAAGATCAACCCGTTCCTGGTGTCGGTGCCGCTGGTGGAGGAGGACACCTACCTCTACGATGTGGACGCCCTGCCCAAGGTGGGCACGCTGACGCCCACCACCCCGCCGGACGTGCCGGAAGAACCCGACAAGCCGGAGGAACCGGATAAACCCACGGAACCCGAAAAGCCCACCGAGCCGGAGAAGCCGACCACGCCGGAAAAG
>ERZ837910.4622-NODE-4622-length-13237-cov-3.863829_pt1 | contig 13237 bp, 8 predicted proteins | sample MGYA00519940_ERZ837910 | MGnify/ENA primary metagenome ERZ837910 (study PRJEB31850, sample SAMEA3708825) | human gut metagenome | biome: human gut; feature: human-associated habitat; material: faeces | place: China | collected 2014 ... | reverse complement strand
AATGGTACAGCCGAAAGAGATGACTGGTAAGTCTCTGTTAGTAAGAGAGTAAGAGAACTTTGGCGCGATAAGATCATGCGAAAATAAAAACAGTTCCGGCGATATGGACAGAAGAGTCTGTATGCCGGGACTGTTTTTATGTAACAGGAAATTCCTACCCGTGTGCAGTAACGCCAAAGATGCGTTATAAGAACAATTTCACAGCGTATACTTGACATAAAGAATCCTCTGACATTAAGATAAAAGAAATATTTTCGGCAGGGCAAAAGGAGAAGGTTATGGAACAGGAAACAAGAATCGCAGTAGTGGGAATTATTGTAGAAAATAAAGAGGCTGTGGGGGAGGTCAACCAGATCCTTCACGATTACAGCCCCTATATTATCGGAAGAATGGGACTTCCATATGAAAAGAAACATGTGAACATCATCAGCGTTATCGTAGACGCTCCGGCCGACCGGATCAGCGCGCTTTCCGGGAAACTTGGAAAAATCAGGGGGATCAGCGCGAAAGTAATGTATTCGAAGAAGGGGCAGTAGGGGGAGAATCGCATGCTCCAAAGCTTCCCTGCATGGCATTATTCCCGTATGATATCAAGCAGGGTATCATCTCTGGTTTCGAACCATTTCATAAAGGCATACCATTTTTTGCCATAAGACGTATGCTTCCGAACAAAAAATGCATAGACGATCATGATCACCGCTATCTCGATTAATAGTGGTATGTAGAAATAAGCCTGCATTACTCATCGGTTATCATCCCCTTCCGCATACAGGTAAACAGGTATTCCATAAATGCTTCCTTTGTCTCTTTTTTCTTTCGACGGCTGCAGAAAAGGCAGGAACCATTTTTCAGACGGACAGAGCCATCCTCCTCCACAGAGATCACCTGCGAAAAATTGAGGAGGAGACTGCGGCCGCTCATATAAAAACGTCCGCCCTTTGGCAGCAGCTCCATTAAATCCGAAAAGGAGAGACGTGTGGCCACATCCCCCTTTAACGTGTGGATGATCAGGCGATGATTCTGCGTTTCCGCATATAAAAAATCATCCAGAAGAATCCTCTGGCAGGATGACTGCCCCTGTCCAAGGACAGCCTGAATCTCAATATAAGCCGGTTCGGCCCGAAAAGTGCGGATCTCATCGAGACACCAGGCCAGTGTGTCCGCATCCACCGGCTTTAAGAGGTAGTCGAGCGGATGTACCCGGTATCCTTCAAGGGAATAGTCCCGCTCATTGCTCACAAAGATAAGAGGGATCCGCGCGGCAACAGCTCGAAGCTTTTCGGCTGTTTCAAGCCCGTTCAGGCCGTTTTTTGCAAGCATGATATCCATAAATACGGCGTTGAAAAGACCGGGGCGGAAAGCCTCTAAGAATGCTTCACCGCTCTCATAGCAGGTAAAATCAGCCATTTCTCCATGTTCCTCAAAATTCTTCTGTATTAAATTAATCAGATGCTTCTGATCGAAAACGAAATCTTCCACAATAGCAATATGCATCATAACTGCAGCACTCCCTTCACCACGATGCTTCTGAACCAATTAGGTCGAGGTTTGACCATTTGCGTCGAGGTGGTTTTCAGAAAAACACGTAATTGATATACTATTAGTATAGAAGATTATGCGAAAAATGTAAATATTGCGGGAACTTGATGTTTATCTCAGTCGAGAAGACTTCCACCTCTTTTTGGTGGTAGTAATAGCAAATTTGTCTCAGTGGGAGGAAAAAGTATGAGAAAGAAATCGAAACGAATTTTAGCAGCTGCATTGTCAGCTATATTAATATGGAATACATGTGAATGGCAGCCGCAGGCATTGGCGGCCGGTTCGCTGCAGCGGATCGGGGCTGAAACGGGGGCAGATGATACTGCGGAAACGGCAGAAAAAGAATCTACGTCAAAAGAATCTGTATTAAAAGCTTCTCCGTCGAATGCTTCTCCATCGAATGCGGAAATAAAAGATAACCGTGGCGAGTCAGGTACAAGCAAAGCAGAAGCAGGAGCAGATGCAGATACAGGCAAAGCAGAAGCAGGGGCAGATGCAGATACAGGCAAAGCAGAAGCGGGAGCAGAGTCAGGTGCAAACAAAGCAGAAGCAGGGGCAAACGGAGCAATAGCAGGAACCGAGGCCGGAACAAACGGAGCACCAAACGGCACAGCAACAGGAGCAGAGACAAAAGCAGAGACAAAAGCAGAGATAAAAGCGTTTCTGGGGCTGGATGAGGCCATTGCGGTGCAGAAGCTCTCTCTGGGTGCCAAAGAAAGCGATATCATCCTTCCGGATACTCTGGAGGTTCGGATGAAGCAGGAAACTTTAGAGGATGCTCCAAAAGCAGAAGGGAAACTGCAGATAGATGCGGAAGCTGACATCGAAAAAGAAGGTTCAGAAACGGAAGCAAATGAGAATATCAGCAGGATCTTTGGCGTGACCTGGAAGCTGGATATTGGTGAAAGCGACTACCCGGAATTTCACGGCGGGATCTCCCCACAGGAATATTTTGAAGAATTTGACGAGGATGGAGAACCCATTGAAACCTCCTATAAAACCTGGGCAGGCTATCATGAGGCGAATCAGGACTACAACGGCTGTGCCTATGTCTACACACCGGTTCTGCCGGAGGAATATCCGGTGGGAGAGGAAGCAGAGCTTCCGGAAATCTGCGTTCTCGTAGGAGAGATGCAGCTGATGACTCTGGCAAGTGGAGAGCATAAGCTGAATAATAGCCCTCTGCTCATTAATAGCGGTAATGTAAATCAGTTTAATGGAATAACCATAACCGGTTCCTATTGCCCGAGCACCCGGCCGGATAATTCTAAAAACATCAAGGGCGGCATCACAATTGATAATGTTACGGTCGATCTGACGATTAAAAATGTAACGATCCAATCTGATGGAGCCAGAGGATGGAATCTGGCCGGTATTTACCTGAAAGGCAATGCCCAGCTGAATTTGACCTTAGAAGGAACCAATAAACTTGTGGGACTGGATGAAGGAGCCGGAATTGAGGTGGAAAAAAATGCAACACTGGTTATTACGGAGCAGAGCAGCGGAAGCCTGAGGGCAGTGGGAGGTGCCTATGGGGCCGCCGGTATCGGAGGAAAAGGAACAGCAAGTGACGAAGGTGCAGATAAGAACTATGGGACAGGAACGATTATAATCAAGGGTGGAAGCATTGTAGCTGAAGGTGGAGCTTATCAGATTCCCCAAACGCAGGATTATGAAGGAGGAGCCGGAATCGGAACCGGTCACTATGGAATCGGCGGAACCATTGAAATACTGGGCGGAAGGATAACCGCAGCAGGAGGAAGGGAGACAGGAGCCGGAATCGGAGGCGGAGCTGGTGGAAGTGTAGACAAGATCGTGATCGGCGGGGCGAGGGGCAAAGCTCCCGATATAACCGTATCTTCTTATAATAATGGCGAATCAGGATATCTGGGAGCTGCCATCGGCAGCGGATGGAATGGAGTGAATGGTTTACAATTATCCTGTGGCGATATCCGGATATTAAGTGGATCTGTGGAGGTAACGGGCGGAAATATTGGTTATGGAGTGTTAAAGCCTCTTCCTGGAAATAGCATGAAAGGCGGCAGTGTCACTATTTCCGAGGAGGTGCAGTTAGAGCTGCCGGTTGAAAGCTCCATTGAGCCCAGGGGAAAATGTATCTACGGGAAAAAAATATTCCAGATCACCGCTTATGATAACCAGCTTTCAAATGGAACCTATCAGGCTGACATATCCCTGTATCAGGAAAGTGATACAGAAAAAGCAACCCCGGTTTATCAAACAAATGAAGAAATGAATGTCTCCGGATTCAGGGGAACGATACCGGATATAACCCAGTGGATGGGCTATTCCGGGAATATGAAGATGGTTGTAGCGCTGAAGCCTTCCGATGGCGGGACAGTTAAGACGATGGAGGGAAGGGTTGTTCTAAACAAAGGAACGGATGAAACCATCTCCGTCACGCTTGGAGAAGCCGCTTACCAGAAGACAATGGCTCTGACCATCCATGATGGCCGTTTGAAGGATGATAAGAATTATACACTGACGGTTCAGATCGGGGAAGAAGCAAGCGAAGGCGGTACTGCACCGGATGTGGTAATCTATTCATCTCAAAAAGCTTCCGGTTATCAGATAAAGATCGATACAGTCAGCTGGTATACGCCCCTGTCCGGAGTGGTTCCGGTATCGGTTCAGGTACAGGAAGAAGGAGGGGAAGGAGAAAATACGGATAGCTTTAAAGTAACCGGATCCCTCACGATGGAGTCAGAGGAGGAAACGAATCTTTCCCTCACCATCGGAGAACCCCTGTATCCTGTCCGGTTCCACTTCTATTCATCCAATGTGCAGGCGGCAGAGAATGTATCCCTAACAGCCAGACGACTGGCTGGAGCTGCTTCAGAAACTCCGGTTGAATTGAAGCAGGAAGAAGGCCAGTTTGCCTTTGACGGGAAGCTGACAATCGATGCAGCAGCAGGCAATCATGCATATGCCCTGGCATATCTTCCGGCCGGAAATTACCGGTTTGTGATAAATACAGGTATTGCAGAATTAGGCGGATCCAGCGGAAGCTTTACTCTGGACAGTGAAACGGTAAAGGCAGAGGTTGCCGGAACGGATATTACCGTATTAAATGAGGCAGAGGCGCTGGAGGGAGAGCTGGATCTTTCCCTTGGAAATATATCTTTTTCCGGGGCAGATGGTAAGCTGACAATTTTATATTCTAAAACAGATGATTCCGGCAAGGTGGTTACAGCAAAGTTAATAGACCAGTCCTATGATAAAAGCTATCGGATCACTTCATCTAAGCTGGTAGAGAATTATCATCTCTCTGTGGATACCCCAGCTTCCGAGGAATTAAAGCTCGTATTAAAGAGCCTTACGATTACACCGGCAGAGGCTACTGCACCGATTCAGATAAACGGAGAATCCCATGTGACCACCTATCTGGAAGGGGAAAACAAGATTTCGATTAATCAATCAGGGGAAAAAGTTTCACCTGCCGGTATCAGCGTGGCGAAAGATGCAAAGCTTACGATTGACAGTGAGCCGGAACAGCAGGGCTCCATCGAGGTGCTCAATAATACAGGTGTAAAGGGGACTGGTGCAGCAATTGGAGGAAATGGAGGAGAGGATGCAGGAACCATTCACATCAAGGGGGGAACTGTAATTGCAACTTCCGCTTCTGACGGAGCGGCTATCGGTGCTTCGGCAAGAAATAGTGTAAAAGAAATACGGATTAGCGGAGGAACGATAACTGCAGAAACAAAATCGAATGGTGCCGGAATCGGAACAGGAAGTGCTTTTGGCAAGAAAAGAACCGGCAAAATCGTGATAGCAGGCGGAACGGTGAATGCAAGCTCGTTGAGTGGTGCCGGAATTGGAAGCGGTTATGGATATGCCCCTGGAGACCCAGCGATAACTGCTAAGATTGAGATTCATGGCGGAATGATTACAGCCTATTCTGGACAGGGAGCCTGCATCGGAAGTGGTAAAGACAGTTCATCGGAGGTGCTGATTGACGGCGGCACTATATGCTTAAATAATAAAGAAGCATGGAGTAGGGACGCTGCCCATATTGGAAAGGGGGCTGCGAATTCTACACGGGCACAAACTGATGTGACGATTGCGGGAGGAACGATCCATCTGATCAATGCGGGTGCATATATAAAAATCCCTATGCTTTATGGTTGGGAACAGGTAGATGGAAATTGGCAGAAGAATACAGCAAAAGACGGGAAGGATAACCCGGTTTATTATACCACAGCGGATCTGACCGGTATCTATGAGAATAATACACTGGTTAAAAAAGCAGGTATTGAAGGTGAAGGAAGCTCCTACGGCTTTCAGGATGTCCGGACAGATTCCAACGGAAAGATCTATATGTATCTTCCGGAATCGGAGGCAGTGAAAGCCTCCTTTGGCGGTGTGGAATTTACCGGAACAGTAAAGGCAGACACGGATGAAAATGTATTGGAGCGTAAACAGACCTCTATTGATTATCAAAGGGAAGTCCTGAAAAATACGGCTCTGTATGATCTGGAATATGCGGAATCCGAGAATTCTGAATCTTGGACAAAGATCCGGGCAGGAGGCGAAGCTTCTCTGACGAAAATTCTGGACAATCAGCCGGAGAATGCGAGAGAGATTACCCTGTATGTGCGAAAGGCAGCCGCAGGTTCCACAGCAGGCGAAGCAGCCGCAATAACGATTCCGGTAAGACCGGCAAAACCGGATCCGATACAGATAACAAATGTAACGAAAGACAGCTACCTTATTAAGGCTGGGACGGCCGTTTCCGGTTGTGAGTACGGAATTTCAGAATCCGTGGATGGCGAGCTTCAGTGGCAGTCAGGGACTTGGTTTAAGAATCGGAAGCCGGCTAACACCTATTATATAACCCTTCGTGTGAAAGCAACAGACAACAGTTTTGCATCGAAGTCGGCTGATCGCTTATCTGTGACAACGCCGGATATCTTACGGTTCCAAGGTCCCGCTGGCGACGTATCCTTTGAAGCGAATGGAACCTATGGACAGACACTTTCAGAGATTCCGGTACAGCTGGCAGATGGATTTCGGGTTGTTAATTCTAGAGGAACGGAGGTTTCTGGAGAATGGAGCTTCAGTAAGGAGCAGAAAGGAACGCAAGCTTCCTCCATTTATCCGGAGGTAAAGGGAACCACTGCATATCAGGTAGAATTTAGCCCGGAGGGAGCATCGGAAGGGCAGTATGGAAATAGTTTGAAAAGAAGTGTGATTCCGGAGATATCTCCGAAAGAGTTAACCGCAGTTGTTACGACACCTATTGAAAAGCCTTATGACGAAAATACCGACATCGCATTAGCGGCGACGGTAGCGATAGGAACTCCGGGTCAGAACTATACCATAAGCGGTCTCAAAGGACGCTTTGAAGATGCCAATGCCGGAATCGATAAGACGGTAACCATTGATTCCTCAGAGGCAAAGGTTGAGACAGGCGAGAGTGCAGTGAATCTGCAGAATTACCGTATCATATATCCAGCCCAGACCGGAACGATCCATCAGATACAGGGTTTGGTTTCAATCGATTCGCAAGCATGGACCGGAGAAAAAACCTATGGAGACGACAGCTTTTCCTTGACAGGTGTGAATGTAGTGGGAGATGGAGCTCTGAACTATACAAGCTCGGATGAAAAGGTTCTCACCGTGGACGCACAGGGACAGGTGACCATTAAAGGAACCGGTTCTGCAAAGGTAAGCATCACCATGGCAGGGGGAACGAATTATCTCGGTACAAGCACACCGGCAGAGGAAACCATAACCATTGAAAAAGGAACCCCCACTCTTACCTTAACAGCTGTGAACCGGACGACCGGAGTACAGCTTGCGAAAGGAATTCTCGGAACAGAGAAAGAAGATTTCGACATCATTGCCAGAGTACAGGGAGTTTACCAGGACAAGCTGCAGGGTTATGTTCATTTCTATGATAATGAAAACCCGGATGCAGATATAGTTTCGGTAGGAGAAGATGGAACCGCTGTACTCAAGTGGACAAAGCCGGGAGAATCATTTGTAGGCACTCATTCGATCAAAGCCAAGTTTGATTTTGGTGAATTTGATACGTGGGAATCCAGATACAACACACCAGCTCAGGCATCCCTTACATTTGAAATCAGTAAGGCAGCTCCACCGGCAGAGGATAAGCCAGATAACTCCGACAAGCCAGAAGACTCCGACAAGCCAGAAGACTCCGACAAGCCAGATAACTCCGACAAGCCAGACCAATCAGGCAGCCAGAGCTCTTCCTCCGGACGTGACAAATCTTCCGGCAGCGGAGCGACCAGGCAGGATCCGGTGAAGGGAAGAATCAACAGCAGCATAGGTATTCTCACAGGAACTGCCAACAGCACTGCCAATGACGGAAAGAGTCACTGGATGCAGGATGAACACGGCTGGTGGCTCCGCTTCGCAGACAGCAGCTACCCGAAGGCAGAAAAACGCGGTACAAATGGCATTGCATATGCATGGGAGCAGGTAAACGGCAACTGGTGGGCGTTCGATGAAAGCGGCTATATCAAGACCGGCTGGATGCGCGACGAAGACTATGGCGGCTGGTTCTACCTCGATCCGGAACACGGCATGCAGACCGGCTGGGTCCTGATTGACGGCAAATGGCACTATTTCCACCCGACCTCAGACGGAAGAAAAGGCATCCTGTATGTCGGACGTCTGACACCGGACGGCTACTATGTAGATGAAAATGGTGTGTGGGATGGGAAAGACAGACAGTAAAAAGAACATTTAGGTCGAAGTTTGATTGATGCGGCTTCTATCTAAATACCTTATGAAGCCGAGTCAAAATGAAATTCCAATGTGTTTACAGCTGTATTCATGAAAAAATATAATGAGCGCAGGAGAAAAGAATGCGGCTGCGAAGCAGACATATTCTTTTCTTGCGTCATTAACGAACGAACAGCCATGCGAAGCAGGGCGGTAGAGCGCGATAGCGCGGGTTCGTGAGTGGACGGGTGAGAATACGTTCATATGATATATATGAACACTTAGCGATGCATTTTCGATCCTAGTGCGAGTCATACCTAAATACTTAATGAAGCCAAGACAAAGGCGATAGCTGAATTTAGTATTTATGGTATAATAGAATTACTTGATGAGATATTTTCGAGTTTAATTTTTCGATTCAAAAGGAGTTTTCTATATGAACACAAAAAACAAGATCATGACCTGCCTGATGCTGTCCGCCGGCGGCGCAGTTTCACTGGCACTTTTAAATAAATATATTCAATTTTCTGCCACCTCCCGCGGTCTGACCCGGGAAGAGAATTCTCTCTGCTACAAATGGCGGCTGGGAAATATCTACTATACAAAATGCGGTTCCGGAAAACCGCTTCTGTTGATTCACGATCTGCACTTTGCATCGAGCGGCTATGAGTGGGAATCCATCCGCGAACAGCTCAGCCGCTCCTACACCGTCTACACGCTCGACCTTCTCGGCTGCGGACGTTCCGAGAAGCCGAACCTGACCTACACAAATTACCTGTTCGTCCAGCTGATCTGTGATTTTATCAAATCTGAGATCGGACATCGGACCAACATTCTCTCCACCGGTGATTCAGCGGCACTGTCTATCATGGCGTGCAGCAACTCTCCAGAACTGTTTGATCAGATCATGCTCATCAACCCGAGCAGCCTTACCGACTGTTGTCAGCTTCCGGGTAAAAATGCCAAGCTTTATAAGCTTCTTCTGGATCTCCCGCTGGCTGGAACGCTCATTTACCACATTGCGTGCAGCCGCTCTATGATCGAAGAGGCATTCCGCACCAAATATTTTTACAATCCGTATACCGTAAAACCGGTTCAGATCGACCGCAGCCACGAAGCCGCACATCTCGGTGAATGTCCAAAAGCGATCTTCTCCAGTATTGAATGCCGCTATACCAAGTGCAATATTTCCAATGCTCTCAGGAAGATCGACAACAGCATCTTCATCATCGGCGGTTCCGAGGAACCGATGATCGAGGCGACGATTCAGGATTACAAGATTTATAATTCCGCAATCGAGTCCTCTATCATCCCAAAGACCAAACATCTGCCGCAGTTAGAACAGCCGGATGCCGTGATGGATGCGATCCATATGTTTTTTTCTTAAAAAAGGATAATGCGTATGCATACCGCGGAGCGTTTTTTCGTCATAGGACGAAGCTTATTACTGTTCACGCATACGTGCCCAGTAACGGAATTTGCCGCATTTAAATACGGCAAATTCCTGCTGCCACCACGTTTTCTTACGGCACTTTCGGTTCCAAAAGTGCCTACCCAGCAACAGCTACTCTCTCTTTCCCACATCTCCATAAAAATTGCTTTTTCATACTCATGCCATGATGCAGATACCATTTTTCCAGTATCTTTCATATTCACAGCGTCATCCTTCCGTACGCCTTGTTTGTTTCTTCTTGATAGGAACGGTCCTAATGTTTCATCCAGGTCCCGCCGCACTATCTATATACAAACAAAACCCCCGGAATGCTCCTCTTTATTCTACATTATTCCCACTCGATCTCCTCGGCTTTCGCACAAAAACTATATTCTGTAACGAAAACTCAAATTTTATAAATTTTCCCTATTATCTTCAGCTCTGCCATCGCCTCTACCTGCTTCTCCAGATTTCCTCTGTCATATGCCTGATACGGCTTCTGGAACACAATCTTCCAGGACAAATATTCAGTCATATATTTTTGTTTAAACCCCGCCTATATGAAAAAGAAAGACTGCATACCCTACGTGTTCCATATACAGTCTTTCTCTATCTACCTTTTGATTGCTTTATTTCAGCGGCTCCCGCGACGGCGTTCCCGCTTTTCTCGGATACTTCTTTCCCGTCCTCTCTGTCTTATGAATCCGGACCAGGTTACGCTCATCCTCATTGGCAAGGTGGAAGGAAATCACATCCTCCAGCTCGCCGCCCAGCTTGCGGATCGCACCTTTTCCCGTCTTCATCTCTTCCTCCAGTTTGCCTGATTTGTACGGTACAAACCAGCCTCCCACCTTGACAAATGGCAGGCAGTATTCCGACAGCGTGGACAGATTTGCCACCGCGCGTGAAACGCAGAAATCAAATGTTTCACGTGAAACATTATCATGTGCCGCATCCTCCGCCCGTCCGTGAACCGCCTGAATTTTTTCCAGTTCCAATGCCTGAATTACCTCGTTCAGAAAGTTGATCCGCTTATTTAAGGAATCGAGAAGCGTGACCTTTAAATTTGGAAATGCAATCTTTAACGGGATACCCGGAAATCCAGCTCCCGTTCCAACATCGATCAACGTATACTCTTTCTCTGCCAGATCCGGCACCGCTTTCACAAGTGCCAGACTATCCGAAAAATGTTTGGTCACAACTTCCTTCTGTTCCGTGATCGCTGTCAGATTCACCATCGTATTCCAATGAATCAACAGTTCATAGTAATCGTAGAACTGCTTGATCTGGTGTTCATTTAACGTGACGCCCATCTCCTGCGCTTCTTTCTGAAGCTGCTCGGTAAAGTCTGCCGGAGGCAGAACCACACCGCTTTCTACTTTATTTTCTTCTGCCATAAATATATCCTTTATGATATGTTCTATTTTTTCTCAGGTTCTTATCTATCTTACATTTTGAGTTGCTGCAATGCGTTTACCTGTTTCCATGCAGTCTCTGAATCCGCTCGTTTCTATATTTACAGTTCTTTCTTCTCTTCCCCATGTCCCGCATGGCGGCTCTGCTCTAAGTGTACCAGCAGCACCGAAATATCCGCCGGTGACACGCCCGCGATTCGGGATGCCTGACCGATATTTGCCGGTTTATAGAGATTTAATTTCTGTACTGCCTCACGGCGCAGGCTTCCGACCGTGGAATAGTCGAAGTTTTCATCCAGCTTCCGGCTCTCCATCTTCTTGAACTGTGCAACCTGCTGCAGCTGGCGGCGGATATAGCCGTCATACTTGATGTTGATGTTGATCTGCTCGATCACATCTTCCGGAAGTTCCGGACGGTTCGGATCCAGCTCTGCCAGTGCTTCATAGCTTAACTCCGGACGGCGTACCAGCTCTGCCAGCGTTGCCGCGGTCTTGAGCGGGGTGCTTCCGTGGCGCTCTAAAAATTCCTGCACTTCTTTTCCAGCGCCAATGTTGATCTTCTCCAGACGCTTTGCCTCTTCCTCGATCATTTTTTCTTTCCAGAGGACACGCTCATACATCGCATCACTGACCAGTCCAATCTCATGCCCGATCGGGGAAAGACGCAGATCCGCGTTGTCCTGACGCAAAAGCAGGCGGTATTCCGCACGCGACGTCATCATCCGGTACGGTTCATGGTTTTCTTTGGTAACCAGATCGTCGATCAAGACACCGATATACGCCTGGGAACGGTCGAGGATGATCGGTTCTTTTCCCAGCACTTCGCGCGCCGCATTGACACCCGCCATAAAGCCCTGTACCGCCGCTTCCTCATAACCGGAGCTTCCGTTAAACTGACCGCCGCTGAACAATCCCCGGATCGCCTTAAATTCCAGCGATGCCTTTAACTGGCGTGCATTGATACAATCGTACTCAATTGCATATGCATTTCGAACAATTTTTACATTTTCGAGTCCCGGCACGGTACGGTACATCGCGTACTGCACATCCTCCGGCAGGGAACTGGACATACCGCCCAGATACATTTCATTCGTATAAATTCCCTCCGGCTCGACAAAAACCTGATGACGGTTCTTATCTGGAAATTTTACCACCTTATCCTCGATCGATGGACAGTAACGCGGACCTGTTCCCTCGATCGCGCCCGAAAAGAGGGGCGATCGATCCAGGTTGTTGCGGATGATCTCATGTGTTTTCTCATTGGTATAGGTCAGCCAGCAGGACACCTGCTCCTTCTGCACCGACTCCGGATCGGTGGAAAAAGAAAATGGCACAACCCTCTCATCGCCGAACTGCTCTTCCATCTTAGAAAAATCGATGCTGCGCTTATCAACACGCGCCGGTGTGCCCGTCTTGAAACGGAACATCTCGATTCCCAGCTTTTTCAGGGAATCTGTCAGATGGTTTGCCGCCTGCAGACCATTCGGTCCGGTCGGATTGCTCACATCACCATAGATACATCTCGCTTTCAGGTACGTTCCCGTTGCCAGCACCACCGCCTTGCAGTAATACGTCGCGCCGGAGTACGTTTTCAGTCCTTTGATCTGACCTTCTTCCACGATCAGCTCTGCCACCTCTCCCTGACGGATCGTCAGGTGATCGGTATTTTCCATGGTACGGCGCATCTGGCGGGTGTATTCCTGCTTGTCCGCCTGCGCGCGGAGCGAATGCACCGCCGGTCCCTTAGACTGGTTGAGCATCTTGGACTGTATAAAGGTTTTATCTATATTTTTTCCCATCTCGCCGCCGAGCGCATCCAGCTCGCGCACCAAGTGGCCCTTCGAGCTTCCGCCGACATTCGGGTTGCACGGCATCAGGGCGATGCTGTCCACGCTGACGGTAAACACGATCGTCTCGAGTCCCAGTCTCGCGCTTGCCAGCGCCGCCTCACAGCCGGCGTGTCCCGCCCCGACGACCGCTACATCATAATTTTCTGTTAAACAGGGCATGTTTCCTCTTTCCTCTCTATCTCTGCGTTCTATTCAAATCGAACGTCCGTGAGACTTGGCGCGTGATTCTGGTCAGCGTAAGCTGACATATTCTTTACAGAATCACTGCGCATCCTCGCGGAGCGTTT
>ERZ837910.4621-NODE-4621-length-13237-cov-4.096875_pt1 | contig 13237 bp, 7 predicted proteins | sample MGYA00519940_ERZ837910 | MGnify/ENA primary metagenome ERZ837910 (study PRJEB31850, sample SAMEA3708825) | human gut metagenome | biome: human gut; feature: human-associated habitat; material: faeces | place: China | collected 2014 ... | reverse complement strand
CAGTCGCTGGCTCTACTCACGTGCCATGTTCCCGGTGGCAGAGTTCCTGAAACCTATCACTTGGAACAGCCTGCAGGACGTGGATGCTCACCGCAAGATCATCTTCGAAGCCATCGTAAAATACCGTAAGATGAAGAACCAAGGTGTGGTAGCTGTGTTCAAGCGTGACCGCTTCGACCGTTACTCCAACTTTGCCCGTATCGGCGATGGTTCATTGGGAGGCAAAGGTCGTGGATTGGCTTTTATTGACAACATGGTGAAGCATCATCCCGAATTTGAAGAGTTCGATAATGCCCGCGTTGCCATCCCTAAGACAGTGGTACTCTGTACCGATGTCTTCGACGAGTTCATGGAGACAAACAACCTGTATCAGGTAGCCCTCTCCGATGCTGATGACGACTTAATCCTGCGCTACTTCCTGAAAGCCAAACTACCCGACCGGTTAGTGGAAGACTTTTTCACCTTCTTCGATGTAGTGAAGTCACCGCTTGCCATCCGCTCGTCTTCCTTGCTGGAGGATTCGCACTATCAGCCCTTCGCCGGAATCTATAATACTTATATGATTCCTTATCTGGATGATAAATACGAAATGCTCCGTATGCTGTCCGACGCCATCAAAGGCGTATATGCTTCGGTCTATTTCCGCGACAGCAAGGCGTATATGCAGGCCACAAGTAATGTCATCGATCAGGAGAAGATGGCTGTCATCCTGCAAGAGGTAGTCGGCAACCAATATGGCGACCGTTATTACCCCAGTATGTCCGGCGTGGCACGTTCGCTCAACTATTACCCCATCGGTGATGAAAAGGCCGAAGAAGGTACAGTAAACCTCGCCCTCGGTCTTGGCAAGTACATCGTAGACGGTGGCATGACGCTCCGCTTCTCTCCTTATCATCCCAATCAAGTGTTACAAACCAGTGAAATGGAGATAGCCCTGAAAGAGACGCAAACCCGTTTCTATGCCCTCGATCTGCGCAATGCCGGACACGATTTCTCTATGGACGATGGCTTCAACCTGCTGAAACTGCACGTGAAAGAGGCGGAAAAGGATGGAGCACTGAATTACATAGCCTCCACCTACGACCCTTACGACCAGATTATCCGCGATGGCCTTTATCCCGGTGGGCGCAAGGTAATCACTTTCGCCAACATCCTGCAACATGATGTTTTCCCGTTGGCACGTATCCTACAACTGGTATTGAAGTACGGTGAGCAGGAAATGCGCCGCCCCGTCGAGATAGAGTTTGCCGCCACCATGAGCCGCGAACAGGATAAATCGGGTACTTTCTACCTGCTGCAGATACGTCCTATCGTAGACACCAAAGAAATGCTGGATGAAGACCTCACCGCCATACCGGATGAGAAAACCTTGCTCCGCTCCAACAACTCGCTGGGTCATGGCATTATGAACGATATCTATGACGTCATCTACGTGAAGACGGATGACTATAGCGCATCGCACAATCAGGAGATTGCCTGGGAGATAGAGAAGCTGAACCAGCAATTCCTGGACGAAGGGCAAAACTATGTCCTCGTCGGTCCCGGACGCTGGGGAAGTAGTGACACTTGGCTCGGCATCCCCGTGAAGTGGCCGCACATCAGTGCTGCCCGTGTCATTGTGGAAGCCGGACTGACAAATTACCGTGTAGACCCCAGTCAGGGAACCCATTTTTTCCAGAACCTAACATCTTTCGGCGTAGGGTATTTCACCATCAATGCATTTATGAACGACGGTGTATACAACCAGGAATTCCTGAATGCCCAACCTGCCGTACACGAGACGAAATACCTGCGGCACGTTCATTTCCAGCACCCGGTTGTTGTGAAAATGGATGGTAAAAAGAAGCAGGGTGTAGTGCTTATGCCCGAACTGCATGCAGTTCAATCATAATCACTTCGCTGGGGGCGAACATGCGGATATTCTTATTGGAAGTACCCAGACCATTGGTAATAATCATCGGTGTCCCCTGGGAGTTGCGTTTCAGTCCGCCACGAAACCGCTGTCCGTAGTGCGAAGGAAGAATGGGAGCATAAAGCCCGAACAGCGTCACCTGCCCCCCGTGTGTATGTCCGGCAAGGACAAGGTCGGTATTCGTTATAGCGACATCCTCGGCATAGTCGGGCGTATGCGTCAACAGAATCACAAAATCATCAGGTGAAAGGGCGAGCGTAGGAGATACACCATTCTTCTGCAGGTTGAAAGGATTGCGCACGCCGGCTATCAGAATCTCCGCCCCGTCCCGCTTCAGTGTATCCACACGGTGTTCCAGCAAATGAATGTTGTGTGCCTCCAGTTGGCGCACAATGTCGGCATAACAGGCCTCATAGTCATTATTGCCCAGCACCATGTAGGTACCCATTGGCACTTTCACCGCCGCCAAGGCGGAGATGACGGGCGCCACATACTCACATCCCTCGTGCAGATCGCCACCCACCAATAACACGTCTGCCCGCTGGTCATTGAGCAAGCGGACCAGGTTCTCCAGACCTTTCTCCTTGAAAAGACTTTTGTAGTGCAAATCAGAAATAAAGGCAATGCGAAAACCGTCGAAAGCAGCAGGCACATCGGGGTGACTGAACTTGTACGTCCGTACCCGGCTGATGCCCCGGTAGCCGGAACCTGCCTTTGAAGAGGTGATTTCTGTATCGACGAGTCGGATACTGTCCGCTACCGAAGTCTCCGGCGGCAGAGAAGGAAGTACGTACAGGTTCGATCTACAAGAAGAGAGAAACAGTACTCCAAGAATCACATAGAGGAATTTCTTCATCATATACAAGCAGTATTTTCTTCATTACACAGACACAAAGATAGGCATTTTCAGTATCTTTGTTGCAAGAATCGGTAAACAAGCATTCACCCTAAACTAAAAACGGAAATATGAAAGAGATTAAACTGAATTCACCTTATGCCTGGTTTCTCGCCGCCCGTCCCAAGACCTTGACGGGAGCCATCATCCCCGTACTGCTGGGTAGTGCCCTGGCTTTCAGCGATGGGGAGTTCAAGACCCCGCCCGCCCTGCTGTGCGCCCTCTTCGCCTGCGGCATGCAAATTGCCGCAAATTTCATCAATGACCTTTTCGACTTTCAGAAAGGCACCGACCGTAAAGATCGTCTGGGTCCGCCACGTGCTTGCGCCGAAGGCTGGATTACTCCGGGAGCCATGAAACTTGGCATCGGCTGCGCATTGCTGCTGTCGTGCCTGGCAGGACTGGCACTGCTCTTCATCGTCTGGGGACAACTGCCCCACGGAGGCTGGGAACTGGTGGTGCTGGGAGTAGTATGTATCCTGTTTGCCTTTCTCTACACCACGCTGCTCTCCTATCTGGGCTGGGGCGATGTGCTGGTGCTGGTCTTCTTCGGCTTCGTGCCCGTCTGCGGCACCTACTACGTACAGGCCTACACGCTGAATATGGACGTGTTGGTACTGTCGCTCGTCAGCGGTCTGGCCATAGACACCCTGCTGATGGTGAACAACTACCGCGACCGCGAGCAAGATGCCGTGAGTGGCAAGTGTACACTGGTAGTGCGCTATGGCCGGAAGTTCGGTGAAAATATGTATTTAGGGCTGGGTATTGCCGCCACGCCGCTCTGCCTCTGGTTTGTAAATACCGGCCGACTGACGCTGATCGAGTTTATCTGGGCCCCCTGCGTCTACCTCTGCATGCACGCCCTGACGTGGCGCAAGATGGTGAACATCCGCAGCGGCAAAGGGCTGAACCGTATCCTGGGCGAAACTTCACGCAACATGCTATTCCTGGGCATACTGCTGGCCGTAGCACTGGCTGCATAAACGCAGCAGGCATTCGGATTCATCTCATGAGACTATTTAAGGTCGTCTCATGAGATAAATTATTACCTTTTGCCGTACATCTTCTCGTAATAGTGCTGGTAGTCGCCGCTGGTTACTTCTTCCACCCACGCCTGGTTATTCAGATACCACTCAATGGTCTTCACGATACCGTCTTCGAACTTCGTTTCGGGATACCAGCCCAGAGCAGCGGTAATCTTTGCCGGGTCGATGGCATAACGTTGGTCATGACCGAGACGATCCTTCACGAAAGTAATCAGGTCTTCATTAATCCAGCTGATGTCAATCTGACCATCTTCGTCTTTCGTCTTCTTCTTCAGGACTTCGCGATATTCGGGTTTCTCCGTCATCAGGCGGTGGATAGTGGCAATGGTCAGCTTCACAATTTCAAGGTTGGTCTTTTCGTTATGGCCACCTACGTTGTACACTTCACCTTCCACACCTTCGCGAACCACCAGGTCGATAGCTTTGCAATGGTCTTCTACATAGAGCCAGTCGCGCACATTGCTGCCGTCACCGTAGACAGGAAGTTTCTTTCCTTCCAGAATATTCTTGATGATAAGCGGAATCAACTTTTCGGGGAAGTGATACGGGCCGTAGTTATTGGAACAACGGGTAATGGTCACCGGCATTTTATAGGTATCATGGTAAGCCATAACCACCATGTCGGCACTGGTCTTGGAAGCACTGTACGGGCTATGCGGACAAAGCGGGGTTTGCTCCGTGAAGTAGCCGTCGGCACCCAACGAACCGTACACCTCGTCCGTAGACACCTGATGGTAGCGCACACCCTTGCGCCAGGTAGGATAGCCATTCTCATCCTTACCCGTCACCCAGGCACGACGCGCTGCATCCAGCAGGTTCTGCGTACCCAGAATGTTAGTAACGAGGAAAAGCTGCGGATTTTCAATGCTGCGGTCTACATGACTTTCAGCGGCAAAGTTCACCACATAGTCGAATTTGAACTTGGCAAACAGTTCGTCAGCCAATACACGGTCGCAAATGTCACCCTTCACGAAGATACAACGTTCATCATCAATGTCTTTGGCGATGGTACCGAGGTTGCCGGCATAAGTCAAAGCATCCAGTATCACAAGCTTGACATCATCATGCTTTGCCAGAATGTGCTTGATATAATTCGCGCCGATAAACCCGGCTGCACCGGTTACGAGATAAGTCTTCATTGATTTATGATTTATGATTTATAATTTATGATTTTCTCAACGGTGGGAATTGGCGAGTTCCATCAGGTATGTACCGTATTCCGTTTTGCCGAGTTGTTCACCAAGACGATATAACTGATCGGCATCTATCCAGCCTTTGCGCCAGGCTATTTCTTCGATACAGCTGACGCGGAAACCTTGTCGGTTCTGTATGGTAGCCACAAAGTTGCTTGCTTCCAACAGACTGTCACAGTTACCCGTATCGAGCCATGCGAAACCACGGCCGAAGATTTCAACTTTCAGTGTGCCTTCATCCAGATACAAGCGGTTAAGATCGGTGATTTCATATTCGCCACGGGCAGACGGCTTCAAAGCGGCCGCTTTGGCAGTGACAGTAGAGTCATAGAAATAAAGACCGGGCACGGCATAGTTGCTTTTGGGTTGCGCAGGCTTCTCTTCGAGCGAAATGGCTTTGCCGTCGGCATCGAATTCCACCACGCCATAGGCACGCGGGTCCTTTACATAATAGCCGAAGATACATGCGCCTTTTTCTATCGAAGCGGCACGCTTCAACATAGCAGAGAAGCCCTGACCATAGAACATATTATCACCCAGGATAAGGCATCCCGGTTCACCGTTCAGAAACTCGGCCCCCAGGACAAAAGCCTGTGCCAGTCCGTTGGGTTTCTCCTGTATCTTATAAGAGAAGGACATTCCGAGCTCTTCACCCGTACCGAGCAATTCGCGAAACATGGGTAAATCACGTGGAGTGGAAATAATCAACACTTCGCGTATCCCCGCCAACATAAGCGTGGAAAGCGGATAGTAAATCATCGGCTTGTCATAAACCGGCATAATCTGCTTGGAAATAGCCTTAGATAAGGGGTAAAGACGGGTGGCGCTACCACCGGCAAGAATAATTCCTTTCATATTTCAGTTCTTTTTTCGGTTGATACAAATATAGAATAAAATAAGAAGGAGGACCAAGCCCCACGGCTCTCAATTTGCTATTCAGGCCGCAAAGATAATGCAAAGCAAATGTAGTACAAAATAATTTAATTTATTTTTAGGAGCTTTCTCAACCTGCCAACTCTATTACTTCAAGATCCTTGAACACTCCATTGTCAACAATGAAACGGACCATTGTGCGTACCTTATGGAATCCGGACATACCTGCGGCACCCGGATTGATGTGCAGCATATCAAGTGTTTTGTCATACTTCACCTTCAATATATGAGAATGTCCGCTAATGAAAAGTTTGGGCGGACGCACCAGAATGCTTCCCCGTATGGAAGGATCGTAATTGCCCGGATAGCCGCCAATATGTTTTATCAGCACTTCGGCACCGTCAACAGTAAAACGGTTGATTTGCGGATAGACCTGACGGATGTCTTGCCCGTCAATGTTACCATACACGGCACGGAAAGGACGGAATGCCGCCAACTTCTGCGCCACTTCCAGCGAACCGATGTCACCGGCATGCCAGATTTCATCACACGTTTCGAAATATTGCAGATACTTTTCATCCCAATATCCGTGTGTATCGGATAATAAACCAACTTTTGTCATCTTTCTTTTGTTTATCTGTGCAAAGGTAACTATATTTGGGCAAATCTTGATGAGTATGGAAAACCAATATCAATATTTTAAACGGGACATTAGTTGGCTGTCATTCAATTACCGTGTTTTGTTGGAAGCGGAAGATGACACCCTGCCTCTGTATGAACGCATTAACTTTATATCCATTTATTCTTCCAACCTGGAAGAGTTCTACAAGATACGTGTTGCCGACCATAAAGCAATAGCTACCGGTGCCGCACAAAGTGACGAGGAAACCGTACAGTCTACCATCGAACTGGTGGATGCGATAAACCTTGAAGTAAACCGCCAAATGGAGGACCGTATCCGTATCTACGAGCAAAAGATACTTCCTGCCCTGAAGAAAAATCATATCATTTTCTATCAGAGCCGAAATGTGGAACCCTTCCATCACGACTTCGTGCGACGTTTCTTCCGGGAAGAAATTTTCCCGTTCCTGCAACCTGTGCCGGTGTCCAAGGACAAGGTCATTTCGTTTCTGCGCGATAACCGTCTGTATCTTGCCGTCCGTCTTCAACAGAAAGGATTGCCGCCCGGTGCTCCGGGACGTACGCAATATTTCGTAATGAAACAGCCGTACAGCAAAGTACCACGTTTCATAGAGTTACCCAAAGTAGGAAACAACTATTATCTGATGTTCATAGAGGATATCATCAAGGCTAATCTGCATGTTATCTTTCCGGGCTATGATGTAGAAAGCAGTTATTGCATCAAGATTTCGCGCGATGCGGATATACTGATAGACGATGCCGCCAACACTTCCGAAATCATCGAACAGGTAAAGACTAAAGTAAAGAAACGCAAGATAGGAGATGTGTGCCGCTTTGTGTATGACCGTGCCATGCCGCAGGATTTTCTTGATTTCCTGGTGGACGCTTTCCATATCGACCGCCGGGAGTTGGTTCCGGGAGACAAGCATCTCAACCTGGAAGACTTGCGCCATTTGCCTAATCCCAACCCCAATATACACCCTATACGGAAGCCGCAACCGATGAAACTGACCTGCCTTGATGAACGGGAATCCATATTCCGCTATGTGGAGAAAAAGGATTTGCTGTTACATTATCCTTACCATTCATTCGAACATTTCATCCACTTCCTGTACGAAGCCGTACACGAACCTACCGTACGTGAAATCATGGTAACACAATACCGGGTTGCCGAGAACTCCGCTGTAATCAATACTCTGATAGCCGCCGCACAGAATGGCAAAAAGGTCACTGTTTTTGTGGAACTGAAAGCCCGCTTCGACGAAGAAAACAACCTTGCCACTGCTGAAATGATGAAAGCTTCGGGCATTAATATCATATATAGTATTCCTAAATTAAAGGTACATGCCAAGGTCGCCCTCGTCCTTCGACGCAACGCGGAAGGGAAAAAACTAACCAGTTATGCCTATATCAGCACAGGTAACTTCAATGAAAAGACGGCTACGCTCTACGCAGACAGTGGTCTATTTACTTGTAACCGGATCATCGTGAACGATCTGTACAACTTGTTCCGTACCCTTCAAGGTAAAGAGAATCTGAAGTTCCATCGCTTACTGGTAGCACGTTTTAACCTGATACCGGAACTGAACCGTCTGATTGATCATGAAATGGAACTGGCGAAAAAAGGAAAAACCGGTCGCATCATACTAAAGATGAATGCACTGCAAGATCCTACCATGATAAACCGTCTGTATGAAGCCTCGCAAGCCGGTGTGGAAATAGACCTGATTGTCCGTGGCATCTGCTGCCTGATACCGGGGCAAACATACAGTCGTAACATTCGTGTCACACGTATTGTGGATACATTTCTGGAACACGCGCGTATATGGTATTTCGGTAATGGAGGAAATCCGAAACTATTCCTCGGCTCACCGGACTGGATGCGGCGTAATCTGTACCGTCGCATCGAGGCCATCACCCCCATACTGGATCCGGATGCAAAGCAGGAATTGATAGATATGCTTTCTATCCAGCTCTCAGATAAGCGTAAAGCCTGTTTTGTAGATGAGAATCTGCGTAACTGTTGGAAATCAGCTCATCCGCAAAAGGAAAAAGTACGTTCACAATATACTTTTTATGAATACCTGAAGGAGAAAACCGAATAGTTTTGTAACATCTATGTAATATGTATGACATTTCTCTGCAACACGATTTACGTTCCTTTGCAGCCAGAAATAAAATACATTATTATGGAAACTATTTATCTATGCATTGTCATCTTCCTGTTCGTCCTTGCGGTGTTCGACCTCATTGTGGGCGTCAGTAATGATGCAGTCAATTTTCTTCAATCGTCAGTCGGGGCAAAAGCTGCTTCTTTCAAAACCGTGCTGTTTATCGCCGGTATAGGCGTATTCATCGGTGCAGCGTTGTCCAACGGAATGATGGACATCGCCCGGCACGGTATCTATCAACCACAGCATTTCTACTTTGCCGAAATCATGTGCATCCTGCTTGCCGTGATGCTGACGGACGTTGTGCTGCTGGACGTTTTCAACACAATGGGTATGCCGACTTCCACTACCGTATCCATGGTATTCGAGTTACTCGGAGGTACATTCGCATTGGCACTGATCAAGGTGCAAGGCAGTGATACGCTGGGACTAGGTGATCTCATAAACACAGACAAAGCGTTGTCCGTCATTATGGCAATCTTCGTTTCTGTCGCTATCGCCTTCTTCTTCGGTATGCTGGTACAATGGCTGGCACGCGTGGTGTTCACTTTCAACTACAAGAAGAAGATGAAATACAGCATCGGGATCTTCGGAGGTATTGCCGTTACGTCCATCATCTATTTCATGCTGATAAAAGGTTTGAAGGACAGCTCATTCATGACTCCCGACAACAAACAATGGATACAGGACAACACGGTTATGCTGATCGGTTTCTGTTTTATATTTTTCACGATACTCATGCAAGTACTGCACTGGCTCAAAATCAATGTATTCAAAGTAGTGGTTTTGCTGGGTACTTTCGCTCTGGCTCTCGCCTTTGCTGGCAATGACCTCGTAAACTTCATAGGCGTACCTTTAGCCGGATATTCTTCTTTCATCGACTTTACCACTAATGGAGCAGGCAGTTCGCCGGACGGTTTCCTGATGTCCTCACTTCTCGGTCCCGCCAAAACACCCTGGTATTTTCTCTTCGGAGCAGGTGCCATCATGGTATACGCTCTCTGCACTTCTAAAAAAGCACATAATGTAATCAAGACTTCCGTCGACCTTGCCCGCCAGGATGAAGGAGAAGAGAACTTCGGAAGCACGCCGATTGCCCGCACACTGGTACGTTTAAGTATGACAATGTCCAATAATATTTCGAAAGTGATGCCCGAAGGTATGAAGCGTTGGCTCGACACCCGCTTCCGCAAAGACGAGGCCATCCTTGCCGATGGCGCTGCATTCGATCTGGTTCGCGCTTCAGTAAACTTGGTATTGGCAGGTCTGCTTATTGCATTGGGTACTTCATTAAAATTACCTCTTTCCACCACTTATGTGACTTTCATGGTTGCCATGGGTACTTCCCTCGCCGACCGTGCCTGGGGACGTGACTCTGCCGTATTCCGTATCACAGGTGTACTTAGTGTGATTGGTGGCTGGTTTATTACAGCCGGTGCCGCATTTACCATCTGTTTCTTCGTTGCCATGATAATCCACTTCGGTGGTACATTTGCCATCATCGCGCTGATTGGCTTGGCAATATTCTCACTCATTCGTAGCCAGGTGATGTACAAGAAACGCAAAGCTAAAGAAAAAGGGAATGAAACCATCAAACAACTGATGCAGAGTAGCAGTAACGAAGAAATTCTGGAACTGCTGCGTAAACATACCCGTGAAGAGTTAGTGAAGGTACTGGCATTTACCGAAGAAAACTTAGAACGTACCGTAACGGCATTCCTGCACGAAAACCTTCGCGGATTACGTCGTTCCATGGGTTCAGTAAAATTTGAAAAACAACTCATTAAGCAGATGAAACGTACCGGGACCCTCGCCATGTGTCGCCTGGACAACAATACGGTATTGGAAAAAGGTCTTTACTACTATCAAGGTAATGATTTCGCCAGCGAACTGGTATACAGCATCGGACGTCTCTGTGAACCTTGTCTTGAACATATTGACAATAACTTCAAGCCATTGGATACCATTCAGAAAGGTGAGTTCTCTGACGTTACGGAAGATATAATCTACTTATTACAAGTTTGCCGTCACAAGATGGAAAATAACGATTATGAAAGCTTTGAGAATGAACTCCGGAAAGCGAATGATCTGAACGGACAATTATCGCACCTGAAGCGTGAAGAGTTACAGCGCATTCAAAGTCAGGCCGGTAGCATCAAGGTCAGCATGGTTTATCTGACAATGATACAGGAAGCCCAGAACGTTGTTACTTATACAATCAACTTGATGAAAGTCAGTCGCAAGTTCCAACTGATGGAATAAAAAACAGATGGTTTGTCCGCAGTGAACAGACCATCTGTTAAACGCAAAGAGACCATCTATTCTGAGTGAATAGATGGTCTCTTTTGTATTAGTTTTATTTCCCCAACTGGAGAAATATATTTTCCTAACTGAGAAAAACAATTTTCCCAATCAGGGAAAAATCAGCAGTTAGTCTCTGCGTCCCATAAATATCATAATGTAGTAAATCAGCGTTGCCAATGAACCCAATGCAGCCACCACATAGGTATAAGCAGCGGAGCGAAGTGCATCTTCAGCCTGCTTATGATTGTAAGAGTTCGTAATGCCCGAACGGCTCAACCATACCAATGCACGCTTACTTGCGTCTATTTCCACCGGCAAAGTGACGAAACTGAACAGTGTGGTCATAGCAAACAGGATAATACCTGCCAGCAATAACTGCGGGAACGTGTTCAACAGCAAGATACCACCCAGCAACAACCAGGTCATCCATTGTGAAGCAAACGATACCACCGGCACCAACTTGCTACGCATAGTCAGCGGAGCATAAGCCCGTGCATGCTGCACTGCGTGCCCACACTCATGAGCGGCAACGGCAGCAGCCATGATACTGTTACTTTCATATACACCTTCACTCAGGTTTACTGTCTTATTGGCAGGGTTATAGTGGTCTGTCAGTTGTCCCGGCGTATGTGTCACCTGAACATCATAAATTCCATTGTCATGTAGCATCTGAAGGGCAACATCACGACCCGTCATTCCATTACCGGTAGGGATCTTGGAGTACTTCTTGAACTTGTTCTGCAAGTTCATTTGCACCAGCCAGCTGACTACAGCTATACCAATAAAGATAATCCATTGTATTCCTATCATTCCTTCCATAATCTTTTTCTGTTTTTAGTAATTAAAAATGTGTCGTTTGTTATATATAATACAAATTGTTTGCCAAAAATAAAGGGAAACCGTGAGCTTTACTACAGTTTCCCTCATATTTTAGGAAGAATTAGCGAAAACCGACTATTGCCCAACAAGTTGTAACTCTATCACGTAATCCGTATCTGCGGGAACTTCCGGTAATTGCAATACCACTCCCTGTCCGGTACGGGCAATTCGTACCGGGGATTGATCTTTAAACAGAAAGCCCTTCTTCACCATTTTTCCATCCAATGGAAGATAAAGCGCATTATCCTTCAAGTTCAGGATGTGAACAAAAAGTCGGTTTCCCTTTTGTGTTGTCACTCCCCAATCATGTGGAGGAATAATACCGCCACGAGTGCCATAAATCGTTTCGCCATACACTTTCATCCACTCTCCCACTTCTTTCAGCCTCTGAACTGCAACTTCCGGCAGACATCCGTCCGGCTGAGGGCCGATATTCATCAGTAGATTTGCATCCTTTCCGGCAGCCTTCACCAGATAATGTATCAATGTTTTCGTTGACTTATAATCTTGATCGGTAATCTTATATCCCCACATCCCGTTCATGGTTTCACAAGTTTCCAGAGGCAGGTGACTGACATCCTGCCCAGATAGTCCGGCACTGTTTTCCCCCGGCAGATCACGCTCGAAGATTTGTATATCTTCCCCTGGAAAAGGTACCTGATGATGGTTGTTCCCTACCAGACAAGCAGGTTGCAGGCGATGTATTAGCGCATATTGTTCCGGTAGCTGCCAATCAAAATCCGGATTAGCATCCTGATCCCACCAGCCATCGAACCAGATAGCACCTATCGGGCCGTAGTTCGTCAACAACTCCGTCAACTGGTTATTCATAAAAGTATAATAGCTTTTCCAATCTCCCTTCGGATTAGGTCTTCCGGTTCCACGCCCTGTACGCCCCCAAGGTGCATCTTCACGATACCAGTCGATATGGGAGTAATAGAAATGAAGCCGAATACCTTGTTTATGACATTCATCTGCCAATTCTTTTACTACATCGCGCTTGAAAGGGGTTGCATCTACAATATTATAATCAGAATACTTGGTATGAAACATAGAGAACCCTTCATGGTGACGACTCGTAAAGCAGATATATTTGGCTCCCGATGCCTTAATGGCACTTACCCATTCAGCCGCACTAAACTTGGAAGGATAGAAACCTCCGGCAAGTTTAGCATATTCTTTATAGTTCAAATCTTTATTGGTCATCGTCCACTCACCGGTAGCCAACATACAGTATAGTCCCCAGTGCAGAAATATTCCAAACTTGTTGTCTTGAAACTCCTGACGGGCTTTCAGGTTCTCGGCAGACGGTTGATAAGTCT
>ERZ837910.4604-NODE-4604-length-13301-cov-3.784388_pt1 | contig 13301 bp, 8 predicted proteins | sample MGYA00519940_ERZ837910 | MGnify/ENA primary metagenome ERZ837910 (study PRJEB31850, sample SAMEA3708825) | human gut metagenome | biome: human gut; feature: human-associated habitat; material: faeces | place: China | collected 2014 ... | reverse complement strand
CCCTGACGTTTGTTTGCAAGCTGACTTACAACTGCCAGATGCACAAGGTGCTCATTTACTTTCGCACCGAAAATGGCATCGTTGAGCTCCATAGTGCCAACTTCATTGCCTTCCATATTAAAAACAGATACGTTTGCCATCTGTGTGTTCCTCCTTTCGAAAATGCTTACTTACCAGATTTTACAGTCTCTTTAATTGTCACTAAAGATTTTTTAGGTCCTGGTACTGCACCTATAACCAAGAGAAGATTGTTCTCAGCGTCAACTTTTACGATTTCCAGGTTCTGGATGGTGATTCTCTTATTTCCCATCTGTCCAGGCATTCCTTTTCCTTTGAATACACGGCTCGGATCGGAGCAGGCACCGTTTGAACCCTGATGACGATGGAATTTAGAACCATGAGCCATCGGTCCTCTGTGCTGACCATGTCTCTTGATCGCACCCTGGAATCCCTTACCTTTGGAAATTGCAGTAGCATCAATCTTATCACCAGCTGCAAAGATGTCAGCTTTGATCTCGTCTGCTACTTTGTAATCCTCAGCATTCTCAAATTTGAACTCTCTTACGAATCTCTTGCAGGATACACCAGCTTTGCTGAACTGACCTTTCATTGGTTTGTTTACAAGACTTTCTCTCTTGTCGCCAAAACCAACCTGTACTGCACTGTAACCGTCGTTTTCTACTGTTTTGATCTGTGTTACTACACAAGGACCTGCCTGCAGAACGGTTACCGGAGTAAGCACTCCGTCTTCATTGAAGATTTGAGTCATTCCGACTTTTGTTGCTAAAATCGCTTTCTTCATTGATTTACCTCCTGTTTTTCTACAGCGGATTACACTGTGTTGTGCAATCATCCTAGTCAAACAATCGATATAAGTGGAACTTGCGTTACTTCTATATCAACCCTTTAGGATAATTTACGGAACAAATTCATTATTTGTTTTTCATTTTGATATCGATGTAAACACCAGCCGGCATTTCCAGTCTGGAGAGTGCATCAACTGTTTTCTGAGTCGGTGCTACGATATCAATCAGTCTTTTATGAGTTCTCTGCTCAAACTGTTCTCTGGAATCTTTGTATTTGTGTACGGCTCTCAGAATTGTCACTACTTCTTTCTTTGTTGGCAGTGGCACCGGTCCGCTCACCCTAGATCCGTTCTTTTTTACAGTTTCGATGATTTTTTTTGCAGATGCATCAACCAGCTGATGGTCATATGCTTTTAATGTGATTCTCATTACTTGACTTGTTGCCATAATAAAAAAGTCGCCTCCTTTTCGCACTTTGTTTCAGTACGACAAGCGGTGACTGTACACTATGCCGTGTGTGTCTCAAATCTCACACGGTGTTTCCGGCTTACCCGGACGTTCTCTATATTGTACAGTGACTTGTCGCCAGTTTTATAACTTGACATTCGCTCCACGGAAAACCTGCGATTTGAGTCCGCAGCAACCTCACGCTTCAACGCTATCAATGTCACAACACTGGCTATTATAATAAAAAGCCCTTGTAAATGCAAGAGCTTTTTTATTGTTTTTGTTGTTTTTTTTTAAGTACAATCCGTGTTGCCACTCATAATCTTTACATCATCTGCTGAAGCAGTGCCTTGCTTTGTTCAAATGTATAGATATTCTGATAAATGTCCTCCGCCTGATCCTGATCAAAAAGTTCTTTCCGGTTCTGCTCATACTGTTCTTCTGACACATCCTCACCATTCCAGTAATAACGGTAAATCAGTTCACCGTTTTCATCCGTTTGCTGATCTTCTGTTTCTCCATAACTGCCTTTGGCAACTGTAGTGAACTTTCCGTTTTCAATCTTATAAATCTCGTCATAATATCCACCCATATGTCCACCGGTTGTATGTAGCAGATTGCTGCCAGGGATTGTATAGGCCGCTCCATGTGACAGGTAAACCTTGTCCGTCGTGCTGCCATCCGTTGTAAATACTTCTCCGCCTGCATAACCATATCCATAATCCAGCCAGAGCTCCGGCTGCCCGTCGTCGTTGATATCCAGAAACCGTACTTCTGTCATGTCTGTTGGTGCATCCTGCGAAAAGATTTCATTTAAATAGGAAGAAGTCCATCCATTTTCTGCCCGCGTCGGAAGAATCGGTGCAGCCCCGTAGATCCTTTCTGTCTTTGACGGATCCACATGAAACTTCTCCTGCTCAATACTTTCTTCTTTGGGATAAATGATAAGCGGTGTTGAATTTCCATCCGCATCATAATCATAATCCAGCACAAATTCCCCCGTCTCATCATTGTAGTTATCTGCAATTGTCAGGGAACCCGGCATCGTTGTTTTGATATTACCATCCGCATCATACAGATACAGAAACGTATATTCATTGCCCGTATAGGAATCCTGTTCCCCGTTTCCATTGTCATAATAATCAACTGAATGAAGCGTAGTGCTGCATAATAAACCGTTATCATAATAAGCATAACTGTCGTAGTAGATCAGTTTGCCATCCGCATCATAATAATTGATTCGTGAAATCTGCTGATCTGTCTGCTGCGGCTGTATTTCAGATTGCTGCAACTGAGATTCTGTTTCTGCTGCTGTCTCAGCCGAAGATTCGGATTCTGATGCTTTACTTTCTGTGCTTTTTGTGTTTTCTGTACTTTCTGTACTATCTGGTGCTTTTGTTTCTTCAGAAATTGTGGTTGGTTCCTGCGGATCGGATGATGTTATGCCCGTTTCCTGTGCGGAGGAAGCACCACAGCCAGAAAGAAGCAGCACTCCTGCTGTTACAGCTAACATCTGATATAACTTTCTGTTTTTCATAAGCATTTCCATTTCCTTTACACCTATTTCACTTTTACAGTGCAAACTGCTTTCTTCTTGCCGGAAATCACCGTAATCTTTACTTTTCCTTTTTTCTTTGCTTTGATCTTTCCTGTTTTGCTAACTGTCGCAATTTTCTTATTGGAAGTCTTGTAAGTAATCTTATCCTGGCTGTCTGCCGGAGTTAACGTAACTTTCAATCTGAAACTTTTGCCTTTTTTCAAAGTCAGTTTCCTGCGGTTCAGTTTGATTTTTCGCGTGGTTTTCTGGCTTGTCTGCGGATTCTGATCCGGATTTGTCTCTGAAGAATCTGTCGGCGAAAAATTTGTCTTTGGTATGGCCTCATAAACTATTTTTCCGCATACACTGCAAGTTTTGCTCTTCAGTCCTTTTCTTTTATTTGTCGGCTCTTTGACAACTTTATATGCTCCATAACTGTGTCCTGTTGCATTTACCTTCTTTGTATTTGTATTTCCGCAGATCGTGCAGGTAAATGTTTTTTCGCCTTCTTCTGTGCAGGTTGCTTTTGTTGTGACTTTTCCGGCATCCCAGCTATGATTTTCTGTTTTTGCAATCGTCTGACCGGGTAAGATCTTCTTTCCACAATCTTTGCACCAGGTATCTCCGCTGTAGCCTGTTTCCTTACAGGTAGCTTCTTTTTTATTGCGGATTTCCGTATGCTGATGACCTGTTGCACTTACTTTTTCTGTTTTTTCATCACCGCAGATACTACAGGTGAATTTTTTTTCGCCTTCTTCTGTGCAGGTTGCTTCTGTTATGATCTCTCCCTGATCCCAATGATGTTCACACCTATACACATTTATCGTTGGCATATCTGCTGCTGTCAGTCCGTACAAAGATGCCGTCAATGTCGTGCTTCCTTCTGCTACTCCTGTAATTTTTCCATTGCTATAGGTGGCAATGGAAGGATCATTTACTGAAATAGCCGGCAGATCTGTCACGATCGTATCGCTTCCAAAAACAGTAAGCTTAGCCGTAAGCTTTACTTCTGTTGATTCTCCGGTTCGGAGGCTATAGGAAGTTTTGTCAAACGCTACTTTAAGACCCGTAACCTTGCTTTTCGGCACCGAAAGGCTCATGGTTTGCTCACTGTCATTTGCTGTTGTTTCCGTGGTATTAACAGAAGTTCTGTATGCAAATTCTTCTACCCAGTAATGACAGCCATCCAGGTAAACATGCCCAATTCCAACACAATTAAACTTAGGATTCAGCATATTCCTTCGATGTCCCTGTCCGTTATACGGCTCGCCATCTTCACGCCATGCCGCATTTACTGCTTCTGCTGTACGATATCCCATTGCAATGTTCTCTCCGGCTGCACGATAAGTGATACCTTCTTCCTCATAAATACTGAAAAAGCTTTCACCGTTTGGTCTTCCATGATCGAACAATAATGCAAGTTCTGCTGCACGCTTCGTTGCAATTCTCTCCAGATCATAATCGTAAGCAAGCTCGTTCAGGTTATCATATCTGGTTTTTGTTTCATTATCTGCATTCCAACACCATGCATCGAAGCTGTCTGTTCTCATCTCATTGATCATGTCAAAGATCTTTCGGCCTTCTGTCTGACCATATTTTACCGAGATATTGACCGGAATGATTTCTGCTGCATTTGCTTTCTTAGGAATCATCATCAGAAAACTCATGCAAAAGAAAAATAACAGTAACTTTGAAGTTGCTTTTTTCATAGATTCACCTGTCCTTCCCATAAATAGTGTTGTTGAGAGAAAATAGCCTTTTCTCCACGTTACCGAGAAAAAGCTATTTTGTCAACTGTTTTTATTTTATTAATTATGTACGCTCTGTCGTTGTACTCTCCGATCATAGCCAAGTGTTATTCATACCTGTTTCCAGTCGGTCCCTTTCCAGGATAATATCCAAACTCTACTTTCTGCGTAGTCTTTGTTTTTACATTCTTAAACTCTGCATACACGGTCGTTCCTAAATCTTTAATCGTCACCGTTACTTTGGAATTATTCTTTATTTTTTTCGTACTGGTCACACCGCGTCCCATACTGCTGGCAGATACATGCCACAGTTCTAATTTTTTTAATTTCCAGCCCTTTTTCGGTTTGATGCTGATCGTTCCGGTAAGATCCTTCTTTTGACTGCAAAACTGATAATTTCCTGACTTTTGAAAATACTTTTTATAATCTTTCTTTCCGATTTTAAATGACCGACACGGATTTTCATATTGTACGACGGTAACTTTTTGTTTTAAAGTTTTTCCGTTATACTGAAATGAAATATTTGTAACGCCTGCTTTTCGAATGTCAAGGCTTATAGAATAATACCCATTCGGCCATTTATTCTTCACCATTTCCATATTGTTCGATCAATTCTTCTATAAACACTACGCTTCTTTCTTTGTCATGTGAATATGGAAACTGTGGAAAATCGGTCAGAAAGTCTACCAGCAGTTTCGCGATTCTTTTTTCATTCAGTAGAAATCTCTGCTGTTTCTTTTTTCCAAGATACATAATGTACATTGCTGATTCATTCAGGGAGCTGAAATATACCTCCTGCGGAAGATGTATTTCCTGATCATCTACAAGATAGATATCGTATTTTCCCTTTGCCATCATTTCCAAGATATTCTTAAGCAAGCGTACGCTATCTTTTCTTTCCAGTTTATGATAGAGTTCTTCTGGAATCTCATCAACAATACCCTGTTCTGCAAATCTTCTCAGTCCTTCTTTGGTTGCATAACAAACCATATGCGTTTTCTTTGTTTGAAACTCACTGTATCTGTTTGCCAGCCATTTCTGTATCAGGGCTACAACTTTCTGATCTGCTGATTTTGCATATTTTTTCACCATCTCTTCACTGTCTAGTATCCCAAAACATGGCTGGGCAGCCAGTACATATTTCTTTTCTTCTTTCCATTCGGTATTATGGTCATAGAATTCAAAGGCATCCATATAATTTGGCACTTTGCGAAACATCGTTTTACATTTCTGTTTATGTTTGCGGAAAAGTTCCTGATAATACTGGATGATTTCTGCGTCATGAAGTACCAGTGCATGCTCGAAATCCGCTGCAATATTGATAACATACTTGCTGGTGATCACGGCGGACGGCATCAGTGCTGCTGTGTCGAAATGCGATATAATCCGGTCATAGTAATAATATGCTTCATAATTGAAATTCTCATCTGCCAGCATCATCTTAAACAATTCTTTCAGAATCTGAATATTATAAACCTGATCCTTTTCATTGCTTTCCTGATCCCGCTCCATGCATACAATATGCTCTATTTTCAGTCCCGGACTGTTCTTACAAATTCCAGGAAGCCATCCAAAAATCCCTTTTTTATCCGGCTGCATGATCAGATATAATTTTCCATCCTCTTTTCTTGCTTCTTCCTCGATTACAACCTTAATCATGTAATTCAGATCCATGATGTTATCTATGGTTTTGATGTCCGGAATCTCATGGTGATACTGAGATTTTACAGAAATGTTCAAATTGGAACCCATACTTTCAATCAGATCTTTGATCGCTTCGACCACTTTGTAACGATCCTTTCCCATACGCTCCTGTATGTATTCAGACCACAGGCTGTCATGCTCAAAAGGCTGTAACGCCAGTGCATCCAGAAGTTTGACCATTTTTTCTGTATCTGGTGAAACTCTCTGTCCGTTTTTCATCAATGCGATATAACTTCTGTTAAAGCCACTCATTTTCGCCAGCTAATTCTCTGTCATTCCTGAGTTACTTATACATTTATCCAGATGTTCTGAAAATTTCGACATATTGTCCTCCTAAGTTCTCTTTTGTGTATAAACTTATTGTATCTTATTTTTTCAGACCTGTATATACGATTCCATGTGTTACTGAAAGTGTTACACGCTTGCTTTATTTTTTCTTTTTTTTAGAAACATCGTTTGTATTCATTTTACTTTTTCCTCTTCTCCTGTTTCAAGATGTGTCAGATTTTCAGTCAATGTTTTCTCTATATAGAAAAATCCTCTGCAAAACAGATTTTTCATTCTGTCTTGCAAAGGATTTTCTGTTATTTTTCCTATTTCACTTTTACCGTGCAGACTGCTTTCTTCTTGCCGGAAATTACCGTAATCTTTACTTTTCCTTTCTTCTTTGCTTTAATCTTTCCTGTTTTGCTGACTGCCGCAATTTTCTTATTGGAAGTCTTGTAAGTAATCTTATCCTGACTGTCTTTTGGTGTTAAGGTGACTTTCAGTTTAAAAGTCTTTCCTTTTTTCAAAGTCAGTTTCTTACGGTTCAGTTTGATCTTTTTGGTTGTCTTTTTGACCGGTTTCGGCTGCTGATTCGGCTTGGTATCCGGAGTTTCTGTCTGCTGTTGATTCTTGTCTGTATCTTTTGTTTCCGTCTCCTTCTGATCTTTGTCTGTGTCTTTTGTTCCTGTTTCCTTCTGATCCGTATTTTCTTTCTTTGGTATCGTCACAGACTCTACTTTTCCGCATACACCGCAGGTTCTGGATTTCAGTCCTTCTTCCGTGCTTGTCGGCTCTTTTACAACCTCATATTCTCCAAAACTATGACCGGTTGCCGGAATAACGATTCCGCTTTCCAGCTTTTCTCCACAATCTTTGCAGTAAGTATCTCCGCTGTAGCCGTCTGATTCACAGGTTGCCTGCTGTACGTTGGCAATTTCTTTTTCTCCCTCATGATTTTCAATATCTACCGGAATATCCTGCATCTCTTTTAAGCTGCTATATTCTCCATACACTGCTTTATATACCGTTATTCCCATTTTCAGACAAGTTGCTTTTACTTTTACGCTTGATGACACAACAGCTTCATACATTTCTGTATGCTCTTCGTTCTCCTCGCATACAAAGGTTACTGTACAACTCTTTCCATCTTCAGCCCATGTAAATATTGGCTCTCCAAATGTGTGTTCATGGTTATTCTCTTTTTCCGGTAATGTAGTAACTGTTAGTCCTTCACTTGACTCACTTGCATAGTTGATTGCCGTTTCTTTTACCCTCTGGAAAAACGTATACTCTTTATCACTTTCAAGGTTTGCAAAGAACGGATCATTCTGCCAGTTTTCAGCATCCATACTGTATTCACAACCTACTTTCTGAACCAGACGCACACTTGTTGATGTGATATTCTCTGCTTCTGCTTTTTCAGGCTTCTGCGGTGTTGTATCATTTTCCAGCACCGTTAATTCGAGTACACCTTTTTCATATCCTTCATTTGATACTGCTGTTATTGTAAGAGTCTCTGATTTTTCATCTTTTGCAATCGTCAGTTCGCCATCTTCGGCAAGCACCGTATCTTTGCTCACATTGCCTTTTACACTCCAGATAATATCCTGTAATGATTTATTTGTTCCTGAGGCTTTTGCAGTAAACCTGATAATTGTTCCCTGTTTTAGCAAAGTTTCTTCTGGTAAAATTACTATTTTCTCAGTAGTTGGAACTGTTGTTTCTGATTCTGATTCTTTTTCACTCTCAGTTTCCTTGTCTGATTCTGTCACTTTTTCGGTTTCCGTCTCAGTTTCAATTTCAGATTCTATATCTTTTTCAATGTTTATTACGCCATCATTTAATTGTATTTCCATATCTTCCAGATTCTCATCATATATATCCCCCTCTGCATAGGATATATGAATTGGTAACTGTTCTCCCGGAACTACCTTATTTAAAATCTGAAACTTTAATTTTAACAATACTCCGTTCTGCTTTGATACTCCGCTTTCACTATCCCATAAAAATCTTGCCGGAGTTGTAAACTGAGCTGATTTTGTAAAAGTGAGATTTCCTAATGCCTCTCCGCTTTCTGCACTTGATAACATCATTTTTCCATCGTCATATTCCACCTGCAAGGTAGCCCCTGCAATACCAGGATTGTTCTCCAGATAAACGTTTACTTCTACTGTCTCACCCGCATTCCCATTTTTACTTTCAACAGAAATTGCAGGTTTTGTAGTACCTGAAGAAAAAACCGCCTCCGGATGCACAACACATATGCACAACAAAATTGTCAAAATAATTGTACTTATTCCCATTACTCGTTTCATTTTGTCACCTCATTTTCTTAAAACGAATATAAACTCACACTACGCTTATTTTATGCGATACTGAACCCATCCCTGAACATTTGAAACTCCATTTCCGCCTGGCATTGATGTTGACTCTTTGTTCTCCAGTTTATAGAAATAATAGGTATATACTGGATCCTGATAATACCACCTGGTACCGTATTGTACATCATCATATTCTCTTAAATACCAATATGTTCTATAGCTCGAACCATTGTAATAATATCGCCATCCTCTGGAATTATTGCCCATTGTTCCTGCTGTGGTCAGCTGATAAGTCAGGTTTATTTCATCATAATTTTTATATGTTGAGGTTTGTTTATCACTTCCCTGACTTCCTGATGCATTAGCATATCGATAATATAACCAGTGATGTGTCCTTCCTGTTTCGTACTGTTCAGACCATACATTTCTGCTGCCATTTCCCGGATCAGAATATACAGGTCCCTGCGTTCCTCCCCATCCGGTTCTGACTGTATTATATAAGGTATAACCTGCCATACTGGATGAGCCAGATGATGCCTCTGTTCTTAAGGTATACGTCCACTTTCTATTAACTACGGAAGCATTCTGCGGCACTTCTGAATCTCTCACCCAACCTGAAAGTGCATGCTCTTTCCACCGAGCATAAATAGTCATATTCGCACAGCTACTTAACTTCGTATTTGCAGTAATCTGAACACTACTATTACCATCTGCTGTACTATACCATCCAAGAAAATCATAATACTCTCTTGTCGGAACAGGCAATTCTCCAAATTCATCTTCTACTGTAATCTTCTTTTCTGCAGTTGATACACTTCCTCCATTTGCATTGTATGTTAATGTATACTGAATCGGAGTCCATCTTGCATATAATACCTGATCCGAAACTGCGCTAACAATTGTATTTTTATCAATCAGGCTGCCAGCCTTCACATCCGTGTACCAGCCATTAAATTCATATCCTGCTCGAACCGGAATCGGAAGATTTCCATATACTTTACCATAATTTACATTTTTGCTTTCTTCCTTAACTGTTCCTCCATTTGCATTAAATATTACTTTGCAATTAGATAACATATTATCAAATTCCTGTGTCGTGATATGTTTTATTTCTCCATTTGCAATTTTCAGCATCCTGTCGGTTGTAAACGGATCACAGATCTGCAAATCATCTCTTAGAATATGGTTTGCTGTATAAACATTACCATCTACGTTAAGGTATCCTGCCGCACCGAAATCTGCTTTACTTATAGACAATTTTTTGCAAAGAACCGTATCTTTTCCCTGTGAACTGAAATTATTGTTACCACAGATCTGCAATTTTGTATCTACTGCTGAGAAAACTCCGGCAAAACCTGGTGCGTTCGTTACTGTTATTCTGTCTAAGCTAACTTCAGGAGAACTGATTTTTAGTGGAATCTCGGTATTTTCTGCAAATGTCATTGTTTCGAGTTTTGTTATTTTGGCATCCGAAACAATATTTACATTCTGATATACAATATCTGCATTTCCTTTGATTTTCACAAAATCAGTGCTGTCTGCAATTTTCAGAATTTTATTTTTAAACTCATCTGAAAGAGCGGAAAGATCAACTTCAATCTCCTTTGCTCCAGATACAAATGTGGCTTCTGCAACCTTTGAATTTGCTGCTTTTACATAAATATATCCTGCATTTTCAAAAGCATTATTTCCAAGTTCCGTAATTGTATTATCCAGTGTAAAGATTCGTAATGCCGTACAGTTTTTGAACGCATTGTCGCCTATCTTGTTTACACCTCCGCAATAGATGCTGTGTAATTTTTCACATCCTTCAAAAGCATTTGACGGAATTTCAGTAACACTGTCCGGAAGTGTAAGAGCATACAGATTCTTATTATTCTGGAAAACATCTGCTTCAAATCCGGTAATTCTTACTCCCACACCATGTACTGATATATACTCTGGAACAATTACATTCTGTGCATCTCCGGTATATCCTGTAATCTTTCCAGTCTCAATATCTACTTCAAATCCATCTGATTTTAAAGTTTTTGACTGTACATACTGATAAACATCTATCGGAATCTCAAAAGGAATCAACCCATTCTGTGCATCGCTAAAGGTGGAATCATCCTTTGAATAATCAAGGTACGGAACAACCTGTTCATCAAGGACATTATAGGTATACGTATAGTAAGAACTGCTGGCAACATCATATCCTACAACTGCAAATACATGTACTGTACCGGCTGATACCATTCTGTAATATCCAAGTTTGCTTGCCGCTAAGGAAACAGATTCTGTTTTTCTGTAAGTCTCTGATTTCGAATATTCTACTGTTGATGTGTATTCTTTTGACTGACTTGATGTCGTTCCCGTAGAATTCGCTGTACTTCTGCTGCCACCCTCACTCTGACTTACACCATATCCATAACTTTGTGAAACCATTTCTGATATTGCATTAGAGACCGTTTTATTTACACTGGTTGTACTGCTGTTTTCATATGACTTTGATGTATTCCAAGTCGAAGAGCTGTTCGAACTGCTTTCCCAGTTTGAAGTACTTCCCATGTCAGATACTGTATCTTTTCCTGTATGATCGACAATTTCTCCTCCGTTTGTTCCCGTATGTCCCGTAGAAGATTCATTTGTTTTATTTGTTGCCACTCCCCCAGAAATAGTTGCTCCTACTTTATAAGATGCTTCTGCATTCGCTACCGGTATCCCTGCGGTTACTTTCTGTTGTATTTCACCTGAAACACTTGCATCTACGTGCAAATCCGTCGAATTTGATTGCGAATTATTTGAAGTATTAGAATTAGACCATGAATTATTTTGATCTTTCGAATCATACTCCGTTGTCTTTGTATTACTGTAAGATGAACCACCACTTGTTGAACTATACGATTTACTGCCACCAGAACTATTACTTACCATATATTTTCCAGTGTCACTTTTCGCAACAGATTCCAGTTCCTCCGTCGTCTTTCCTACTTGTTTTGCATATTCTTCTGATACAGACGTTACTTTATTCCAATCTTCCGATAACGTCCACTCTGAAGATTTTGTCGTCGCATCTGAAACTACATTAGCAATCTTTGTTGCTTCTGTATTGGATGATACATTGCTCACTTCTACTGTTTTTGCAATGGAAATTCCGTCTGTATTTCCATAATTCTCTACAACATTAAGCGGAACATTATTGATCGTTCCTATTTCATATATAAAACAAAATTCTTTATTATCTCGATCTTCTATAATTAGTGGATCGTCTAATTTTGCCTTTGTTCTGGTCTGGTAACGGTTACTTGTCCAGTTTGCTCTCAGTCCGATATTTTTTGCCGTTCCCGGCTCTATTCTTTTCACAATTTCACCTTTGTCATTTGTCCATCCTACAAAGGTATAACCAAACCATTCCAACGCCGGTAATGTTGCACCTTTGTTTACGGTATATGTCATTTCATCTACCGGATAACTCGGTGAATCAAAAAGAATAGAATATTCTACCAGTGACCAATGTGCGTACAAGTCTTTTCGTCCTGTACTTCCTTTTGGTATAGATTGCACCTTTTTCGCACTGTTTCCAGACCCATCATACCATCCTTCAAAACAATATCCCTCCGGCTCTGGCAAATTCAATAAGGTAAGTCCTTTTGACGAACTATAAGAACCTGGATTTTCATTCTCTATCGTCAGACTCTGCAGATATGCATCATTCAATGCAATATGATAATTAATGGAATATTCTGTTTTTTCCAGTTTTGGAATTTCTTCCTGTTTCTGAATAACGGTTCCGCAAACCGAACAATGTGATCCTTCTGTAAGTCCTGTTCTTTCCTCCGTTGCCGGAACAGCCGGATCTGTAACAATTGTATGTCCTACTGCTTCAATTACCGTATTTTCAAGTGTGGTTTCCTGTTGTCCTTCTGCATCTGTAAAATATTTTCCGCACTTTGTGCAATTCCAGTATGCAACATTTCCATTTTCCGTACAAGTTGCCTGTTTGTTTGCCACTGCTCTCATTGTATGTTCACATTTTTTCACAGATGGTTTTAACTGAATATCATCCCCTACAATGTATTTTCTCAGCAAGGTAACATCTTTACCATTAATACGGTCATCTTCATTGACATCTGCTGCTGCCGTATTAATCGTCTGATCATACCCGCCTACGATGTGGCGTCGAACAGAGGTAACATCCTTACCATTCACGACCTTATCCCCATTTACATCACCAGGAATATAATTAACAACGGTAATACAGCCATTTACAATTTGCAGATTAACAGTTTCCAGATTTTCATCATACAAGTCTCCCGGCACATAGGATAAATTAATAGAAAGCTGATCTCCTTCTACTGCCTGATCTGAAATTGAAAATTTCAATTTCAAGACTGTACCATCTTCCTGTGTCATTCCCCGCTCGCTGTCCCAGAGAAAGGTACTTGGATTCCCTAACTTAGCCGGAAGTGTAAAAGCAAGTTTCCCCCAT
>ERZ837910.4578-NODE-4578-length-13341-cov-24.624642_pt1 | contig 13341 bp, 10 predicted proteins | sample MGYA00519940_ERZ837910 | MGnify/ENA primary metagenome ERZ837910 (study PRJEB31850, sample SAMEA3708825) | human gut metagenome | biome: human gut; feature: human-associated habitat; material: faeces | place: China | collected 2014 ... | reverse complement strand
CCAGTTCCACCAGCCGCCGTACAGCCAGACGTTTTCGCTGGACAGCCACCAGCCGTCCACGGAAAGAGCGCCCTTGATGGCGGACTCAAAGTCACTGCCCACGGCGATGAGAATATTGATGGCAACGATGACGAAGGGGAAGGGCTTGAACCAGTCCTTCTTGCCAATGCCCCACTGATACTTGATCATCATGAAGCCGATGCAGCCGATGGTGGCGGCATAGAGCTTGGCATAGTGGAACCAGCTGTTCATGTACAGATAGGTGGGGTTATTCACTGCCCAGCCTGCGCCCATGGCAGCGCCCACGGCCACGGCGATGAAGTACACCGTCAGTGCCCCCGGCAGAGCCAGGAAGAAGAAAATGCCGCCCTTTTTGGTGCGCCGGGCAATCTCGTTGGTGAGAATCAGCCCCAGGAACACCAGCAGCCAGCCCAGCAGCTGGTAGCCCGCTTTGTCTCCGTAGATTTGAAATAACATACCGTTTGCCTCCTGTTTGTCTATTTGCCCCGCCCTACAAAGCCGTGATGCAGGAGAGAGGGGCTTACAAAATCAGTATAGCAGGTGTTGAATGGGATGTCAATTCCAAATCGATAGTTTTGGAACGATTTGCACAAAGGCTTCCCCTCCGGGGAAGCTGGCAGGGCGGCAGCCCTGACTGATGAGGGGCGTAACGGGCGAGAGCGGTTGGGGAAATACAGACAGCTCAGACGTTCGGTGCCCCTCTTCCACATAGGGCAATGTCACTGACCTGGGAATTTGGCCGTAGGGTCGAATTTGCCTTAAACGGATAACATTAGGTTAACGGGAAGCGCGCCACCGCAGCGCCAGGCCGATCGTGAGCCCCAGGGCGGCGGGGAGAAGCCAGCCCAGGCCATAGGAGAACAGCGGAATATAGCTGTTGGCCCAGCCCAGCAGTCCTTCCAGGTGCAGGATGCTTTTGGCGCCTTCGGGCAGGGCGGCGAGGAAATCCAGCACTGCCGCTGCCAGGGTGAGCACCGTAACGCTGACGAATACCCGGCGGTCCCGGCCGAAGAGCCCGCCCAGCAGGCTCAGTAGGATCAGGGTAATGGACAGGGGATACAGGAACATGAGCACCGGCAGGGAGAAGCTGATAATGGTGGTAAGGCCCAGGTTGGAAATGGCCAGAGGAAACAGGCTGAAAATCCAGGTCCAGGCCTTATAGCCGATGCGCGGGTACAGCAGGTGAAAGGTCTCGGCGCAGCTGGTCACGAGACCGATGGAGGTTTTCAGGCAGGCCAGGGTCACCGTGGCGGCCAGAATCAGCTGACCGGCCCGGCCAAAATAGTGGTGGGCGATGTCCGCCAGAGCAATGCCGCCGTTGGCGCTCAGGGGATAGGCTCCCCGGCTCTGGGCACCCATCCAGGTGATGAGGGCGTAAATCAGAGCCATAAGCAGACAGCTGAACACACCGGACAGGCAGGTCCCCTTGGCGATGTCCTCCGGGCGGCGCAGGCCCAGCTGCCGCAGGACCTGGACGATGGTGATGCCGAAGGCCAGAGCTGCCAGGGTATCCATGGTGTTGTAGCCCTCCAAAAAGCCCGTCAAGAAGGGCTGGGTGACATAGTCCCCCTCCGGGGCTATCTGGGGCACGGAAGCCATGGGGTTTGCGAAGGAGGCAATCACCAGCAGGGACAGAAGAATCAGAAAAACCGGGTTGATGACCCGGCCTACCCAGGTCAGAATGCCGCTGGGCCGCAGCGAGAAGAAAAGCACCAGCAGGAAGAAAACCAGCGAGAACCCAAGCAGCCACAGTCTGTCGTTGCCGGTCAGCAGCGGCTCCACACCCACGGTGAAGGAAGTGGTGGCGCACCGGGGAATGGCAAAGCAGGGGCCGATGGTCAGATACAGCAGCACGGTGAAAAAGCGGCCGTAGCCCTTACCCACCTGCCCGGCAAGCTGGGCCAGGCTCTCGCTGCGGCTCAAGCCCATGGCTGCCACACCCAGCAAAGGAAGACCTACGCCGGTAACAATAAAGCCCATAGAGGCTACTACATAGTTCCGTCCGGCAGCCTGTCCCATATGTACGGGGAAAATCAGATTGCCGGCTCCGAAGAAGAGGCCGAAGAGCAGACTTGCTACGGCCAGGGTTTCCTTTGGGGTCAATTTCCGTTTCATAGTAATGTCTTCCTTTCTTAAGAATGTTTGAGAACACCGGTTCGCCCTTTGAATGCGAATTGGAAACAGTATACCATTTTGTTCAGAAAATGTAAACAAAAATTTTCAGAAAACGGAATGTTTTTCTGAAGAAAAGAAGGCAAAAACGCGGAAATATGAAAATTCCTGAAAATAATGTGTTTCTAAAAAGGACAAATGTGCGTAAGAAGACAAAACGGGGAATTTCCCGCAGAAAACAAAAATCCGGGAACCTGCGGCGGTTCCCGGGATATGATTGAATTCAGGTCTTTCGGATAAATTTCTCCCTGCATTTGGGGCAGGTGATGGAGATTTTGCCCTTCCCCCGGGGAACCCGGACGGTCTGATGGCACTTGGGACAGTTGAAATAGCGGTTGTTCCGGTCCTTCAGACGGTCGAAAATCAGAAGAAACTTCCGGTTCTCCTGATACCGCTTGTAGGTATTCCGGGAAAGTGCCCGATAAATGGCCCAGAACATCAGTGCATAGCTCAGCACAAGGAAAATCATCCGCACGGTCAGATCCCGGAACAGGGAGGAGAAAATACTGGCAATCAAGCCTGCGCACAGAATGGCCATGTTCAGCCGGTCGGAGCCATACCGCCCGGACATAAAGCTGCGAAGCCCTGCGCTCATGCGTGCGCCGGTCTGGTGCAGCCAGAGAGAAAATTTGCTCATAAATATCCACCTTTTCCCCAGGGAAAATAAAATCATTACCAATATTATATTGCGTATTTTGGGAATTTCAACACTGCTGCCGCAGAATTAACGGATTGTTTAAGAATGTCAATTTGTAAAAAATTAAAAATGCTATTGGCGAAACTGGGGAAATATGATAAAATAGGGCAAAACTTTGACGGAAGGGGGCAGCCTATGAAGCCGCAGCACAGTGCCAGAAAGCACGGAAAGCCTATGAAATCGGAGCTGGTCATGATTCTTGTGGCCATGGCCAGTGCGCTGGTACTTATGGGGATGCTCATTGCCTGCATTCCTTATTATGATACCGGCACCCGGGAGATAGCAGACCCGGAGCCGCTGCTGCAGCAGCAGCGGGAGCAGGAGCAGGAGGAGCCGCCGGAAGAGCCCCCCACGGAGGAAACCCAAATGCCCACCGTCCCGCCGGAAAAGAATCCCTACAACAGGCGGGATTTCCAGTTCGACAGCCACAATTACCTGCTCTGCACCCAGCAGGACAGCTATCCCGGCATTGACGTGTCCTCCTTTCAGGGGCTCATCGACTGGCAGAAGGTGAAGGCCTCCGGCATCCGCTTTGCCATGATCCGCCTGGGCTACCGGGGCTACGGACAGGCAGGCAACATGGTGGAGGACGACTATGCCCGCCGGAATCTGGAGGAGGCCAGGAAGGCCGGCCTGGAGATCGGGGCCTACTTCTTCTCCCAGGCCACCACCGTTGACGAGGTGGACGACGAGATATTCTTCTTTATGAAGATCCTGGGGGATACGGAGCTGACCATGCCCATCGTCCTGGACTGGGAGCGGGTGGGGGTGGAAACTGCCCGGACCAACAATGTGGACGCCGAGACCCTGACCGCCATGCAGAAGCACTTTTGCAAGACCATGGTGGACTTTGGCTACACGCCCATGGTTTACTTCAACTGGCATCTGGCGGAGAGCAGCCTGTATCTTTCCGAGCTGGAGGACTATCCCTTCTGGCTGGCCCTGTACCAGAACTATATGACCTATCCCTTCCGGGTGGAAATGTGGCAGTATACCTGCACCGGCCGGGTCCCCGGCATCCAGGGGGATGTGGATATCGACGTCTATATGCCGGACCCCACAAAAATCCAATAATCAATAAAAGACCCCCGGGAGCACCGAAATGTGTTCCCGGGGGTGTTGCGTGTAGGGCTCCTTTCAGGGGAGAATTAGTTTTCGGGGGAGCCGTTTCCTTTCAGCCCGAAGCACAGGCCTCCGCTCAGGGCGAAAACGGCGGCGGAGAGATTCCGGTAGGTCATCCAGCAGTGGACCAGGGAGTGATTGCGCAGCAGGAAGTACCAGGCAAAGGGCACGGCAAAGGCAATGGCCAGGCTCAGAAGGCTTGCCCGTTCCAATGCGAAGCGGCAGCGCTTGGTGACCAGCAGCCACACCAGCAGGCCCAGCAGCGCCAGAACGATGACTGCAGCGGCAGGATTGGCAAGGACGCCCAGGTTCCGGCCGAGGACGGCACCGAAGGTGGCATTGACCCCGCCTTCGGCAGCGGTGACTTCGCCGCCGCTGCGGTACTGGGCCTGCTCTACGGCATCACGCATCACGCTGTTTCCGGTGATCAGGCTGGCGGCCAGCCACTTCCCACTCCACATTCCGCCATAGCCGAAGGCCCAGGCTGCGCCGGAGCCGACGGTTTTCAGCAGCCGCGTCTTTCCGTCTGCCCGGCTCATGAGGGCTTGAAGCGCCAAACAGGTACCAACGGCGCAGGCGGGATAGGTCAAAAAGTCAAAGAAGGCTGTGCCGATCCCGAGGAACAGGAATACCAGATACCCCCAGGACCTGTCCCAGCTTTCCGTGAGAAGCATAATGAGAAGCCCAAGCAGCGTCAGGTAGTAGATGCTGGAAAACTGCATGCTCAGGGCGGTGGAGACGGGATTGATCACCAACAGAGCAAGGCCCATGGGCAGCGCCAGCCGGAGCCCCCGCTTCCGGAAGGCCAGCAGCAGCACCCCGGCGGCCAGAATCAGCTGCAAGGCTGCATTCATCATCCGGATATCGCTCAGAGAGAAAAACAGCAGCAGAGGCTTGAGAAAGAGCAGATAGCCGTGCCAGTACCGGGCATAGTCCACCACATAGCCGGACCGGTCTCCGTAGACGTATTGCTTCAGAGAGCCGGCAGGGTCGAGCTTCCCTTCGGAGAACTCCATGCGGTCATTGCGCATGGCGGCCTTCAGGGGGTCCGCATCCCGGATGTAGACGGCAATTTGCATCATGATGGCATCCGTGAAGCCATCCAGACGGGCGCTTTTCTCCTCCGGGGCCCAGCAGAAACTGGTACCCTCGTTTTCAAAGATGGGCAGACTCCTGTCTGCCTGGGTCAGCATCCGCCCTGTGGGAAGGATATACACGCAGGTCATGAGAAGAATGCCTGCCAGAATGGAAAGCAGCAGGCAGACAAAGCATTTTAGCCCCGCTTTGCCGAAAGATTTTCGTGTCATAGTTGCCGGAAGTCCTTTCCTTTTTCGCCTATTATACCATAGCCGGGCTGAAAATACCAGCCCGTTTTCCGATGCCCTGTGGAGAGGCGTTGAACAATAGTGTCAAAGATGGGGCGGCTTTGAACGGAATTTTTGCTGATTTTTACTTGACAATTGTCTTTCGTGCCGATACAATAAGACTTGATGTGGGCCGTCTGCTTTTAGGCGGCTCCTTTACCGGCGCGAAAGCCGGGAGTTGCGTTTTGCGCCTTGTGGCGTTTTGCGATAGAATGGCATTTGCCAAAATCATCTCAATTTCACATGGGCCGCTGCGCACCCTGCCGCGCCAATTTTATGGAAGGAGGTGCGTTGTGGAATTATGGAATGGTATACGATTCTTGCAATCGTTCTGGGCGTCCTGATCGGTATTGGCGCCGGTTTTGCCGGTGGTGTTCTCTACCGGAAGAAGGTTGCCGAGCGGGAAATCGGCTCTGCGGAAGCAGAGGCTACCCGCCTGATCAATGAAGCCATCCGAAACGGTGAAAACCGGAAGAAGGAAATGCTGCTGGAAGCCAAGGACGAAATCCATAAATCCCGCACAGAACACGACAGAGAAGTCAAAGAGCGCCGTGCCGAACTGACCAAACAGGAACGCCGGCTTGAGCAAAAGGAAACCACCCTGGACCGAAAGACCGAAGCCTTTGAGCGCAAGGAAGAGGACCTGAACAAGCGTCTGGCCAATGCCGCCCAGACCCAGGCCGAGGCCGAGAAGATTCGCCAGCAGCAGCTGGAGACTCTGGAGCAGCTGTCCGGTCTGACCCAGGACCAGGCAAAGCAGTATCTGCTGGACAGCATTGAAAACGATGTCCGCCATGAGGCCGCTATGAAGATCAAGGAGATCGAGCAGCAGCTGAAGGACGAGGCCGAGGAAAAGGGCCGGGAGATCATCGCCACCGCCATTCAGCGCTGCGCGGCGGATCATGCCGCAGAGACTACCGTCTCCGTGGTGCCCCTGCCCAACGATGAGATGAAGGGCCGCATCATTGGCCGGGAGGGCCGGAACATCCGGACTCTGGAGACCATCACCGGCGTGGATCTGATCATCGATGATACCCCCGAGGCCATTACCGTCTCCAGCTTCGATCCCGTCCGCCGGGAGGTTGCCAGACTGGCACTGGAGAAGCTGATCGTAGACGGCCGGATTCACCCCACCCGCATTGAGGATATGGTGGAAAAGGCCCGCAAGGAAGTGGACCGCGCCATCCGCGAGGAGGGCGAGCGGGCCTGCTATGAGACCGGCGTGCACAACCTGAACCCGGAGCTCATCAAGATTCTGGGCCGCCAGAAGTACCGCACCTCTTACGGCCAGAACGTGCTGAACCACTCCATCGAGGTTGCCCATATTGCAGGCCTGATGGCCGCGGAGCTGGGCGTGGATGTGGCTATGGCCAAGCGCGCAGGTCTGCTGCATGATTTGGGCAAGGCCATTGACCACGAGGTCGAGGGCAGCCACGTGCAGCTGGGCGCAGACCTGGCCCGGAAGTACAAGGAGAATCCCGTCATCGTCAATGCCATCGAGGCCCACCACGGTGACGTGGAGCCCAAGACCGTCATTGCCGTGCTGGTCCAGGCTGCCGACGCCATCTCTGCCGCCCGTCCCGGTGCCCGCAGAGAGAACGTGGAGAACTATATCCGCCGGCTGCAGAAGCTGGAGGAGCTCACCAGCTCCTACCCCGGCGTGGAGAAGTCCTATGCCATCCAGGCCGGTCGGGAAGTCCGGATCATGGTCAAGCCCGAGGTGGTTTCCGAGGACAACATGATCCTGCTGGCCCGGGATATTGCCAAGAAGATCGAATCCGAGTTGGAATACCCCGGTCAGATCAAGGTCAATGTCATCCGGGAAACCAAGGCTGTGGAGTTTGCAAAGTAATCAGAAAGTTATGGAGGCTGCCCGATTCGGACAGCCTCCGTTTTTGTGCAGGGAAGGTTTCGTTATTATTGTCGGGATATGCCATAAAAAGTGCTTGACAAATAAAAGAAACCATGCTAGAATATCAAAGCTGAATCGCTCAGGTAAGGGCTTACGCGGGTGTAGTTCAATGGTAGAACACCAGCCTTCCAAGCTGGATACGCGGGTCCGATTCCCGTCACCCGCTCCATTCGAGATGCGCCAATAGCTCAGCTGGATAGAGCAACTGCCTTCTAAGCAGTAGGTCGGGGGTTCGAGTCCCTCTTGGCGTACCAATTCAGAAAAGTACATATGGTGGATATGGCCTAGTTGGCTAAGGCGTCAGATTGTGGCTCTGAAGATCGTGGGTTCGAGTCCCATTATCCACCCCATAAAAAATGGACACCCTAAAAGGGTGTCCATTTTTTATGGAATCCGGCGGATAATGGGACTCGAAGAGGGCGGCGGCAGCGTAGCTGCCGTAAAAAACAGTCCAGTGGACTGTTTTTTAGCCCGGGGGAGAGTCCCGCGCCGGCAGGCGAATCTCTGCGGTAAAGCTGCGGACACCCTTTATGAATGCAATTACCTGATGCGGCATGTCCCGGATACGGCAGAGGACCTGCAAACCATGCAGGAAACGGGACTTGCCTATTCCAATGCCGTGCTGGATATGAACGGCGCAAGCTGCGTGATCTATCCCAACGGTCAGGAGCTTGTAAACGCCTTTGCCAAGGTGCGGCCCGGGGATTTTGATGCCATTCTCATGGATGTGCAGATGCCGGTAATGAACGGCCTGGTGGGGGCTTTCGGATCTCAGAGGGGGCATAGGTCCTGCATGGACCGGAGAACGGTATCTTTTTCCGGAATGCTGGGGATACCGCCGGAGTGCTCCGTGGAGAGGCTGGCAGCTGCGGCGGCGAAGGAGCCGATATAGGCGAGGTCTTCTGCCGTCAGAGCCTGGATGGGCTTCTCCAACTCCAGAAGCCTTGCCATGGCGCTGCCGCCGAAGATGTCTCCGGCACCGGTGGTATCCATGGGGTGGACCTTGGGGCAGCGAACTCGGCAGACGGCATTTCTTGTTTTCAGCAGGCAGCCCTCCGGCCCCAGGGTCACCATGGCCAGGGACACGCCGTATTCTGCCAGCAGCTTCTCAGCACCCTCCTCCGGGGTGCAGCCCCAGAGAAATTCCACCTCGTTGTCGCTGATTTTTACCACGTCCGCCTGACGGAGGCTCCAGAGAATCTGGGCTTTGGCGGCATCCTCGCTGGGCCACAGGGGAAGCCGCAGGTTGGGGTCACAGCTGATGAGCTTTCCCCTGCTCTTTGCGTAGGCAATGGCCTTTTGGGTGGCGGTGCGGGCGGGCTCGTCCGTCAGGCTCAGAGTGCCGAAATGGAAGACCCGTGCGTCATCAATAAGGGCGGTATCGATCTCCTCCCAGCGCAGCTGGGTGTCGGCCCCGGGCTTCCGGGCGAAGGAGAAGGAGCGATCCCCTTGGGCGTCGAAGGTCACAAAGGCCAGGGTGGTAAACACACTGTCGTCTACAACGATTCCCTTTGTCTCGATCCCGGCCTGGGCCAGGGTGTTGAGCAGCAGGCGGCCAAAGGCATCCTGCCCCACCTTGCCCAGGAAGGCGGTCCGGCGGCCATAGGCATTCAGGGCAGCCAAAAAGTTTCCCGGTGCGCCGCCGGGGTTGGCGGCCATGGTGGGATATCCTGCCGCATCTGTGGCTTTGGCGGCGAAGTCAATGAGCAGCTCGCCCAAGGCAACAACATCGGTCATGGCTTCATCCTCCTGTCAGTCCCTGGCCGCCGGGTATTCGGTGCAGAGCAGCCGGTAGGGGGGCTCGTCCTCTTCAATGGCCGGGAAGCGGCCCATGGGGGGATTGAACCGGTTGTCGATGCTGTCGTCATTGCACTGGCTGACCTCGCCCAGGAGCACATCGCCGGTGCCTGGCTCCACCTCAAAGTCGTGGTACAGCCTTTGGGTGATGTAGATGCTCTCGCCGGGGGTCAGGCGGATCTGAGTTCCGGCGGGGACTGTGTAGGCTCTGCCGTCCGTATGGACGGTGACGTCGGAAGTGTAGTCGATGGATTCATCCGGCAGAGAGTTGTATACCCGGATCAGCACATTTCCGCCGCCCCGGTTGATAATGTCCTCGGTTTTGTACCAGTGGAAATGATTGGGGGAGTACTGGCCCTCCTTCAGGAACAGCAGTTTTTCGGCATAGACCTTGGGATATTTTTCCCGCATGGTCTGGCTGCCGTTGCGGATGGTGATAAGGGAAAAGCCGATTTTATCGAAATTGCCCTGGCCGTAGTCGGTGATGTCCCAGCCCAGGCAGCACTCCCGGACCTCGTCATACTCGTGGCCTTTCGTTTCCCATTCCTCCGGGGTGAAATTGCAGAAGGGGGGCAGATAGCAACGGTACTTTTCACACATGGCCTCCAGCTCCTGCAGAGCCTTGTTGATTTCGGAACGCTTCATAAAAGAGATTCCCTCCTTAAAAAAATCGCCGCCTGAAGGTGACGCAGTTGACAAATGAAAAAATAGGGCGTATACTATAGATACAAAGGGCGCTGCCAGTAGGTCGGCTCCCCAAAGGTTTGCTAAGAGATAGCCGTTACTTTGGCGAGTGGGCGGCTATCTCTTTTTGTCGTTATCCTGGCGAACCAGGGTAATAACGGCTATAATGACCAGGCAGAATTGAAAAATTCCTTCCCATGTAACATCCATAACCATCACAAATAGAGGTGCGATTGCCACCGGCAATCGTTTATTAGATTCGCTGCGCGACGCACCGCCCCCTTTCTATCATGAAGGGGGCAAAAGAAGATATCACCCCCGAAAAAGTCGAGGGAACCGCCTACCGGGGCGCTACCGGCAGCACCATTGACAGCATAGCACAGGATTCGGGAAAAAGCAAGGAAAAAACGGGGCATATATGGCAGCAATGCTGCGATATATGCCCCATTTCTCCATTCGTCTGGTGCCAGCGTCATCCCTGTGAAAATACTGATGGACATTCGACCTGACCTGTGCTAAAATTTCTGTAGTTTTTTTCGGAGGCGGCACAATGAAGCGCGGTACGGCAACAAAACAGATCACGGAAGGGGTCATCTGGAAACAGATTCTGGCCTTTTTCTTTCCCATCCTGTTGGGGACCTTTTTCCAGCAGATGTATAATACGGTGGATACCATCATCGTTGGGCGCTTCGTCAGCACCCAGGCCCTGGCGGCGGTGGGAACCACGGGGCCGCTGGTAAATATCTTCAACGGCTTTTTCACGGGCCTGGGGTCTGGGGCCACGGTCATTCTGGCCCAGTTCTATGGAGCCGGAAACAAGCAGGGCGTCCGGGATACCCTGCACACGGGTGTCACTCTGTCGCTGCTGCTGGGCCTTCTGATCATGGTCCTGGGCATTGGCCTGGTGCCGGTGGCGCTGAAATGGATGCACACCCCTGCGGACTGCCTGGACATGGCCTCGCTGTATGTGCGCGTTTATTTCGCCGGAGCGCTGGCCTCCATGCTCTATAATATGGAGGCGGGCCTTCTGCGGGCTATGGGCGACTCCCAGCGGCCGGTGATCTCTCTGATCGTAGCCTGCCTTGTGAATATTGTGATGGACCTGGTGCTGGTGGTTGGCCTGAAAATGGGGGTCGCCGGTGCGGCGCTGGCGACAGTCATCTCCCAGGTGGTCAGTGCGGTTATGCTGCTGGTGGTACTGCTGCGGGAGAAGGAGAATCCCCTGGAGCTGTCCAGGCTGGGCATTCAGCCCAAGCTCCTGAGGAGAATCCTGGCCATCGGCGTTCCGGCGGGGCTGCAGCTGGTGATGTTTGACCTGTCCAATACCCTGATTCAGTCCGGTATCAATTCCTTCGGCTCCACGGTTATGGCCTCCTGGACCGCCTACACGAAGACCGACGCTCTGACCTGGATGGTCTCCGGTGCCTTTGGCGTGGCCATTACCACCTTTGTGGGCCAGAACTACGGTGCCCACCGCTACGACCGGGTGCGCCAGAGCGTCCGAGTGTGCCTGGCTATGAGCATCGGCACGGTGGGTGTCATCAGCCTGCTGATGACTGTCTTCCGCCGGGTCATTCTGGGAGTTTACACCACGGATACCTCCGTCATTGAAACCGGCGCGTACATCATTTCTGTCATCGTGCCCTTTGTGGCCACGTTCATGCCGGTGGAGATTTTCGCGGGCACCATGCGGGGCATGGGGGACTCCATGCGTCCTACGGCCATTATCTGCCTCAGTGTTTGCGTGGTGCGGGTGCTGTGGATCATGACCGCGGTAAAAAAATATCACACGCTGCTCATGCTCTGCGTGTGCTATCCCATGACCTGGGTGTTGTGTGCAATCGTATTCATTGTGACTTATCTGCGGGCATTCCGGCCCAGATTGGAGGAAGTATGAAAAAGCGTTTCCTGATCCTGCTCGCAGCCCTGCTGTTGGCGGGATGCACCCAAGCCGTTCCGCCCCTGGGAACGGAGGAGACAACACCCCAGACGGCTGCCCCGGAGACCACTGTGCCCCAGCCCCAGCCGCCTGCGGAAACGGAGCCGCCCCGGGATGTGCTCCGGGAGAAGCTCGACGCGATGACCCTGGAAGAAAAGGTGGGGCAGATGTTCCTGGGCCGCTGCCGGTGGGAGACCGGCGCTGAGGATATTGAGGCGTATCACCTGGGCGGCTTCGTCCTCTTCGGACGGGACTTTGATGATCAGACCCCGGAGAGCCTGCGGGCCAGACTGGACAGCTACCAGAATGCAGCCAACATTCCGATGCTTCTGGCTGTGGATGAGGAGGGCGGAACGGTGTGCCGGGTCAGCAGCCATACCGCCTTCCGGGAAGAAAAATTTCCATCCCCCCGGGAGGCCTATGCTTCCGGCGGCATGGAAATGGTACTGGCCATGGAATGGGAAAAGGGGTATCTGCTCCACAGCCTGGGGCTCAACGTGAATCTGGCCCCGGTGTGCGATATCTCCCAGACGCCCGGAGCCTTCCTCTATAATCGCTCTCTGGGCGCCGACCCGGTGACCACAGGCCAATTTGTGGCGGGAACCCTGGAACGCCTGGCGGAGAACGGGATAGGGGGCGTTATGAAGCATTTCCCGGGCTATGGGGACAACGGGGACACCCATGTGGCCTCCATTGTGGACAATCGCAGCCTGGAGGCGCTGGAGAGCAAGGACCTGGTGCCCTTCGCCGCCGGAATCCAAACCGGCCTGGGAGCAATCCTGGTCAGCCATAATATTGTGACGGCGCTTGATCCGGACCGCCCGGCTTCCCTGTCGCCGGCGGTTATGACCTATCTGAGAGAAACCATGGGCTTCGACCGGGTCATCCTGACGGACGACCTGTCCATGGGTGCGCTGGACGGCTATACCGCCCAGGAGGCCGCCGTTCTGGCGGTACAGGCCGGGGCAACCATGCTGTGCAGCACGGATTTTGATATCCAGATTCCCGCCGTTTTGGAGGCCGTCAACGCCGGAACCGTTTCCGAGGCAGCCATTGACGATGCAGTGATGCGAATTTTGCAGTGGAAGCAGGATTTGGGGCTGCTATAAATATGGGGCTGTTAGAAAACACTTTGTCATTGCGAACCAGCGCGCACGCTGGTGTGGCAATCCCCCAGATTTTCAAACATCTTGGCAGCAAAACCAAGCTGTTTCCACTCAACCGGGGGGCTGTGAACCAGTGACATCGGTCACTGGTTCGCAGCGACATGCTTTTCTAACAGCCCCATATTTAACAATTATTCCTTCGTAAACCGTGCCAGGAAGTCCCTGGTTTCCTGCTTCTGGGGATTCCCGAACAGCTCTGCGGGGCTGCCCTGCTCGCAGATGACGCCGTTTGCCATGTAGACCACGTGGTTGCTCACGTCCCTGGCAAAGGCCATCTCGTGGGTCACCACCAGCATGGTCATGCCCTCCTGGGCCAGAGACTTCATGACGGACAGCACCTCGCCCACCATTTCGGGGTCCAGGGCAGAGGTGGGCTCGTCGAAGAGCAGCACTTCGGGGTGCATGGCCAGAGCCCGGGCAATGGCCACCCGCTGCTTCTGGCCGCCGGAGATCTGCCGGGGCTTGGC
>ERZ837910.4576-NODE-4576-length-13351-cov-3.180731_pt1 | contig 13351 bp, 14 predicted proteins | sample MGYA00519940_ERZ837910 | MGnify/ENA primary metagenome ERZ837910 (study PRJEB31850, sample SAMEA3708825) | human gut metagenome | biome: human gut; feature: human-associated habitat; material: faeces | place: China | collected 2014 ... | reverse complement strand
TTAACAGTATTATAAGATTAATGGCTGTTGAGATAATTATAGGTGCCATCGCTATGACAGGTCCACCTAAGTTCTATACTTATACGCCATATCAGTATGGAGATTATGTACAGCTTGCAGTGGAAGCGGCTAATAATCTTGAAATAGCCTCATCTCCGGTAGACAGAATAACTAATCCGGATTTAAGCCTTAATGCCAACTACCCTCTTGTTATGAAGAGAGGTGCAATGTCAAGCTTTACGGCAGCTCTTCAGAAGGAAAGCCAGAAGCAGACAGTAAGATGGGGACATTCAAAGTATTTCCTCTGGATGCTTGATTCAGGTAATACGGTATTCAGCGATGCTCTTATACACGTTACAGAGGCTGTTAATGTCAACAGATTAGACAGTTCATTGTATACACTTAAGAAGGTTGGAACTGATGGCTGTCAGTATAAGCTTTATACAGCTAATTACCAGCTGCCATTTGCAATGGTTACAGACTCATCTGTAAAAAATGTAGATTTTAATAAAGATTTTACTAAGAATGAAGCAACAATGTCTGCAGAGTCAGAAGATTATAATGATAATAACTGCTCGAAGGACTGGATATATATGCACAATATTATGTATAGTGCATTAAGCCATGATTCAAGTGGTATTGTTACGGAATATGGTACTCTTACAGATACTAAAGAGATTACTGTAAATAATAATCAAGTTGCAGAAGATAATATAGCTTCTGATAATCTTGAAGATTACAGAACAACACAGAATAAGCATATTATACAGACTTATAAGGATTCTGTAACAGGAACAAAGGCTGTATATATGAGTGTTACTGATCGTAATATAGGCGACTCAGATGCCAATGTATCTAATCTTTTCAGAAGTGTAAAGATAACTGTTAATGGTAAAGAGATTGCAATACCGACAATAGGTAATGTAAAAAATAAGTATTACACAACGGATTATAATAACGGACTTATATATCTTGGAACATTTTATGATGAAGATATTGAGGTTCAGGTAGAATATACAAGACCATATGATTCAGCAGGTAATGTAATCACGGATAAGTCGATTGTCACAATCGCAGGAATTGACCTTAATAAAATGCAGTCACTGTGCGATAAATACGCTGATAAGCAGAGTGATGTAACATATACTAATAACTCAGTTACTATAAAGGTTGACGGAAGCGGTAATGATAATTATGCAATAATTCCAATCATTAAGAGTGATAACTGGACAGTTACAGTTAATGGAGTAAAGTGTGATACAGACGAGATTGCTGGAATATTTACAGGGGTTAATATTAATGACGGAAGTAATGAGATTGTATTTACATTTAAACCATCAGGAAGAAACGCAGGAACAATTATATCTTTGATTATTCTTATTGTTATGATAGTTCTTATGGTTATTGACCATAAGAGAGGGATAAATGTTCCTCAGTGGTTAGGAATGTGTGCAAGTGGTGTATATCTTGCAATAATTGCAGTGCTTGCAGCTGTTATGTTTGCAATTCCACTTGTTGCCAGCGTGATTGCGAATATACAGTATATATTGTAATAACAGATATTGGGGTTGTGAATGTTTAAAGCAGTAGCAGGATACTATAAAGATAATGAACGGTTAAGGCTTTTGGTGAAGATAATAGCAGTATGGCTTATTTCAAGGGCAGTTATGCTTCTAATGGTTCCGGTGATGAATCTTATTGCTGATGAGCCGCACCAATGGCTGTATTATATGAATCCGTGGGATGCAGAGTGGTATAAAGGGATTGTGGAGAATGGTTACCAGCCTCCTAAGTCATCAGGTATGGCAAGCTGGGCTTTTTTCCCGCTATACCCTCTTGTGTGTATGGCAGTAAGACTTGTCACAATGGGAAGTATAGATACATATGCCGTTGGAATGACAGTTTCCAACATATGTATAATTATAGCAGTGTATTATGCGGTTAAGTATGCAGATATAGAGCTTGATATGAAGAAATATAATAAAAAGACTGTTGAGGATATTATTATATTTCTTATGCTTGCAGGACCATTTGCCGTGTACTATGGTGCTATGTATACAGAAGCACTATTCATATTGTGTGTTATACTGTGCTTTTATAACTCTGCCAGACATAATTATATGGCAGCAGGAATAGCGGCGGCGATGGCAAGTGCAACACGAATTGTTGGCTGTATGCTTGTGTTTGTGCTTATAACATATATGTTTATGGAGACCTGTGCAGAGTGCAGGGCTAAGCATAATTCAGAAATGAAAGATAATAAAGAAGCTGGTATAATAGATAAGTGTATGCTTACAGAAGAAGCTGGTATTATGCTGGCTGGAAATATAAGCTTAGCCAGTGTTATAAAAACTTTTATTAAAAATGTCATAAAAGAACCAAAGAAGCTTGTGGCTATTATGATAAGCCCTCTTGGCATATTCATATATATGAATTATCTGAGATACTTTTGTGGTGATTCGTGGGCATTTTACCACGTCCAGAGAGCGTGGAGGACACAGAAAATGTTTCCGGTAATCGGAGTGTTGTTTAAGTCGTGTACAGGGCAGCTCTCAGCGGCATCAGGAGTTAAGACACTCAATGGAATAATACTTGGATGGCTCTGCGTTATAACACTTATGCTTTATGCGGCGATGATAAGAAAGAAGCATTATGCACTTGGAATATTTGGAATAATAGTACTTCTTATTCCGCTTACATCAAGCGTTATGAGTACATTGAGATTTATAATGGGTTCATTTGTAATATATATAGGAGTGGCAGAGATAATCGCAGGTTGTAACAGGTATGTACGGTATGGAATAATTGCGTTGTTGTCTATAGTTGAGGTTGTTGTAATATCGGCGTGGTACTTCTGGGACGGTCTGCTTATGTGAAAAGACTTGCTATCTTTATATATTGGTATTATAATTAACACGCTTTTTAAATTACAATTATATATACTGGAGTTAATCTGGTATGAGAATATTAAAAGGAGAAAATATATGGCAGCCTGGAATTCAAGAGGTCTTAGAGGCTCTTCATTAGAAGAATATATTAATATGACCAATGAGAAATATCTTCTGAACCATTTAGGACTTATACAGAAGATACCAACACCTATAACGCCTATTAAGATTAATCAGGAGACAAGACAGATTACACTTGCGTACTTTGAACAGAAGAGTACTGTTGATTATATAGGTGTTATACAGGGAATACCTGTATGTTTTGATGCTAAGGAATGTGCTGCAGATACATTTCCAATACATAATATACACGAACATCAGGTTGAATTTATGAAAGAATTTGAAAGGCAGGACGGAATTGCTTTTATAATATTATTTTTTTCAGCAAGAGATGAGTTCTATTATTTGCCATTTTCTGATATAATAAAATTTTGGGAAAGAGCTAAAGCTGGTGAAAGAAAAAGTTTTACTTATGATGAGATTGATAAAAGCTTTAGAATCAATTCTGGCAAAGGCATTATGATTCACTATCTGGAAACGATTCAAAAAGACTTAGACAGACGGGAGCAGTAATTATGAAACATAATTATCTTGACAATTATGAATTAGTCAATGGATATGCACTTATTGACACGGATTTTTCGATTATCACAGCTAACGAGAAAATGTACAAATTCCTTGGTGCTGTGCGAAAGGCAGCAATCTCTGATGCAATTCATCAGGTAGATATTGATGATTTTATTAATGTGTCTAATAACCTGCGTATTGGGCAAAGTAAAAGTATGGTTCTGCGTATGAAAAGAGTTGATAACTCATTCAGATGGGTTCTTATGGATATAAAAAGACTTTCAGAAAAATTATTGATAATTCAGAAAACAGCAGCTGGAGTTATATGTTGAATCAAATTAAAGGAAAGAAAGATAAGATAACGGCAGAAGTAGACTGGCATAGAGATTACAGTAAGATAGTAAATGATAAATATTATGGAAAATTAATGAGAATGTGCTGCATAAAATTTAAGTCTCCATATAGTATAAATTACGATGATGACAGTAGGGAATTACTGAGTATAGGTAGTTTTGCCACAGTTGCAGAAAGTGGTAAATATATATCAGGTGGAAAAGTTGTCAGTTGGAATCTTTCAGAGTATTCACAGTGGAATGTGATAGCTAAAAGCAAAAAGAATGAAATTCAAGCAAAATTAGAAAAATTAAAAGAGATTTCCGGGAATAAAGAACAGAAGAAAGAATATGTTGAAAAAGTTAAAGCTGATGCTAAAAGAGAATTAAAAGAATTGTACGGTATAAATTTTACTAAAGAAGATGATGTTTTTAGTCATGTTGCAGATGGAAATATTTTCTTTATGGGACAAACAGATGACGGTCAGAAAATAGAGATGGAATATGATCTTGTTGGAGATTATATAAGTTATTTCAGTCATATCAGATAGTTGCAGTTGACTGTACTGTTACCTGTGATTATATTAGTAATTGAAGTTGTAAAGTTGTAAAAATGTAAGAATGGAGATTATTATGAAATATGCACTTATTACAGGTGGCACAAGTGGAATAGGGTTTGCTATGGCAGGGGAATTTCTTGATAGAGGTTATGGAGTGATTCTTGCTTCTTCAAGCAGAAAAAATCTTGCCATAGCAAAAAGAAAACTTGAAGTTAAGAAGTCGAAAATTGTGAAAAGCACAAAGCAGATAATCATTGTCGAACAGGATTTGAGTATATCAGGTGGAGCAGAAAAGCTGTATCATAAGGTGAAAGCTTTGGGGACAGATGTTGAAATTGTTGTCAATAATGCAGGCTTTGGTCTGTTAGGTGGGACAGAAAGTATAAATATAAATGATGATAAAAAAATGATACAGTTAAATGTAACTACACCGGTTTGCCTTTGTAAATTATTCCTTCGTGATATGTATGAAAATGGCAGGGGCAAAATTCTCAATGTGGCTTCGACAGGGGCTTTTCAGCCGGGACCTTATACATCCACATATTTTGCAAGCAAATCATTTCTGTACAGCTACAGCAGAGCAATAAGGCAGGAAGCGGCGGCAAGAGGTGTGATTGTAAGTACATTGTGTCCGGGAACGACCAGAACAAAGTTTTTTGAAAAGGCAGGTCAAAAGACACCGATATGGGCAATGTCGGCAGAGAAAACGGCAAAAATTGCGGTTGATGGACTGATGCGGAACAGGGGCGTGATAGTGCCCGGAGTTATAAATAATATTTTAAGAATTGTGCCTTCCGGCGTAAAGATGTATTTTGTGGAGATGTTAAAGAAATAAAAAATGGGCATCAGCTTTTGCTGAATGCCCATAAATTTTTTATCTGTTTTTCGAGTGTCTCATAACTCCAAATTTTACTGCGTGAGCGGCTGTTTGGGTCATTAACTTTTATCTGTCCGTTTTCTGTTTTGGTAAGTACAATAAAATGTCCTGCTGTTGTAAAGTCTCCTGGTCTCATGCTACATATTATAGGTTCGTTGTTTTCAAGATGTGAAAATATGCTGTTTTTGCTCAGTGGGATTTCAGTGCCTGTTATACCAAATGAAGATACACCCTCGGTCATTATATTCCATGAAGTTCCCGTTCCTTCTATATAATAACCGTTTTTCTCGGCAAATTTTGCGACTTTGTAGGGTGTAATGTTTCTGTTGTCTGTAAGTCCTGAGATTACCATTGAAAGGCAGGTTGGAGCACAGCCGGATATTCCAATGTCGGAATTTCCGTAGGATGCATAGCCCCAGCGTTTATCCCACTGAATAAGGAGAGGGATACTTTCTGAAAGTTCTTTTTCGGTGATGTCTCCATGTGATTTGTTGTCTGCATTAGGATACCCCTTTACAAAGTCTATCATTTCAGGCGTGTTGCAAAGAGAAACAAGCAGACTTTTAGGGTAATCAGAGATATTTTTATAAATGGTTTTAAATTCAGGATATTTTTGTGATAGTGAATAAAGTTTATTTTTTACCTCATGAACGTTTAGTTTTTCAGGTGTTGCGGCTTTGTATTTTGCAGTCAAATCACTGCTGGAATTAAATACGGTATATACAATATCGGATGCGGTGCTTATGATTTTTGGTGCCAGCCAGAATACGGTTAAAAATAAAAGTATTGCGAGTGTAAATTTTTGAAATCTTCTTTTTCTTTTTTTGTATTTTTTTGTGTTCATAAATGCTGCCTCCCAGTACAATGAAAATTAAATCTTTGGTCAATGTATCAATTATTCGTTGTACTAAATACACTGTTGTAACGTGTTACGTTGTACTGGTATTATTTTAGAACAAATGAAAATATATTGTTTTAAGAAAAACATAAGCAAAACTTACAATATTCTTGCATTTAGTATAAAAATATAGATAAAAGTGATTTCTAATTATTAAAAACAATCTCAAAAGTTATACTTTCCTCTTCACTTTTTGCATTTATTTGTCCGCCGTGAAGTTCAACAATCTCTTTTGCAATAGCTAGTCCAAGTCCGGCACCGCCGGTTGCTGAGGTTCTTGAAGAGTCAAGCCTGAAAAATTGTTCAAATATGCGGTCAAGTTTTTCAGGTGAAATTGTCTTGCCGTGATTTTTAAAGAGAATATGTATATTGTTATTCTCAATTGTGAGTGTACAGGTGATTTTTGTGTGTTCATAGCTGTAATTTATTGCATTGCGGATAAGATTGTCAAATACCCGTGACAGTTTATCGGGGTCACACATAAAGTATATATCGGGTGTGATTTCGAGAGTCCAGCTAAGGTTGTGTTCTGACAAAACAGGAATAAATTCATTGCATATCTGCTCAAGCATACGGCTCAGATTGACTTTTTCAATATCAAGTTCAATGCTTGTGAGATTGAAACGTGTAATATCAAAAAATTCATTTATTAAATCTTCAAGACGTTCTGCTTTGCTAAGTGCTATAGAAGTATACTTTTCTCGTGTGTTGTCAGGAATATCAGGTTCATCATTTAATAGCGTAAGATATCCGATAACGCTTGTGAGCGGTGTTTTAAGGTCGTGTGCAAGATAGACTATCAGGTCGTTTTTTCGCTGCTCTGCTTCTTTTGCAAGCGTTGAATTATGAATTGCATTTTCTCTTACGGAATTAAGTTCATCCTGAATGGATTTTAAATCTTCTGACAGAACTATTGGCTGTTCGGTTTGCATAGTAAGTTTTTTTGAAGCATATAAAATTTCATTGATGTAGCGTGTCCATTTTACAAGAAAAGATAAAGTGACAATAAACCATGTTGCGAAACAAAGAAAACCGCCGATAAACCATTTGTGCGTGTCTATAAATTTAAGCAGGATATATTCGGGGTCATCGGGATACCATATTCTTCTTGAACATATGGCAGCAGCTGAAATAAATATAGCAAATACAAGGGCGATAAATCCGATTACGGTAAGCATATAACGCCTGATAAGTTTTTTGGTAAGACTGTTGTTTTTCATGTGACACCTCTGTTTGTAATAGTTTAGTTCTCAATCTTATACCCGACACCCCATACAGTTTTTACGTATTTGGGTTTCCTTGCGGGTTCATACATTTTTTCACGCAGTCTTGCAATATGCGTCATAACAGTATTGTTGCTGTCCATATATTTTTCTTTCCAGACAGCTTCAAAAAGTTCTTCGGAGGATACGACATTTCCGTTATGTTCACATAGATACCAGAGAATATCAAATTCAAGAGGTGTAAGTGAAAGCTCTTTGTCATTCAAAAATACCCGGTGGCTGCTTTTTGAGATGTTTAAACCTCGTATGTTGTATTCATCGGCAGCAAAGTTTTCGGCATCAGCTTTGTTATAACGTGTATAACGGCGAAGCTGTGTTTTAACTCTGGCGGCGAGTTCAAGTGGGTTGAATGGTTTGCATATATAATCATCAGCACCGAGCGTCAGCCCTGTTATTTTGTCGGCGTCTTCTGTTTTTGCAGTCAGCATGATAATTGGAAAGAAATGTTCTTTTCGTATCTGTTTACAAAGTGAGAAACCGTCAATATCAGGCAGCATAACATCGAGTATTGCTAAGTCGAGCTTTTCGTGCATTGCACATTCGAGTGCGTCTTTTGCGTTGTGAAATTTAAAAACATTGAAACCGTCATTTTCGAGATATATCTGAACGAGGTCTGCAATATCTTTTTCATCATCGACAATCATTATATTTGTACTCATTTATTGTTCCTCCGAAAGTGCTTGATTTAAGTACATATTAGCATTTGGATATATCAGTGTCAAAGGCGGGGACAATTTTGGTTTAGTGTTACATGAATTGGCATTGCATGAATTAGATATGATATAAAGTATGCTAATATTTTTTCGGTGGATGTAATCTTTGTTTCGTGTCTATTATTGGTATAAGGATAGCTGTGGTATATGTATCGCTTGTTAATTCTGTTGCCGTCGTGCCAAGATTTTTTTTGACGGTTCTATATATGTTGGCGGTGCCAAAACCATGCTCTAATGATTCTGTGGGTTTAAGGTTATCAGGAAGATTTTTTACACTGTTGCGGCAGTCGATACGGAATTTGTCATAATCATCTATATAGATGCGTATATCAATCCATCTGTCAGAAGCGTCTATGTGTTCGCAGGCATTAAAGCTGTTGTCAAGAAGATTACCGAGTATTATACATAAATCATAGTCTTTGACAGGAATGCGTGATGCCTCGAGATTTAAAGCAACATGAAAATTGATAGAGCGTTCTTTTGCAAGGTTTTTGTAATTGCTTAAAAAAGCATCAATTACAAGATTTCCGGTATTAAAAACGGCATAAGTGTTTTCGAGTTCTTTATATGAAACATTGACATAATCTTTAAGTTCATCATATCTTTTTTCTTCAATATATTTTGAGATTGCAAAATGATGTTTTTTGGTGTCATGTACAACACGTCGCGTGTTTTTATATGCGGCACTGAGCTGTAAATATTTGTCCTGTTGAAAGTTTAGCTGTTGTTCTAGCTGCGAATTTTTTAATTCCAGACCGTGAGTATATTTTATGCGTTCGAGAATTAAATAATTTGTAATGTTTAAGATTATGATGCATGGGAAAATGATTACATCGTATGAGGTGAATTCTTTTATGAAAAATTTTCTGGTAGGCATAATCCCAAAAATAATCAATGAAATAACAGGTGTTACAAGGCTGAACATATGATATTCAAAATTTGATTTTTTATCACGCTTAGAAAATATGGCAAAAACAAGTATAAATAAAAATAGAACCATCTTTGAACCAAAGTTTACAAGTGTTACAAGAGCAGAAGTAAGCTGATTTAAAATACCAGGGGAAGTTATTTGAATAAGTATTGTAAAAGTATACTCTGAAAGCATTACAAAAAGTTGAAAAATTACAGTGCATATAATTTTTCGATACAAAGTTGTTTTATAAAGAAAACACAGAGCAAAAGTCGAAAATAAACTTAATAACATTGTAGTGGGTATTGAAAAATGTTTGGTGAATGAGTAGAAGGAGAATTGGTTTATAATCAAAATACATTCCGTTGCTACAAAACTTGCATAAAACAGAATGGTCGGAACATTTTTGTTTCTAGTTTTTAAATTATTATTTAAATAAACTAAAAGTAACAGTAAATCAATAATAGAAGACAAAATATCAAGCAAAATCATTTAGAACCTCCCGGAATTATGTGAAATCAGTTGTCTTTGATAGGCGGTTTCTATATTCTTTTTCATACGTCTGCTCAAAGGCAACTTGTCAGCGTTATCCATAACAAGTTCAGAACCTGAAAAATAATGTATGTGTGTAAGGTTTGTAAGAAAACTGTTATGACATTTTTGAAATGGAAGTTGTTTAAGTTTTTGAGTCCATTCTTTTATGGTACCTCTCGCAGATATTTTTCGGTCTGCAAGGCAGAAACTGAGAAGACTTTTCTTTGAATCTATGTTTTCAATATATAAAACATCATTAAAATTTACTACTTCCGAAACTTTATCAATACTGTCAATTGTAAAATAAAAGTCGGTATCGTCCAAATCAAGACGAATCTCGTCAAGAACTGAAAAAAGAGTGTTGCAGCTTATAGGTTTTTGAAGATAATTGTATGGATGCACTTTAAAGCTTTCGTGCATATACTCAGGATAACTGCTTATGAAAACAATAAAAACATGGCGGTCTATACTTGTACGAATAATTGATGCAAGCTCAATGCCGTTTAATTCAGGCATTTCAATGTCAAGGAAAAGGATTTGAAAATCTCCTGAATTTTTAAAGTTAGAAAGCAGATTTTTACCGTTTTTAAACGAAGAGATAGTAAAATCGGTGTTGCGTTCAAATTGATAATTTAAAATTAATTTTGTTGTTTGTTCTATAAATAATGCGTCATCATCGCAGATGGCTATTCTGTAATTCATTAAGAGTAACCTCCAAGTTTATCTGTAGTTTGTAAATTTTCCTATAATCTGATTTGCAGCAACAATAAGTGTACATGCATTTATCATCAGGTAATATTGTGGCAAGTCGTTATAAACGAACAGTATATATATAATTGAAAGCATGCACAAATAAATAAAACAGTATTTTTGTAATTTGTGTTTGGTCTCAGTTGAAAATTTATTATTTTTATGGTCGACGGGTGCTAAAAATGTTATAGTACCAAAACATAGTATATAACATATAATCAATAAAGTTAAAGGAAAAATATGTAATGTATTATAATTTAATAAGGTAACAACAGATATGCCATATGATATAATACTGCATTTTATACGTGTAGAAGCGTGTGCACCGCCAGCCAGCATTTTCAGAGGAATAAGAATGGCACAAAATATAACAGATGGTATGAATTTGTTAAAGATAAATCCAAGAAAAATTAAGGTTAAAGGAAAGAGTATCATATCAATAGCATATTCAAAGCAATATATATAAGATTCCTTGTTTGCTTTGTCAATAATACCTGTTTCTGTAAAATAATCTGTTATATGTACTGCAGCAGTGTTTGATATTTTCATATAATCCTCCAGTGTAAGTGTTTATCTTTATTTCTCTGTATATATAAATATATTTAAAAAGTTGCATTAGATATATTGTGATTAGTAAATAACAATTATACTTGGAAAAGATATACTTGGGAGTAAAATACGGAAAAGTGGTCGAATAACATAAAAAAATGGTAAAAATATAAAAAACATGACACAAATTGACCAAATTTTTCGATTAAATGACCACTTTTCTGACTTTTAAGTTTTTTGGAAACAAAAAGTGATATGGTTTGGGGTGTGCCAAAGTTAATAAGCAGGGTACATAAAAAAAATCTGAGAATGGAGTGGGAAACCATACTCGGAGTACAGGAAAGGAGATTAGCAGTATGAATAAATTTAAAAAATTTATTGAAAAGCATGGCGAAAAAATCTGTGACATGACAGTTAAGATTGCTTCGACATCATTAGCTTCATGCAGGGGTTATTGGTATGAATCAAAGCAGCCTGATGGCTTAAAGGAGTTTATGGACAGCCATGCTAAAAAAGATGCGTAAATACATATGCATTTTTGAATGATAATAGGCAGGGATGAAAAGGAATCTCTCACTCTTATACTCTACCCGGAGTGAGAGTATTCTTAAATGTTAAGGCAGAAAAATTGGAAGCATAATATCGGAAATGAGGTATAGAATGAGAAGAGAAGTAAAAAAGTTGATGACAGCAGCATTAAGTATGGCAATCATTGTTGCAGCTGGGAATACAATTAATAGTGGAGCTAGTCAAAAAAAAGAAAAAATACCAGAAATCAAAAATATCAAACTAATTAAAGAAAATGAAGATGGTACAAAACAATATGTACTAGAATCAGATAAAGACGTTGATTTAAGAAAAATAGTGTTTAATGAATTTGCAAAAGAGAATATCACAATATTTGAAATGAAAAAAGCAGACACAACACTAGAAGATGCATTTATGAAGTTGATAGAAGGAGGAGAAAAATAATGTGGGCAGTTATCAAAAAAGAATTTAAATCATATTTTTACACACCAATTGGTTACATATTTATCGGAGTATTTTTAATAGCATTTAGTATATCATTTTACTTTAGTGTAATAAGCTCTGGAAATGTAAACTTTGAATACATTTATTACACTTTACCAACAATATTAGTATTAGCATTTATAATACCATTACTAACAATGAGGTCATTTTCAGAAGAGAGAAAAACTGGAACTGAACAAATATTGCTAACATCACCTATAAGTATAACAAAAATAGTATTAGGAAAATTTATAGCAGCATTATTAATAGTAATAATTACTGAATTATGTACATTTATGTATTTCGGAATTTTATGCCATTATGGAGTTCCAAAATTAACAACAACATTTGCAACATTACTAGGATTCTTATTATTTGTAATGTCATATATCTCATTTGGTATGTTAACATCAAGTTTAACAGAAAACCAAATAATAGCAGGAATAATCTCAATAGGATTTTTCATTATAACTTGGGTTTTACCAGAATTTAATTCAAGTTTAGAAAGTTTTTCTTTCATAAATATGTTTTATAAATATACACAAGGACAAATTGACATAGGAGACACAGTTACATTTTTAACATTTACAATTACATGTTTATTATTAACAATAACAGTAATGCAAAGAAGAAAAAGTGTAAAATAAAAAAGAATAAAATTTGGATGTTTATATAAATACAGTATATTCAAATTTATGACTTTAAGGAAAGGAATGGTAAAAAAAGTGAAAGAAGATAAAAAGACAGAAAAAGTAAATAAAAAAGAGACAGAAAAAATGAGCAAAGAAGAAAAAAAGGCTAAAAAAGCAGTAGAAAAATCAAGCAAAAAAGAAAAGAAACAAAAAGCTCAAAAAGAAAAAAAGCCAAATAAATTTATAGAAACAATAAAGAAAAAATGGTTAATAAATGGAACAAAAACATTTATATTAGTAGTAATAATTCTAACAGTATTTGTTGGAATCAGCGTACTAATGAAAAAACTAAACTTAACACCAATAGACCTAACAGAAGACAAACTATTCACACTAACAAGTGAAAGTAAAGACAAAGTAAAAGATATAGATAAAGACATAAATATTTATTTTGTAGGTTACTCAGATGATGATTCTACACTTGATCTAGCAAAACAATACACAAAAGTAAACGAAAAAATTAAAGTAGAAGCAGTAACACAAGATAGTAGACCAGATTTAGTACAAAAATATGGAATAGAGACATCAAGCGAAGGAATAATAGTAGAATGTGGAGATAACTACAAAGTGCTAGCATCAAGTGACCTATATACACATGATTCAACAACATATGAATCAGTAAATGTAGCAGAAGAAAAGCTAACAGCAGCAATCAGATCAGTATCAGTAGAAGAATTACCAAAAGTATATTTCTTAAATGGATATAGTTCATTTACACTAACAAGTG
>ERZ837910.4563-NODE-4563-length-13386-cov-4.219863_pt1 | contig 13386 bp, 10 predicted proteins | sample MGYA00519940_ERZ837910 | MGnify/ENA primary metagenome ERZ837910 (study PRJEB31850, sample SAMEA3708825) | human gut metagenome | biome: human gut; feature: human-associated habitat; material: faeces | place: China | collected 2014 ... | reverse complement strand
GAACTCGTGACCTCTTCCTTACCAAGGAAGTGCTCTACCACTGAGCTACAACAGCGATCGCCTTAAAAAGCGTTGCAAAAATAAGCAACAATTTCGAATTGGCAAAAAAAATCGCGGCTTTTCACGATTTATTTATATCTTTCGTTAGATTTGCGGAACGGAACCGCACAACTATCAACCCGCAACGATGAAAAAGATACTTATTATCGGCGCCGGAGGTCAGATCGGATCGGAACTGACGACCTACCTGCGCGGTATTTACGGCTCGCGCAACGTCGTGGCCACCGACGTACGTGAATGCAAGGCGCTGGGAGCCGACGGCCCGTTCGAAGTGCTCGACGCACTCAACGCCACGTCGGTAGCCTCGGTCGTCGCCCGACACGAGATCGACACGATCTTCAACCTCGTGGCCCTGCTGTCGGCCGTCGGCGAGCGCAACCCCCAAATGGCATGGCACGTCAACATCGGCGCCTTGATGAACTCGCTCGAGGTGGCGCGCCAGCACCATTGCGCGCTCTTCACCCCCAGCTCGATCGGGGCGTTCGGCCCCTCGTCGCCCAAAGTCCGCACGCCGCAGGACACGGTCATGCAGCCCACGACGATCTACGGCATCTGCAAGGTGACGGGAGAGATGCTGGGCAACTACTACCACCACAAATACGGCGTCGATACCCGTTCGATCCGTTTTCCGGGCATCATTTCGAACGTCACGCTGCCGGGCGGCGGTACGACCGACTATGCCGTGGAGATCTACTACGAAGCGATTCGAAGCGGCCGTTACACCTGCGCCGTGCCCCACGACGTCTACATGGACATGATCTACATGCCCGACGTGCTGCGCGCCTGCGTGGAACTGATGGAGGCCGACCCCGCGCGGCTGCGCCACCGCAACAGTTTCAACATCGCCTCGATGAGCTTCACGCCCGACATCATCGCCGCCGAGATCCGCAAGCGCATCCCCTCGTTCACGATGGACTTCAACATCGATCCCGTCAAGGAGGAGATCGCCCGCAGCTGGCCCGACTCGCTCGACGACACCTGCGCCCGCGAGGAGTGGGGCTGGCGTCCCGAATGGGATCTTTCGCGGATGACCGACGACATGCTCGCCGCGATCCGCAGCCGGACGGCGCATCCCCGCCACGCCTGACATACGACCCTCGCCGTCAGAGACGACGGAGACGACAAGTCCTCGACGGGAACTTTTCGATAAGCCGAGCGCAAAGCCGCACTTGTGCAAGCTGCGCCGAGACGAGAAAAGGAACATGAATGTGAACGATTTTCCGGCCGTTCCCGTTTTTCGGAATCGCCGTTTACTAAATTTATTATATATTTGTAAGACTTTAAAACCACTAATCCCATTCGGACCATGACGCAATCCAATGTAAGGGCCGCATTCGAGCGGCATTTCAATACCCACGGAACACTCTACGCCTCGGCGGGACGCATCAACCTGATCGGCGAACACACCGACTACAACGGCGGCTTCGTCTTCCCGGGTGCCGTCGACTGCGGCATCACGGCGATGATCCGCCCCAACGGCACCGACCGCGTGCGCGCCTACGCCGTCGATCTGGACTCCTATGCGGAGTTCGGCTTGCGCGAGGAGGACAAACCCGCCGAGTCGTGGGCCCGCTACATCTTCGGCGTCTGCCGCGAAATCCAGAAGCGCGGCGGCCGCATCGGCGGCTTCGACACCGCCTTTTCGGGCGACGTACCGCTGGGAGCGGGCATGTCGTCGTCGGCAGCGTTGGAGTCGACCTTCGCCTTTGCGCTCAACGACCTCTATGCGCTGGGGATCGACAAGTTCGAACTGGCACGCATCGGTCAGTCGACCGAGCACAACTACTGCGGCGTGAAGTGCGGCATCATGGACCAGTTCGCCTCGGTCTTCGGCAAGAAGGGTTGTCTGATGCGGCTCGACTGCCGTTCGATGGAGTTCGAATACTTCCCCTTCGATCCCGTCGGTTACAAGCTCGTGCTGCTCGATACGGTCGTCAAGCACGAACTGGTCGGCTCGCCCTACAACCGCCGGCGCGAGTCATGCGAGCGCGTGGCGAAGATGCTGGGACAGGAGTTTCTGCGCGGCGCCACGATGGAGCGGCTCGATGCGATCCGCGATGAGATCTCCGACGAAGACTACCGCCGTGCACGCTTCGTGATCGGCGAGGAACGGCGTGTGCTCGACGTCTGCGACGCCTTGCAGCGTGGCGACTACGCCACCGTCGGAGAGCGGATGTACGCCACGCACGAGGGGTTGTCGAAGGACTACGAAGTATCGTGCGAGGAGCTCGACTTCCTGGTCGACGTGGCCCGCGAATGCGGCGTCACGGGGGCACGCATGATGGGCGGCGGCTTCGGCGGCTGCACGATCAACCTCGTGAAGGACGACCTCTTCGCCGATTTCATCGCCACGGCCAAACGCAAATTCACCGAGCGGTTCGGCCACGAACCCAAAGTCTATCCCGTCGTCATCTCGGACGGCGCACATAAAATCGACTGATTCAAACCATCCCGTTACATGAGAAAAACGATCTTCCTTTTCGCTCTGCTCGCCGGCACGCTGTCGCTGCAAGCCCAGAACTACCCCTTGCGCGCCCGCCTGAGCGACCCGAATTCCTTCTCTGTCATCGTCATTCCCGACCCGCAGAGCTACACCAAGTTCGCCGCCAACCAGCCGTTGTTCGAGTTGCAGACGGCATGGATCGCCCGCGAGATCGACTCGCCATGCTTCCGAAAAACGCTCTGCACGGGCGATCTGGTCGAACAGAACGAAACAGCCATCCCGCTGGCCTTCCGCAAGACCGACCAGACCAGCGCCGAGCAGTGGCGGGCCGCGTCGCGCGCTTTCGAGCGGCTCGACAACAAGCTGCCCTACGTCGTCTGCACGGGCAACCACGACTACGGATACACCAAGTCGGAGAACCGCCTGTCGCGCTTCCCCGACTACTTCCCGATGACGCGCAACGAGTGTTGGCGTCACAAAATCGTATCGGTATGCAACAACGCGCACGGAATCCCCACGTTGGAGAACGCCGCCTACGAGTTCCACACCGACACGTGGGGCGATCTGCTGGTCGTATCGCTCGAATTCGCACCGCGCGACGAAGCGATCGAATGGGCGCGCAAACTGGTTGCGGAACCCAGGTACGCGAACACGCGGGTGATCCTGCTGACCCACTCGTTCATCGCATGGAAGGGCAACCGCAAGAAAACGGAGCCCTACGAACTGACCGACGCCAACTACCAGCAGGCGATCTGGGACAAGCTCGTCTATCCGTCGTCGAACATCCGGCTGGTCATCTGCGGCCACGAATGCCACCCCACGACGGACTACTTCGAGACGGTCGGTTTCCGCACGGACAAGAACGCCGCCGGCAAATCGGTCGCGCAGATGATGTTCAACGCCCAGACGGCCGACGGACAGTGGCACGGCAACGGCGGCGACTGCTGGCTGCGCATCCTGGAATTCCTGCCCGACGGACGGACCGTATCGGTGCGGACCTTCTCGCCGATGTTCGCCCTTTCGCCCGTCACCTGCGACAAGGCGTGGCGCACGGCCGACTACGACCAATTCACCTTCGACATGGAATAACCGATCGGCTGAAACGAACATCTGTCGCACAACAACTTATCCTCGGATTATGGCAAAAGAGACTGTACTGATTTCGGGCGGTGCCGGATACATCGGCTCGCATACCGCCGTGGAACTGATCGCCGCCGGATACGACGCGGTCATCATCGACAACCTCTCCAACTCGGAGGCGGAGGCCGTCGAGGGTGTGCGGCGCATCACGGGTGTCGATGTTCCCTTCGAGCAGGTCGACACCTGCGACGAAGCGGCGCTGCGACGCGTCTTCGAAAAATACGATTTCGGCTCCGTCATCCATTTCGCCGCCTACAAGGCTGTCGGCGAGTCGGTCGCCGAACCGCTCAAATATTACCGCAACAACCTCGCGTCGTTCATGAACGTCTGCGCGCTGATGAAGGAGTTCGGCCGGCCAAACATCCTCTTCTCGTCGTCGGCGACGGTCTACGGCGAGCCCGACACATTGCCCGTCACGGAGCAGACGCCCCGCAAACCCGCCACCTCGCCCTACGGCAACACGAAGCAGATGGCCGAAGACATCCTGCACGACTGCTGCGCGGCCTACGAGGGCCTGCACGGCATCGCGCTGCGCTACTTCAACCCCATCGGCGCCCACCCCTCGGCGCTCATCGGCGAACTGCCGCGCGGCGTGCCGCAGAATCTGGTGCCCTACATCACCCAGACGGCCGCCGGACTGCGCGAATGCCTTTCGATCTTCGGCGACGACTACGACACGCCCGACGGCACCTGCCTGCGTGACTACATCGACGTCGTCGACCTGGCCAAAGCCCACGTAGCCGCGGTCGACCGCATGACGCAGCGGCGGATGAAGGAGGCCTACGAGATTTTCAATATCGGCACGGGCACGCCTGTCTCGGTCCTGGAACTGGTGAAGGGCTTCGAACGGGCGAACGGGCTGACGCTCAACTACAAGATCGTCGGGCGACGGGCCGGCGACGTGAAGGCGGTCTGGGCCGACACGCAGCGCGCCAACAAAGAACTGGGCTGGAAGGCCGAACGGCCTCTCGAAGAGACGCTCCGCTCGGCCTGGGCCTGGGAAAAACACGTGCGCGGAATCGAATAATGCGGCAGGAGATGCGCTGGGAGAGGCATTTCGTTCCCTTCACGGGCAAACTGTCCCTGCTGATCCTGCTCGGACTCTTCATCGGGCTGGTCGGCGGCTGGCAGATCGTCGACGGCATGATCGACTACAACCGCATCGACCCGCGGGAACCCTTTTCCGCACGACTCGTTCGGAAGGAGTGCGTGCGCGAAGCGCCGTTTCCCGTACATCGGTTCCATGTATGCCGCTGTTCCGACGGCCGATTCTTCGACTACCGCGTTTACAAGGCTGAATTCGAGAGCTACGAGACGGGCGACACGCTGCGTCTGTTCCTCACGCGGAACGGCTCGAAGATCATTTCCGAATACAACGTCCGGGAAATGGCGATCCGCACCGTAGGCGGCATAGACATCGATCTCTACCTGCTGCCCGCCGCGGCATTTCTGCTGGCCGCCCTTGTGTCGATATGGCTGCTTTACCGCTGCAAACGTTACATGAATGAATTAGGATAAACTCGAAAACCAGATATCGATTTATGAAACCTACACTTTTCGTACTGGCCGCAGGCATGGGCTCGCGCTACGGCGGTCTCAAACAGCTGGACGGTCTCGGCCCCAACGGCGAGACGATCATGGATTACTCGATCTTCGACGCCATCCGCGGCGGCTTCGGCAAGGTTGTCTTCGTCATCCGCAAGGATTTCGAAGCGGATTTTCGCACGAAGATCCTCTCCAAATACGAAAACCACATCCCCGTCGAGGTGGTCTTCCAGTCGGTCGACGACCTGCCCGAGGGCTTCGTCCGCCCCGAAGGGCGCACCAAGCCATGGGGTACGAACCACGCCGTGCTGATGGGCAAGGCGGTCATCCGCGAACCGTTCGCCGTCATCAACGCCGACGACTTCTACGGCCGCGACGGCTTCCGCGTACTGGGTCAGTGGCTGTCGAAAGCCGACGGAGAGAACCGCTACTGCATGGTGGGCTACCGCGTGGGCAACACCCTCTCGGAGAGCGGCACCGTGGCGCGCGGCATCTGCCGAACCGATGCGAACAATTACCTGACGGGTGTGGTCGAACGGACGGACATCGCCCGCGTCGACGGCCGCATCACCTTCACGGGCGACGACGGACAGCCGACCACCACCGACGACAATACCCCCGTCTCGATGAACATGTGGGGCTTCACGCCCGACTACTTCCGCTACTCGGAGGAGTATTTCAAGGAGTTCCTGCGCGCCAACATCGACAACCCCAAAGCCGAGTATTACATCCCGCTGATGGTCAACAAACTCATCACCGAAGGCACGGCGACGGTCGAGGTGCTCGACACCACGGCCAAGTGGTTCGGCGTGACCTACGCCGCCGACCGTCAGGGCGTGGTCGACAAGATCCGTGCATTGGTCGACGCGGGCGAATACCCCGCCAAACTCTTTTAGGGCGATGACCGTCTCGAAAATCCGCACCGAACCCCACGCGCAGGGCCAAATCGAGGTCTTCCGCCTCGCGAACGCCGCGGGGGCTTACGTCGACGTGTGCAACATCGGCGCGGGCGTCACGGCCGTCGTCGTTCCCGACCGTGAAGGGCGCATGGCCGACGTGGCGCTGGGGTACCGCGCCTACGCCGATTACGTCGGCGACGGCGCCTGCTTCGGCAAGACGCCCGGCCGTTTCGCCAACCGGATCGCCGGAGGGCGCTTCACGCTCGACGGCAAGGAGTACCGGCTGGCCGTCAACAACGGCCCCAACCATCTGCACGGCGGCCCGACGGGATTCGCCAACCGCCTGTGGCAGGGTGAAACGACCGGCGACGGCGTGGTCTTCACCCGCACCAGCCCCGACGGCGAGGAGGGCTACCCGGGTACGCTCACGGCGCGCATCGCCTATACGTGGGACGACGACTGCTGCCTGACCGTCCTACTCGAAGCCGCGTGCGACGCCCCCACGATCGTCAACCTGACGAACCACTCCTACTGGAACCTCGCGGGCGAGAATGCCGGATCGGTGCTCGGCCACGAGCTGCGGCTCCACGCCTCGCGCTGGCTGCCGACCGACGAAACGCTGATTCCCACGGGCGAACTCGCCGGCGTCGCCGGCACGCCGATGGACTTCCGCACGTCCAAACCGCTCGGCCGCGACATTCGCGCCGACTTCCCCGCATTGCGCTACGGCAAAGGCTACGACAACTGCTGGGCCGTCGACGACTGGCGCGCGGACGAGGAGATGACCGTGGCCGAACTGTACGACCCGAAATCGGGTCGGCGGCTCAGCGTCCGCTCCACACAGCCGGGCGTGCAGGTCTACACGGGCAACTGGCTCTCGAAGAGCGGCCGGCCCTACGCGGACTACGACGGCGTGGCGATCGAGTGCCAGGGTTTCCCCGACGCACCGAACCGCCCCGATTTCCCTTCGGCCGAACTGCGCCCCGGCGAAGCGTACCGCCGGACGATCCGCTTCCGTTTCGACGTCCGTTAACGACGCACCTCATTCCGACGGCCGCAGGCGCACAGCTTGCGGCCGTCGGCTTTTTTTCCTATTTTTGCACGCAAAATTCCGCACTGCCGATGTTGATTCTGTTCGCTGTCCTCTTCGGCGGCATCCTCACGGGCCGCTTGCTGCGCCGCCGACCGCTCCGTGCGCTCGGCAGCGTCATCACGTTCATCATCTGGCTGCTGCTCTTCATGCTGGGAACGGAAGTGGGCGGCAACGAAGAGGTCATGCGGTCGCTGGCCACGCTCGGCGTGCAGGCGCTCGTCCTCTGCACGGGAGCGCTGGCGGGAAGCATCGCCTGCGCCTGGCTGCTGTGGCGGTCGATCGGCGGCAGACGCACCGACACGACTGACTCCGCCGCACCCGCTCCGCCGGCCTTCGCCGCACTGCGCGGCAGTCTGGTGATCGTCGCCTTCTTCGCAGCCGGAGCGATTTTCGGCGTCGCGGGATGGATTCCGGCTACCGCAGCCTCCTCGCCCGTAAGCACCTACATGCTCTACGGGCTGATGTTCTCGGTCGGCGTGTCGCTGGGACACGACGCCACGCTCGTCGAGCGTATCCGCTCGCTCGACCGCCGCATGGCGCTGCTGCCCATCTGCACCGTCGTCGGAACGCTGGCCGGAGCGGCGCTCGCATCGCCGCTGCTGCACACCGTACCGCCGGCCGACGCCATGGCCGTCGGCGCGGGATTCGGCTACTATTCGCTGTCGAGCATCTTCATCTCCGAACTGCGCAGCATCGAACTGGGAACGGTCGCTCTGCTCTGCAACGTCCTGCGCGAACTCTTCACGCTGCTGGCCGCACCGTGGGTAGCGGGCCGTTTCGGGCCGCTGGCCGCGATTTCGTCGGGCGGCGCCACGACCTTCGATACCACCCTCCCGATCCTCACCCGCGTCGCAGGGCCGCAGTATGCCGTCGTAGCGATCTTCCACGGCTGCGTCACCGATTTCAGCGTTCCCTTCCTGGTCACGTTCTTCTGTTCGATCTGAAAAAACGGGACGCACCGACCGATGCGTCCCGTCTCAAAAAATCCTGCTTCGCCCCTTATTGCAGCACGGGCGACTCGAAGCCCAGCTTCCGCAACCCGTTCTGCACGTCGGGGTGGCTCATGAAGAGCCGCCACAACAACTCCGAACGGTGGTTCTCGATCATCACCGCGATCGGCCCCTGATCGATGGCCAGATACTTCTGCGGATACCAGTCGTCGGTCTGGCTGAACGCATCGTAGAAGCCGTAAGGCCCCCATACTTTCTCGTGAAGCGGCCCGTAGAGGTAACGCATCACATCCATCGACTCCTCGGGCGTATAGACGATCGACGAAAGCGCCGCCGTGGGGGCAATCACGCCGCGATCCTCGCGCTCGACGGGAGCGTGCGCCGCATACCCCGCCGTCGAATAACTGGCCGTCAGCCCCCAGCAATCCTTGCCGTAACCCTTGTAGTGCCGGGGATTGCGGATGCAGTAGGCACGGTTGATGAGCGAATAATTGCGCATCTCGCCGAAATAGTCCTCGCAGTAGTCGTCTCTCAGCCCGCGCGGATCCAGCCCGAGGAAGGAGTAGTGCGCCCAGAAGAGCGGACCGGCCTCGACGCCCTGATACCGCAGGCGGAGGCGGTAACCCTCGACCTCGTGCTCGTCGACGATCGCCCCGTTCTCGGCCCACCCCTCGGTATAGACCTCGCGGTCGATCGGATAGGTCGGCGAAGCGGCCGCCAGAATATACATCACCAGACACTCGTTGAACCCGTGTACGGCGAAATTCATCTCCCACCCGTATTCGGGACTCCAATGCCAGTAGAGGACGTTCTGCCCGTTGCGATACCACGACCACTCGACGCCGCGCCACAACGTATCGATACGCTGTGCGAGCGCCTGCTCGCGCTCGTTGCCCTGCGCGAAATACTGATGCGCGGCCAGCAGCCCCTGCACCAGAAAGGCCGTCTCCACCAGATCGCCTCCGTTGTCCTTCTTGCCGAAGGGTTTCACGCGGCCCGTCCGGCCCTCGATCCAATGAGGCCAGGCGCCGTGGAAGCGGTCGGCACGTTCGAGGAACGAGACGATGCGTTCGAAGCGTTCGATCCCCTGTTCACGGGTGACGTAGCCGCGCTCCATACCGGCGATAAGCGCCAGAATACCGAAGCCGCTGCCGCCCGTCGTCACGACCGTCTCGTCGTTTTCGGGATAGATGCCGTCCATGTTGATCCGTTCGCACGCAAGGCCGCTGTTGGGCTCGGCGCCCGACCAGAAATAATCGAACGTACGCCGCTCGACGCTGTCCAGCAACGCCTCGTCCGAAAGCGTCGCTGCGGGACGCTGCGCGCAGCCCGCGACGACGCCCGCCAGAGCGAGCGCCGCCATGGCCGCCGTAATCCGTTTGATCGTCTTCATGCCGCGAAGGTTATTTCAGGGTGAAACTTGCCTGCTTCACCGCGTCGCTCGCGCCGCCGATCATCACGTCGAACTCGCCCGGCTCTGCCACGTACCGCAGGTCGAAATCGTAATATTTGAGCAGCGAGACGTCGATCGTAAAACTTACGTCGCGGCTCTCGCCCGCTTTGAGCGCCACGCGCTGGAAGCCTTTGAGCTCCTGCACGGGACGGGTCGACGAACCCACCCTGTCGCGGATGTAGAGCTGCACGACCTCCACGCCGTCGCGCCGGCCGCTGTTCGTCAGGCGCACGGTGGCCTCGATCGACCCGTCGGCGGTCATCTCCGACGCCGAAAGGCGCACGTCGCCGTAGTCGAAGGTCGTATACGACAGACCGTAGCCGAAGGGATAGAGCGGCGTGTTGGGCACGTCGAGATAGTTGCTGCGGAACTTCTCGAACTTGTCGCCCAGCAGCGGACGTCCCGTATTCTTATGGTTGTAGAAGAGCGGTATCTGCCCCACGCTGCGCGGGAAGGTCGCGGGAAGTTTGCCCGACGGGTTGACGTCGCCGAAGAGTACGTCGCCGATCGCCTCGGCCGCCTGCGTGCCGCCGAACCATACATTGAGCATCGCAGGCACGTGCTCGGCCTCCCATTCGAGCGTCAGCGGGCGCCCCGTGAAGAGTACCAGCACGACGGGTTTGCCCGTCGCCACGAGCGCCTTCAACAACTCCTGCTGCACGTCGGGAATGCCGATCTGCGACCGGCTGCTGCTCTCGCCGCTCATCTCCGAAGCCTCGCCCAGCGCGGCGACCACCACATCGGCCTCGGCCGCCGCGGCGAGCGCCTCGTCGAGCAACTGCTTGTCGGTGCGGCCGTCGCGCGGAATATCGCGCCCGAACATCGTGGCATAGCGCTCCTGCTCCTCGTCGCGGATCACGTTGCTGCCCTTGGCATAGAGGATCTTCACCCCTTCGCCGGCCACCTGCTGCAACCCTTCGACGAGCGTCAGCGGCTTCGTCAGATCGGTAGCGACGCTCCACGTGCCGGGCATGTTCGCGCGCGAAGCGGCCAGCGGGCCGACCACGGCGATCGTTCCCTCGCGCCGGAGCGGCAGCACGTCGCCTTCGTTTTTCAGCAACACGAAGCTCTCGCCCGCGATACGGCGCGCCTCGGCGCGGTGTGCGGGCGTATAGATCTGCGTGGCGACGCGCTGCGGATCGCAGTAACGGTAGGGATCGTCGAAAAGTCCCAACTTGAATTTCGCTTCGAGCACCAGGCGGCACGCGCGGTCGATGTCGGACAGCGGGATACGCCCCTCTTCGAGCGACTGCTGCAAGGTTCCCAGGTAACCCTCGCTCACCATGTCCATGTCGACACCCGCCTCGACGGCGCGCGCCGACACCTCTTTCAGATCGCCCAGACCGTGCGCGATCATCTCGTAGATGCCCGTGTAGTCCGTGACGACGAAGCCCTCGAAGCCCCACTGCTCGCGCAGCACGGTGGTCATCAGCCAGCGGTTGGCCGTGGCGGGAATCCCGTCGACCTCATTGAACGACGCCATGACACTGCCCACGCCTGCCTCGACGGCCGCCTTGTAGGGCGGGAAATATTCGTTGTACATGCGCTGGCGGCTCATATCGGTCGTATTGTAGTCGCGTCCCGCTTCGGCAGCACCGTAGAGAGCATAGTGCTTCACGCATCCCATGATCTCGTCGGTGGCAAAATGCATCGGATCACGCCCCTGATAGCCGTAGACGAACGACCGCGCCACAGCGCTGCCGAGGAAGGGATCTTCGCCGATGCCCTCCGACGCACGTCCCCAGCGGGGATCGCGCGCAATATCGACCATCGGGGAGAAGGTCCAGCAGATACCGGCGGCACTCGCCTCGACGGCCGAAATACGGGCCGCACGCTCGACGGCCTCCATGTCCCACGTGGCCGTCAGGCCGAGCGGAATAGGAAAGGTCGTCTCATAACCGTGGATCACATCCATGCCGAAGATCAGCGGAATACCCAGACGGCTCTCCTCGACGGCAATACGTTGCACGTCGCGGATCTTCTCCACCCCCTTGATATTGAACAGACCGCCCACTTCGCCGCGGCGGATCTTCTCGGCAATGTCGCTGCTCTTGGCCTGACCGGTGGTGATGTCGCCCGCACTGGGCAGGTTGAGCTGGCCGATCTTCTCTTCGAGGGTCATGCGGCGCATCAGCGCGTCGACATACTGCTCCATCGTAGCGCCCGCAGGCTTCTCGACGGCGACGGCCGCGCCGCAGAGCACGATGCCCAGCAGAGTAATGAGTGTTTTTTTCATATCGTAATCTCTGTTTTTTATGGTATAATATTTCGCTTCCCGAAAAACGGAGTTTCACGGTCGCGGATCACTTGCGGCGGCACGTGTCAACTGCCCGCCTCGACCGTAAATCCGAGTTCGGCGAGTCCCCTCTGCACATCCTTATCGGACATGAACAGGTTCCACGGCAATCCCGTGCGGTAGTTTTCGATCATCACCACGATCGGGCCCTGATCGATGGCGATGTGCATTCCTCTGTCGAACCAGCCGGTCGTGAGATCGAAGGCGTCGATAAACCCGTAGTCGCTCCACAACTTGTCGCCCAGTTTATAGTAGAAGAAGCGCAGTGCGGCCATCGACTCGTCGGGCGTGTAGGGCATCGACGACAAGGCTGCCGTGGGGGCGATGACTCCCCGGTCGTTCGTCGGCGACGAGGCGGTGTAGCCGTCGGGAATATCACTGGCCGTCAGTCCCCAGCAGTCGGCGCCGTAACCGGCATACCCCTTGGGGTTGTCTACGCAATACGCGTAGTTGATCCGGGTATGGTTGCACACCTGCTCCCAATAGTCGGCATAGGCATCGGAGAGTCCCCGGGGATTCAGCCCCAGGAAGGAATAGTGGGCCCAGAAAAGGGGGCCACCGTAATCCTCGCCCAGCGGCAGCACGGTGTCGTAGAACGACTTGCCGTTGCGCATCGCGCCACCGCGCGCCCAGCCTTCGGCATACACTTCGCGGCCGATGGGATGCGTCGGCGACGAGGCGGCCAGCACGTAGACGATCAAGGCCTCGTTCCACCCCTGTATCGGCATGTTCATCGCCCAGCCCTTGTCGGGACTCCAATGCCAGTAGAGCACCTTCTCCGTCCCCTCCTTGGTGAAGAAATCCCACTCGACGGCCTCCCACAAGGCGGTGATGTCGGCGCGCAGCTTGCTCTCTGCCGCATCGGCGCCGTCGAAGTAGGCGCGCGCCGTCAGCAACCCCTGGAACAACAGCCCGGTCTCCACCAGATCGGCACCGTTGTCATCGGCCGAGAAGGGAAGCGTCTGCCCCGTCTGGCCGTCGATCCAGTGCGAGAAGGCGCCGTGATAGGAGGTCGCCCGCTCCGCAAGGAAGGTCACGATCCGCTGCACCCGCTGGCACGCCTCGCTGCGGGTCACGAAACCGCGCTCGGCGGCCACCGCCATGGCCATCACGCCGAATCCCGTCCCGCCGGTAGTGACCGTCGCGCCCGACGAGGTGCGCTCGCGCGCCATGCCGCTCGTCGGTTCGGCACCCTCCCAGAAATAGCGGAAGGTCTGCTGCTGCACCTTGGTGAGCAGCTCCTCGTCGGAAATCTGCGGGAATTTGTCGCTCGTGTCCAGCCCCGTCCGGATCCGGATCACCTTGCCGGTCAGGATCGCCTCCCCGGCAGCCGATTTCAGGCCGCTGTCGACGATCAACCGGTAGGAAGCATACGCGTTCAACCCGGCGGAGGGTTTGAGCGTGACGCGCTTCGCGCCGTCGTAAACGTCGCTGGCGTCCACCTTCGCGCCTCCGGCGTCGAGCAGATAGATATTGGCCTCGACGGTCGCCGCGTCGAGCGCCGCCG
>ERZ837910.4556-NODE-4556-length-13409-cov-4.601318_pt1 | contig 13409 bp, 8 predicted proteins | sample MGYA00519940_ERZ837910 | MGnify/ENA primary metagenome ERZ837910 (study PRJEB31850, sample SAMEA3708825) | human gut metagenome | biome: human gut; feature: human-associated habitat; material: faeces | place: China | collected 2014 ... | reverse complement strand
CGGCGTGCCGCGCACACGAAAATCGCAGCCGCAGCGCGCGCAGGTACGGTGCAGATGCAGTACGACCGCAAGACCTGAGCTGTCCATGAAGGTCAGACCGGACAGATCGAGTACGAGACTGTCGCAGGGATAGAGCACGAGCAGATCCTCGCTGCGCTCTATGGTCTGACGGGCGGTGTGCTGGTCGAGCTCGCCGGTATAGCGGACGGTCAGTGTCCGGTCGACCTCGGTCTGGGTAATATCAAGCATATTTTTCACCTCAAAACAGAAAAAGCCTGTACCGTTTGCCGGTACAGGCTTATTTTAGCAGGCTATTCGGTTTTAATCTGTCGTTTTCGGTCGGCCGCGCAGGATCTTCTCAGCCTCACCCGTCAGAAACAGCGAGCCGCAGACGAGAATGCAGTCTTTCGGGGATGCATGGTCGAACGCAAGCTCAAGCGCGTGCTCGGTGCTGCGGCAGTCGTAGACCTCGCTGCATTCCTGCTCTGCGAGTGCAGCAATGGTCTGCTCACCGAGTGAGCGCTCTGCCGCATTTGTTGAGCAGGCGTAAAAGGCATCAGCCTGCCGCGCCATTCTGCGCACGCAGTATTCGTATTCCTTGTCGCAGACCATGCCCATGACAACATGCAGACGGCGCATTTTCAAAAGGTCATGCACCGCACCGCACAGCGCGTCGATGCCTGCGGCGTTGTGCGCACCGTCGAGCAGCACGAGAGGCGCGTCCACCACGCGCTCCAGCCTTCCGGCGATGCGCGCGCGTGCCAGACCGCGCACGGCGGCCTCGATCGGGATATCCCAGCCGCGCAGACGCAGTGCATCCAGAGTGCGGAGCGCCGTAGAAGCGTTCTGAAGCTGGTGCCGACCAGGCATGGCGATGGTGTAGCCCTGTCCGTCGCAGACGAAGGCAGAGCCGTTCAGATCACAGCGAAGCACACGCAGCGTATCCGCGCTCTCGTGCCAGACCGCACCCTGAGACGCAGTGACATGACGCAGTACGGCGAGAGCGTCCTCCTCCTGACCGTTTGCGCAGACGACATCAGCGCCGGGCTTGATGATTCCGGCTTTCTCTCCCGCGATCTCAGCAACTGTGTCACCAAGGACTGCCATATGATCGAGCGAGATCGGCGTGATCACGCACACCTCCGGACTGCGGATGACGTTGGTTGCGTCGCAGCGGCCGCCGAGACCGGTTTCCAGTACGACGATATCACAGCCCTGATCGACGAAGTACAGGAAAGCAACTGCGGTCGTGAACTCAAACTCACCGATCGTCTCTCCTTCGGGCAGCGTCAGGCTTTCGCAGGCAACTGCGACGCGCTCGGAAAAGTGCGCGAGATCGTCACTCGAGATCATTGAGCCGTCGATACGGATACGTTCGTAGAACTGCACGAGATACGGCGAGGTGTACAGGCCTGTGCGCAGACCGGCTGCCTGAAGCGCGGAGGCGATCATGGTAGCGGTCGAGCCCTTGCCGTTCGTACCGGCGAGGTGAACAAAGCGCAGCCTGTCCTGCGGATCACCGAGCGCCTTGCACAGCGCACGGATACGGTGCAGACCGGGTCTGCCGGAAAAACGGCCGAGCGAGTGGATATATTCAACAGCTGTTTTAGGGAATTCGGTGTCCATGATGAAACCTTTCCTTTTTCGTTTAGTAATGGCTGTATTATAGCACAGTCTGGGCGAAATTGAAAGCACAACAGCGCAAAAAGCGGAAGCCGGAGCTTCCGCTTTTTATCTCAGTTTGATTTTCAGCCCAGAGCTGCGATAGATTCCTCGAGCTTTGCAAGATGCTCGCGCAGCTTGTCCGCCTTTTCGCGCTCGGCGGCAACAACGTTTTCCGGTGCCTTGTCAACAAACTTCGGGTTGCCCAGCTTTTTCATGACGAATGCAATGTCGTCCTCGACCTTTTTCTTCTCCTTGCCGAGACGGGCGCGCTCAGCCTCGAAGTCGATAAGGTCGCCCATCGGCATATAGAGCTGTGCGTCGCCGGTAACAACGGACGCCATCTTGGCGGCGTCAGCCGGAACTGCGTCGATGAGTTCGATCTCGGAAGCGTATGCCAGCTTCGGGAAGAAGCCTGCGCCTGCGGAGAAGGTGTCCTTCTTCTCGGTAAGAATGAGTACCTTGGCCTTCTTGGAGGGTGGTACGTTCATCTCGGCACGGCGGTTGCGGATGGCGCGGACAGCGTCCATCAGGCTCTCCATCTGCGCTTCTTCGACGGAGAAGTTCAGCTTCTCGTCATACTCCGGCCACTTGGAAACCATGACGGACGAGCCCTCATGCGGCAGCGCCTGCCAGATGGTCTCGGTGATGAACGGCATAAACGGGTGCAGCAGCTGCATTGCGCCCGACAGGACGTAGCACAGCACCTTCTGTACGTTCTCGTCGCCGGTCTGGAGACGGGTCTTTGCGATCTCGATATACCAGTCGCAGAAGTTCTCCCAGATGAAATCGTTCAGCTTGGAGGCGGCAAGACCGAGCTCGTACTGGTCGATGTTGCGGGTAACGTCTGCAACCAGCGTATTGAACTTGGAAATGATCCACTTATCTTCGAGCGCCAGCTCGGCGGGCAGCTCAACTGCCTTGTCCTTGTCGATGGTCAGGTTCATCTGGATGAAGCGCGATGCGTTCCAGATCTTGTTGCAGAAGTTGCGGGATGCCTGTACGCGCTCATCCGAGAAACGCATATCGTTTCCGGGGCTGTTGCCGGTTGCGAGGGTGAAGCGCAGCGCATCCGCGCCGTACTGGTCGATGACCTCGAGCGGGTCGATGCCGTTGCCGAGCGACTTGGACATCTTGCGGCCCTGTGCATCGCGCACCAGACCGTGGATATAGACCGTCTTGAACGGGGTCTCGCCCATGTGCTCCACACCGGAGAAAATCATGCGGGCAACCCAGAAGAAGATGATATCGTAGCCGGTAACGAGCGTAGAGGTCGGGTAGAAGTACTCCAGCTCCTTGGTCTTATCCGGCCAGCCGAGCGTGGAGAACGGCCACAGAGCGGACGAGAACCAGGTATCCAGTACGTCCTCCTCCTGATGGATATGCGTGCCGCCGCACTTCGGGCAGGTGCATACATCGGTCTTGGAGACGGTCATTTCGCCGCAGTCATCGCAGTAGAACGCCGGGATGCGGTGACCCCACCACAACTGACGGGAAATACACCAGTCGTGTACGTTCTCCATCCAGCGCAGGTAGGTCTTGGAGAAGCGGTCGGGCACAAACTTGGTCTTGCCCTCGTTGACAACGTCCATAGCGGGCTTGGCGAGCGGCGCCATCTTGACGAACCACTGTGCCGAGGTCATCGGCTCAACGGTGGTGCCGCAGCGGTAGCAGGTGCCTACGTTGTGCTCGTGGTCCTCGATCTTGACCAGCCAGCCGCCTTCCTCAAGGTCCTTTACAACCGCCTTGCGGCACTCGTAGCGATCCATACCCTCGTACTTGCCGCCGTTTGCGTTGACGGTCGCGTCCTCGTTGAATACGAGGATCTGCTCGAGGTTGTGGCGCTGGCCCATCTCGAAGTCGTTCGGGTCGTGGCACGGCGTAACCTTAACACAGCCGGTACCGAATTCCATATCAACGTACTCGTCGCCGAAAATCGGGATCTCGCGGTTCATGATCGGGAGGATGCAGGTCTTGCCGATCAGGTGCTTGTAGCGCTCGTCGTTCGGGTTGACCGCGACGCCGGTATCGCCCATGAAGGTCTCCGGACGGGTGGTCGCAACAACGAGCTCGCCCGAGCCGTCCGCCAGCGGATAGCGGATGTGCCACAGTTTGCCCGGCTGGGTTTCGTACTCAACCTCAGCGTCGGACAGCGCAGTTGCGCAGTGCGGACACCAGTTGATGATGCGGTGGCCCTTGTAGATCAGGCCCTTGTTGTACAGGTTTACGAATACCTCGCGGACCGCCTTGGAGCAGCCCTCGTCCATGGTGAAGCGCTCGCGCTCCCAGTCACAGGACGAGCCGAGCTTTTTCAGCTGGCTGATGATGCGGTTGCCGAACTTGTGCTTCCAGTCCCAGACTCGCTTCAGAAATTCCTCGCGGCCGAGGTCATAACGAGTCTTGCCCTCCTCCTTGCGGAGGTTCTCCTCGACCTTGATCTGGGTCGCGATGCCGGCGTGGTCGGTGCCCGGCATCCACAGCGCCTCGTAGCCCTGCATGCGCTTGGTGCGGATCAGGACATCCTGAAGGGTCTCGTCGAACGCATGGCCCATATGGAGCTGGCCGGTTACGTTCGGAGGCGGGATAACGATGGTATAGGGTTTCTTGTCCGGGTTGACTTCGGCATGGAAAAAGCCGGAGTCGTTCCAGAAGCTGTACAGCTTGTCCTCGACCGCTTTCGGGTCGTAGGTCTTAGGCAGTTCGCTCATAGATCTATCTCCTTCAATTTATTTACAAAAACAAAAACAGCACGCCGTCCAAAACAGGACGAAGCGTGCTCCGTGGTACCACCTGAATTCGCAGAAAAACTGCGCACTCTTTCGGTCCGTAACGTGGACAGGACGGAACAGCTTAACACAAATCAGCTGCCCTGCTCCAAAGCGACCTTCTTTCCTCTCGCAGAGGTGCTTGCACCGACCGCACCTTCTCTGAACAGACGAAGAAGAAATACTCCTCTTTTTCATGGCATTTTTTCAGTATTACTTTGCTATTATAGTCGCAAACAAAGCTTTTGTCAAGCAGGACGGACGAAAAATCATACCGCATTGTATTTGCAGCTTGTGATTGTTTCCTCTGTATGTTACAATAAACATATAAAAGGTAAGGAGGGAAACATTATGAAACAAAGATGGACCTCTGTTTTCTGCATGTTCGCGCTGCTTATCGTTCTGCTGCCGGTTTCGGCGCGCGCTGACATGGGGCCAAAGCCGAGAATAACCATCCAGGTGAAAAATCCGCCGAGCGGGAGCTATTATCTTGATCTGCTCGTGCCGGGTGAAGCGTCGGACGAGCTGTTTGATAATCAGGACTGGAACCATCTTTCCGAGACGCAGATGGATGCCGGGATCATAACGAATCTTCGGACGGCGGCACGCGATGCAGGCGGAGAAGGAACGTGGCATCTGGCTATGTTGGATGGTACGCGAGCGCCGATGTACGGCGAGATACAGAGCACGGATGACACCTTCCGGTATGGCTATCACGGCGTCCCGGACGAGTTCCGTATCGTCATCGCGACAAAGGACGGCGCCCGGCTCTCGTTCGTGCAGCAGCGCTACCGCCTGTGGCAGGAATTTACCTACGACTACGCCGCGAACACGGTCCTGACCGGCAATTCGTGGAGCGATTACGCAAAGCAGTTTCTCTCTTCCCTGCTGCCGACGCTGCTGATCGAGGGACTGCTGCTCATTCCGTTCGGCTTCTGGGACGAGCGCAACCGCAGAGTGTTCCTCTGCGTGAACATCGCAACGCAGCTTGTGCTGACCGCTGTCACCGGGTGGAGCATGGCACAGGGCATGACGCTTTACCGGTATTTTGTTTTTGTGCCGCTCGAGGTTGCCATCTGGATTGCGGAGGCCGTCATTTACCGCAAAACGCTTAGGAGCGAACGTCCGTCGCCACATCCGGTCTGCTATGCGCTGTGCGCAAACGGCCTGAGCATGGCCGCGACGTTTTTCAGCATTCGCTGGGTATTCCCCTGGGTCTGAGGAGGAGAAGTTATGCAAAAAACAAAGAAAACCGCACTCTGGGCGTGCGTCATCGTTCTGGCGTGTATGCTTTCGTACTGCATCGTCAGCAAGGTGCAGCAGTATAATTATATTCATTCCGAATACCGAACCGGCGCGATGTCTGTGCAGAAAGACCCGTCCGAGACCTTCGAGGTGCGCGAGCTCATCTCGGAAAAACAGAGGAACGGCGGTGTAACGCTGTACCGTGCAGCGTATTATCCCGAGGCGGAAACGCTGATGCTCTGGTTCGGTGGCGCCGAACCGGCGCGTGATATCTATATCGACGATCAGCCGGCGAAAAACTATCTGTCGGTCAGCGAAAAACACGGCGTCGGTCTTGCGGTCCTTGAGGATGTCCCTGCGGACGCGATTCCGGAAACCGTGACGGTCGCAAAGACAGATGTTCAGCATGAGGGCGAGGAACTGGTCACTTTCTCGATGAAAAACGGAAAAAACGCTTAAATTCCTGCAAACCGCTCTTGCATTCTGCGCGGAAATGTGGTTTAATAATTCTGTTATGAATATTCCAATGCGATGAACAGGAAAGTAACATTCCCATGTTTCTCGTTCCAGAGAGCGCGGCCGCAGGCTGAAAACCGCGCCTTGAAACGGGATGCGAAGTTCCCCTGCGAGCATCTGTGCTGAACCCGCTTTCAGTAGGCGCAGACGATGCAACGCCCCGTTACCGGCGTTTAATGAGTGTCCGAGTATTCGGAAATCAGGGTGGTACCACGGAAGAATTATGCCTTTCGTCCCTATATCTGCAAAAGCAGAGGGACGGAAGGCTTTTTTACGCTTCCGTCCCGGCATGAACATCACGTTCCAAAGGAGAATTGATATGAAAGAAAAGCTGCAAGGCATTTTGCAGTCCGCGAAGGAGCAGCTTGCTGCGGCGGCGGATGCACGCGCCCTCGATGAAGCGCGTGTCAAGTTCCTCGGCAAGAAGGGCGAGCTGACCGCTCTGCTCAAGGGTATGAAGGACGTTGCTGCGGAGGAGCGCCCGGTCGTCGGCCAGCTCATCAACGACGTTCGCGCTGAGATCGAGACCATCATCGACAAGCAGAAAAAGCTGCTCGAGCAGGCAGCGCTCGAAAAGAAGCTCGCTGCCGAGACCATCGACGTTACCCTTCCGGGTGACGAGGTCGTGATCGGCAAAAAGCATCCGCTGAACATCGTGCTCGATGAGTTCAAGGAGATTTTCCTCGGTCTGGGCTTCTCGATCGCTGAGGGTCCGGAGGTTGAGCTGGATCACTACAACTTCGAGGCGCTGAACATCCCGAAGGATCATCCGGCGCGCGACACACAGGACACTTTCTATATCTCGGACAACGTCGTTCTGCGTACCCAGACCTCCCCGATGCAGGTCCGCACCATGGAAAAGCGCAAGCCGCCGATCCGCATCATCGCACCGGGCCGCGTTTACCGTTCGGACGCCGTTGACGCTACCCACTCCCCGTTGTTCCATCAGATCGAGGGTCTGGTCGTTGACAAGGGCATCCGCATGAGCGACCTCAAGGGCATCCTCGAGCTGTTCGCAAAGAAGCTGTACGGCGAGGACACGGTCGTCCGTTTCCGTCCGCACCACTTCCCGTTCACCGAGCCGAGTGCGGAGATGGATATTCAGTGCTACCGCTGCCACGGCGCAGGCTGCCCGCTCTGCAAGGGCGAGGGCTGGATCGAGATCCTCGGCTGCGGCATGGTTCACCCCAAGGTGCTCGAGATGAGCGGCATCGACCCGAACGAATACTCCGGCTATGCCTTCGGCATCGGTCTCGAGCGTATGGTCATGGGCCGTTTTAAGATCGACGATATCCGTCTGTTCTATGAGAACGACGTTCGATTCCTGCACCAGTTCTAAGCGCTGACGCGCTTACAGCGGACTTCGGAAGTCCACTGTATACGAAAACAGCAGCACTGTTTTCAATTTCATGCGCGCCTGACGGCGCTGTACCATCAAGGAGGAAATATATCCAATGAAACTGCCATTATCCTGGCTTTCGGATTATACCGATATGACCGGCATCACCCCGAAGGAGTATGATGCCAAGCTGACCATGTCCGGCTCCAAGGTCGAGGAGGTCTACTACCTCGGCGCAGAGATCGAAAACGTTGTGACCGGCAAGATCCTGTCCGTTGTCGACCATCCGGACTCCGACCATCTCAAGATCTGCCAGCTCGATGTCGGCAAGGAGGAGCCGGTACAGATCGTTACCGGCGCGCCCAACGTTACTCCCGAGTCCGTTGGCGAGATCTGCCCGGTAGCAAAGCATAAGTCCACTCTGCCCGGCGGCGTAAAGATCACCAAGGGCAAGCTGCGCGGCGTGCCGTCCAACGGCATGATGTGCTCGTTCCAGGAACTCGGCCTGTCCCACGGCTGCGTGCCGTATGCCTGCGAGAACGGCATCCTGTTCCTGCCGGCCGGCACCCCGGTCGGCGAGGACATCAAAAAGGTACTCGGTCTGGACGACTGGGTTTCCGACTTCGAGATTACCTCGAACCGTCCGGACTGCCTGAGCGTGATTGGCCTTGCCCGCGAGACCGCAGCTACCTTCGACCGTCCGTTCTCGGTCAAGACCCCGGAGGTCAAGGGCGTGGGCGACGACATCAACAAGTATATGTCCGTCGAGGTCAAGGACACCGATTTGTGCCCGCGCTACACCGCCCGCATTGTCAAGAATATCAAGATCGAGCCGTCTCCGGCGTGGATGCGTGAGCGTCTGCACGCCTGCGGCGTTCGTCCGATCAACAATATCGTTGATATCACCAACTATGTTATGCTCGAGTACGGCCAGCCGATGCATGCTTTCGACTACAAGTGCCTGTCCGACGGCCGCATCGTTGTCCGCCGTGCCCGCAACGGTGAGTCCATCCAGACTCTGGACGGCGTAGATCACGACCTGAGCGACAAGATGCTTGCCATCTGCGACAACGACAAGCCGGTTGCTGTTGCAGGCGTTATGGGCGGCGCAAACTCCGAGATTATGGACGACACCAAGACTGTCGTTTTCGAATCCGCGAACTTCCACGGCGCTACCGTTCGTATTACCGCAAAGGCGCTCGGCATGCGTACCGAGGCCTCCGGCCGCTTTGAGAAGGGCCTTGACCCGCGCATGACCCTCGATGCAGTCAACCGCGCGTGTGAGCTGGTCGAAATGCTCGGCGCAGGCGAGGTCATCGACGGCATCATCGACGTTGACAACTCCGACCCGAACCACAAGCGCCTGCCGTTCGAGCCGGACAAGATGAACGCACTGCTCGGTTTGGAGCTGTCCACGGAGGAGCAGGTAAAGCTGCTTGAGAAGCTGGACTTCAAGATCGAGAACGGCGAAGTCGTTGTGCCGTTCTTCCGCACCGACATCAACCGTATGTGCGACGTAGCCGAGGAGGTTGCCCGCATGTACGGTTACGACAAGATTCCGACCACGCTGTACGCCGGCGAGATGGTACAGGGCGAGTTCACCCCGTCCCAGCAGGCGGAGCGCGCCGCTGCGCTGGTTTGCCGCGAGGCAGGCTTCGACGAGTCCATGAGCCATTCCTTCATCTCTCCGAAGTTCTACGACATGATCGGCTGGGACGAGAACGACCCGCGACGCATCTCCACCACCATCCTCAATCCGCTTGGTGAGGATTTCAGCGTCATGCGTACCACCGTGCTGCCGTCCATGCTGGATAATCTGGCACACAACCACGCGCACCGCAACCCGACCGCTTCGCTGTACGAGCTGGGCACCATTTATACCCCGACCGTCAAGGACGGCAAGGCCGACCCGGACGTACTGCCGCACGAGGAGAAGATCCTGACCCTCGGCAGCTACGGCCGCCTGTCCTTCTTCCAGTTCAAGGGCGTAATCGAGGCGCTGCTGCGTGAGCTGAACATCAAGGGCGCGTCCTTTGCTCCCGAGAAGGCCAACCCGTCCTACCACCCGGGCCGCTGTGCCAAGGTGCTCATTGACGGCAAGGAGATCGGTGTATTCGGCACCATCCACCCGACCGTTGCAGCCCGCTACGGTCTGTCCGGCGAAGTGCTCGCTGCCGAGCTTCAGATGGACGCGCTGCTGGCCGCCATCGACCCGGAGAAGCTGTACCACCCGCTGCCCAAGTTCCCGGCTTCCACCCGCGACATTGCGGTTCTGGTCGACGATGCAGTCCCGGCGGCTTCCATGCAGGCTGCTGTCGAGAAGGCGGCAGGCAAGCTGCTTGAGTCCGTCAAGCTGTTCGACGTTTACAAGGGCAAGGGCATCCCGGACGGCAAGAAGTCTGTTGCATACTCGCTCTCTATGCGTGCGCCCGACCGCACCCTTACCGATGAGGAGTGCGACAAGGCGATGCGTGCCGCCATCTCGGCACTCGAAACCGAGTTCGACGCTCAGCTGCGCGGTTAATTTCAAAACACAGGAAGGGAGACTGCAACCGGTCTCCCTTCTGTATTTCTGGCGCAGGCACCTGTTTGTGCCGGGGATGGAAAAAGATTTTGCTCGAGTTTTCCGCGGAATAGGCTTTACTTTTTCCGCAATTTGTATTATGCTGTTTATATAGAATTATACCCGACAGGTAGGAACGGAAAGGAGACCAAGCATGCTTGACGGAACGAGAAAATTCAGTCTGGTAGACGAGTCCAACAAGGAGATGAAGCGCACGCTTACCGCTGTGTACGACGCGCTCAAGGAGAAAGGCTACAACCCGATCAACCAGATCGTCGGTTATCTGCTTTCTGAGGACCCGACCTACATAACCAATCACAACAATGCCCGCAGCCTGATCTGCAAGATCGACCGTGATGAGCTGATGCAGGAACTGGTACAGTTCTATCTGGATAACTGATACGATTGATATACAGCGGCTTTTCGCTGTAATGATATGAGCTGTTAGAAAAATAACCGCCCTTCGAGCAAGGCCTGCGGTTATTTTTTTATGGTCGATATACAGAGGACAAAATACAGCGGTACGGCCGCAAAGGAGCAAAAATGAACGGATTTCTTCCTATTTCAAAGCAGGATATGACCGAGCGCGGATGGTATTACTGCGACTTCCTGATCGTGACGGGCGACGCCTATGTCGACCACCCCTCATTCGGTACGGCGATCATTTCCCGTGTACTCGAGGACGCAGGCTATAAGGTCGCGATCCTCAGTCAGCCGGATTTCCGCGATGAGCATGATTTTCTCGCGATGGGACGGCCGCGCTATGCGGTGCTCATCAACGGCGGCAATATTGACTCGATGGTCGCGCACTATACCTCTGCGAAAAAACGCCGCTCGGACGATGCCTATACCCCCGGCGGCAAGGGCGGCAAACGTCCCGACCGCGCCGTCACCGTCTATTCCATGCTCGCACGCCGTGCCTTCCCCGATACGCCGGTCTACCTCGGCGGCATCGAGGCGAGCCTGCGCCGCTTTGCGCACTACGACTACTGGGCTGACCGCGTCATGCCCTCCATTCTGGAGTCTACCGGCGCGGACGGTGTGATGTACGGCATGAGCGAACATTCGGTGGTTGAGCTTGCGAACAATCTCCGGCACGGCAGAAAAGGCGCAGATGCCTGCGTCGGTGTGCGCGGTACAGCCTACATGGCGCACGACGCCGAGGGGCTCGCGTGGGATGCGGTCGAGTGCCCGTCCTACGAGGATGTCTGCGCGAGCAAACCGGACTACGCTCGTTCGGTCAAGCTCCAGTATGACGAGCAGGATGCCGTGCGCGGCAGGGCGCTGCTTCAGCGCCACGGCCGGCGCGTGCTCATCCAGAATCCGCCCGCGAAGCCGCTGACCACCGAGGAGATGGATCACGTTTATGCGCTGCCCTATATGCGTACTTATCATCCTTCCTACGAGGCGCTCGGAGGCGTTCCGGCCATTCAGGAGGTTCAGTTTTCTATCATTCACAACCGCGGCTGCTTCGGCGCGTGCAATTTCTGCGCACTTGCGTTCCATCAGGGACGCTACATTCAGGTGCGCAGCCATGAGAGCGTCATCGAGGAAGCGAAAAAAATCACCCAGATGCCCGGCTTCAAGGGCTATATCCATGATGTCGGCGGCCCGACGGCGAATTTTCGCTTCCCTGCCTGCAAAAAGCAGGACACGCACGGCTGCTGCAAGGACAAGCGCTGTCTGTTCCCATCTGCGTGCAGCAATATTGAGGCCGACCACACGGATTACCTCAACCTGCTGCGCGAGCTGCGCCGGATCGAGGGTATCAAGAAGGTTTTCGTCCGCTCGGGTCTGCGCTACGACTATATGATGGCGGACAGGAACGATGCCTTCTTCAAGGAACTGGTCGAGCATCACATTTCGGGCCAGCTCAAGGTCGCGCCTGAGCACATGAGCGACAATGCACTCTATTATATGGGCAAGCCGTCGTTTAACGTCTACGAGCAGTTCCGTGAGCGCTATGCACGCATCAACCAGAAGCTCGGCCGCAAGCAGTATCTTGTGCCGTATCTGATGAGTTCGCACCCCGGCGCAACGCTCGACGACGCGATCATGCTCGCGCAGTACCTCAACCGCATCGGCTATATGCCCGAGCAGGTGCAGGACTTCTACCCCACCCCCGGCACGCTGTCCACCGCGATGTATTATACCGGTATCGACCCTCGCACGATGAAGCCGGTATATGTCGCGAAAACACCGGAGGAAAAGGCGATGCAGCGTGCGCTGCTGCAATGGCGCCGTCCGGACAAGCGTCCGATCATCCTTGCGGCGCTTAAAAAGGCAGGCCGCGAAGATCTGATCGGCTACGGAAAGGAATGCCTCATCCGCCCGAACCGCAGCGGCGAGCAGAATGTCGCTCCCAGGAGCAGCAAACCGGCGCATCGCCACGGCGTTTCGGCGGCACGACCGGAAAAGCCGCGCCGCAACGCCAAACCGGCAGCAAAGCCGGCATCCCGTGCGCCGCAGCCCCAAAAGGGCTGGGCAAAGCCGAAGAAGAAAAAGTAACCGGGAACATTCCGGGGACCTGTCCGTCTAACCGGACAGAAAGGCGGTGGATACCATGAAGAAACGTATGGCTGCACTAATACTCGCGCTGCTGCTTGCGCTTGCGCTGACCGGCTGCGGCAGCAGAGATACGGAAAAAGACGGCGAAAGCGCAGACATTGGTACACAGAGCACGGATGACGCTTCAACGCTCCCCGACACTGCACAGGACCGTCCGGTGACGGACGCGCCGATGATGGTGATGGTGGATAACACGCTGTATCAGTCCGAGGGAGAGGTCAGCACGGTCGAGGGCCGCTGCGGCAACATGGACGGCGAGATCACCTCGCAGACAGCCTGCGGCACAGACGCACCGACCGAGAACGACCAGTCCAACTTCGGCACCGGCTACGCCTACCGCTACGGCAGTGAGAACGGCACACTGGAGGTGCAGATCGACGGCGAATGGTGGATCTTTGCCGCCAACCAATAAGCAAACAGAATTTAGCAAAACGCCCAAAACTGTGGAATCGGTTTTGGGCGTTTTGCAGATTCAGCTACTATACCCTGCTTTTTGCTTGCAGTTTTTGGTGGTTATGCTACAATAATTTTAATCATCGCAAATACCCGCCAAAGGAAGTACCTTATGAAAAAGTACATTATGGCGCTTGACGCCGGAACGACCTCGAACCGCTGCATCCTGTTTGACCACGACGGCAAAATTTGCAGCGTGGCCCAGAAAGAATTCACCCAGTATTTCCCCAAACCGGGCTGGGTCGAGCATGATGCCAACGAGATCTGGACCACCCAACTGGGCGTGGCCCTCTCTGCC
>ERZ837910.4545-NODE-4545-length-13435-cov-8.665546_pt1 | contig 13435 bp, 10 predicted proteins | sample MGYA00519940_ERZ837910 | MGnify/ENA primary metagenome ERZ837910 (study PRJEB31850, sample SAMEA3708825) | human gut metagenome | biome: human gut; feature: human-associated habitat; material: faeces | place: China | collected 2014 ... | reverse complement strand
AAGAAGGCCAATCTGATAACGGAACAGGAACTCCGGATCAAAAAGCATTAATCACTTTTCATGCTTCTATAGAGAGTAGAAATATGACACGCTCTCTTTCACCGATGCGTAAAGGAATAACAAGTTCTATATACGCATTCAAATCACCAGTTACTTCACTCGAAACTCCTTCTGCCGAAGGTATCTATACCACTGCTACCGTAGGGGTACTAACCGGTGTAGAAGGATATAAAATGTATCTGCCCAATGGCGTTTATTATTTCTACGCCATCTCTAACAACTCTTCTACGACTTCTGCTAAATTCATCAACGAGCGTTCAGAGCCTTTGACCAACGGAGTAGATTATTTGTGGGCAAGTAACAAATTACAGGACGTTACGAGTACACAAGTGAGCATGCCTATTCTTTTTCAACACTGTGCCACCCAGATAGTATTCAACATCTCTGCCGGTAGCGGAATAAAACTGGACAAACTGGTTTCAGCTTCCATCACTCCAGCAAATCCGGGTGCTACTATGGATATGATTACCGGAGAAATAACTCCGTCTACAACGTACAGTACCGAAACAGCCAATATGGGAATTAATGGTTTCACAGCTCAATATATCATGCTTCCACTAAAAACCAATACAGCGATGCCGCTGACCCTGCAAATACTGGCAGATGGTGAAAATACTCCACGTACCTATAACGTAAACGTCCTTTTACCCAACGGAGAGTTGGCAGGAGGAGATTCTTACGTATTCAGTGCAGTGATTGATGGAAATTCTGTTTCATTTCCAAATGTTGAAGTATTAGGCTGGACCGAAGTAGACGAAACTGGTAAACCTCTTTATCCATCACAAAAACCGGACTAAAAAAGTTTTCACGTTTAACATTTGAAACATAGCCAATTAACGATATGCGGAAGAAAAAGTAGAAAAAAATCTTGCAGAAAGGTTTGCATAGTTCAAAACTTCCTCCTATCTTTGCACCGCATTTGAGAGAGAATGCGGGTTCAAGGAAGTTTGGGTGAGTGGCTGAAACCACCAGTTTGCTAAACTGACGTACTCGTAAGGGTACCGGGGGTTCGAATCCCCCAGCTTCCGCAAAATCTCAAAATAAAAAGAGCTAAGTATTTTAAGACTTAGCTCTTTTTAAATCAATCAAAATCCGGTGGGTTCGTCTAACGGTTAGGACACATGCCTCTCACGCATGTAATACGAGTTCGATTCTCGTACCCACTACACAACGAGGAAATGAATCAATTCATTTCCTCGTTTAATTTATACACCTCAAAGAAAGATTCTTTATCAATCCTCAACCTAATTCTCTCTTCCCGTTTCTGTCCTGCCAGATTCAAGAATAAATTGAAATATAACTGACTGAAAGAAAGACCGGAACGGTTATAAGTAATATCAAATGTCCAAGTCCTACGGAAAGAGTCAAAAGCAGCAAATGGCTGCTCACCACCTTTACACATAAACACTTCGGGAAAGGACGCAGGCGGATAAGGTTGAAATAAGCCAGCCAATTGCACATAAATGTAATCAATCATCCATTCATCTCCTGCCAAAGCAAGCTCTCCTTTTAAACGGAGTTTAACCGCATACGTAGCAGTTACATCAGGAGAAGTATAAACAGGTATCTGGCTCTCCGACGGATAGTCACCATTCTTATATCCCAGACTCATTGTCAATCCCGATTTACCGATTCCGTTAAATCCGTCAGCTTCCTGTCTCGCCAACTGATTCTTCAGATCAATCATAAACGTCAGTTTGCCAAGAGTAGGATCTCCCGGATACTGCGCCAGCGTATCCAGCACATAATCCTCCTCATTATAACTCCCGGCTACCAATTCTCCCTTTCCATCTTCCAGAGCAACACCACCCCTTTCAATATCCACATTGCCTACCGGATAATAAATCGCATCATCATCCTTCGCACAGCCACAAACGCATAGCAGCAATACTGCCAATCCTATTATCTTATTCATAATCTTTTCTATATCTTGATTTAATAACAAATATACATCTTTTTTGTGCTGCAATTGATTTATATCAACCGTTTTTAGTATTTTTGCACACACCAAAACAAAAAAGACATGGATACATTGTTAAGAGAAACTGTGAATGCCGTTGTAAATTCCCGCTTTCCGGAAATGAGTATAGAGGGAAGACGGCAGATAGAAAGTATACTGATCCGTGAAGAGTTTCCCAAAGGAGCCATTGCACTGAATGAGGGAGAGGTCGCTCACGAGATTGTATTCGTCGGTAAAGGTATGCTCAGACAATACTACTACAAAAACGGGAAAGACGTTACCGAGCATTTCTCTTACGAAGGATGTATCGTGATGTGCATTGAAAGCTTCTTGAAGCAAGTACCTACCCGGCTTATAGTGGAAACACTGGAACCTTCCATTATCTACCTTTTCCCCCGCGACATGATACAGAAGCTGGCGAGAGAAAATTGGGAAATCAATATGTTCTATCAGAAAATATTGGAATACTCTTTAATTGTATCGCAAGTCAAAGCTGATTCCTGGCGCTTTGAATCCGCCCGCGAACGCTATAATCTCCTGCTCGAAACACATCCGGAAATCATCAAACGCGCTCCTTTGGCATACATAGCCTCTTACCTGCTGATGACACCGGAGACCTTGAGCCGCGTACGCTCCGGAGTTTTGTAAACACATTATCGGTTCTTCCGATATTCTTTGGGAGACATCCCCGTATAATGCTTAAAATATTTCCCGAAGAAGGACTGGTTGGCAAAGTTCAAGCGGTCGGCTATCTCCTGTATATTCATGCTTGAGGAGTTCAGAAGTGCTTTTGCTTCCAAAATCACAAACTCATCGATCCACTCGCCTACGGTCTTTCCGCTCACCTCCTTCACAACTCCGGAAAGATGTTTCGGTGTCAGACACAGCTGGTCAGCATAAAACTTCACACTACGTTCTGATTGATAAGATTCTACCAGCGTTTCATAGAAACGTTCAAAGATATATTCTTTCCGGCTTTTCGACTTCACCGAAGCAGTGGCTGCAGGCGCATGATTGTTAAAGATATTGCACAGTTCAAAAAAGAAACCCTGCATCAGTCCGAGCACGACCTCCCTGCGATACAGATCCCCTTTACTCCTCAACCTCTTTCTGATAAACGTATGATATTCCTGCACCGTGCGCTGCTCGTTCGGAGTCAGGCTAAAACAAGGATAATCTTTCAGATAGAAAAACAATGCAAGCAAATTGCCTACTTTAGGCAATGTCTCCAGCAAACTCTTGGATACCGCAAAGAAGATTCCCTTGAAGCCGGGACTAAACTGCCGGTGTTCTATAATCTGGCTCGGCAGGGCTATCACCATCCCTCCCGAAGATAGTTGAAAATCCTGCAGATTAATATTAAAAGTACCCTCACCTTCCAGGCAAAGTCCTATTGTCAATACCTCCAACTTGCTGGGACCGCTATATAAGGAAATAACGCTCTCCGAATCGAAGAGCGCTATATCATTATCAATGACATCAATGCTATCAACATCTATATGCTTAGAATGAACTACTGAAGAAATACCTACTTTAGGAACATTTTGAATATCCATACTCTCTCTTTTTGCGACAAATATACCAGCAATAAATCAGATATACAAGTCAAAACAGAGTATCACCAGACAAAATGAACATTTTTGGCTACTTATTGACCACCCCGAACAGATATTCAGCGTCACGCCGGGCAGCAGGAACAGTCCACTTCTCCGGAACGAATTTCCACTGATTCAACGCTTTCGGATTCATTCCCCCCTTCTCCTCGATGTAATTCATCAGGTAAAAACGAAGATCCTTATCAGTAGAGAAAATGATACGGTCTTTCAATTTCTCTTGAGGAATGCCCGAACCCTTTGTCAACAATTCACCGCCACCATTACCACGATAAGAATTCAACGCCACTTTATAAATCTTATTTATATCGAAAGGAGAGCCATCTGCCATACTGACAATCGTAATCTTCTCCCCTTTCGGTTTAGTAACATCCACGGTATAGATTATGCCGGAAGCCGAATCAAAGTTAAAACTGAAATTCTGGAAAGAAGCCCTGTCCTCCGCACCATCCCGACGTTTTTCCTTGAACCACAGCAAATGGTCGTCCGGTGATTTCATCCGGTTGGTCCACATGAAATAAGACATCTCCAGAAAATCCTTGATTTCTTTACCGGACAAAGTCATCACGTACAGCATATTTTCATACTTATATAAGTTGAACATATCACTGACGAACACATCCCCTTTCTTAATTTCCGCATCGAATGAAAGCGGCGCTGCAAAAGAAATGTCGGCTCCCGTGATATCGAGCTGCAAAGTATGTATCAGATCGATGAAAGCAGAAGGGCCGAAGAAAGAAGGATGCGTAGAGATATCCTCAGTAAACGTACCGATTTTCTTGGACACAAACTTCCGCACAGCCTCATACTGCGGAGCGAAACGTTTCATAAAATCCTCGCTGATGCCATACTCCTTTGTCTCCGTCAATACCCCTTGAATATCCTTGCTCAATACCTTGCCATCCTTCAATTTCAAAGTGATGTCGACATTGGACAACACCACTCCGTTGCTTGCCGGATCAATAACCAACACCGAATCTCCGGCAACATTCATCACCTTCTTACATTCGCGGGCATGATCATGTCCCATCAATACCACATCGAATCCCGGAATATTCTTTGCCACATTCAGAGACGCATTCTCATTATATTTACCGGACATCTTAAACGCATCCTGTCCGGCATGGAACAACCCGATTACCACATCCGGATTCTCCTTTGCACGGATTATCTTCATCCATTTGCGAGCCGTCTCCTCCATATCGTCAAAACGAAGCCCTCTCCACAGATTTTCCGAAAGCCAGGCAGGAATGGCCGGTGTTATCATCCCCAAAACGACGATCTTCACCCCGTCCCGTTCCAACACTTTATAAGGAGGAAGATGAGGTTTCCCCGTAGACGTATCAATGATATTGGCTCCCAGTACGGGAAAGTCACAGGTTCCAATCCAGCGGTCGAATACGGCACGTCCAGTTTCCACATCATGATTCCCCATATTGCCCGCATCATATTTCATATAATTCATCATCTCGGCGCAGAGATGCGGAGACACGGTATCTATATAATTATAGTAATAAGCGGTAGGTTGTCCTTGCAGAATATCCCCATTATCCAGCAATATCAGATTATCCTTATACTCCCGGCGTTCCTTTTCAACAAACGAGTATATCCGGGCCAGACTCCCTTTCCATTCCTGACGGGTTATAAAATTGTAAGGGTAATAATTTCCGTGTACATCACTTGTCTGTACAATCTTCAGCTTCACCACCTTTTCCTGTGCCGCAACGGACAGTGCCAGACAGAAAAGCCAAGCATAAATCAATGTTATTCGTTTCATTCTTTTTCTATTTTTAGAGGATGCGAGAATACGAACCGTGCCCCGCCTGTATAGTCGGGATCAATCCATATAGCTCCCTTCCATTTAGATACGATCAATTTACAGATAGACAACCCCAATCCGGTTCCCTGAGCATACTCATTCAGTTTCTCAAAGCGTTCGAACACGAGTTTCTGTTTTTCTTTCGGGATACCGCATCCGGTGTCAGTTACCGAAAAAACCGCCATTCCCGTTTTTTCATCGACAGAAAAGTCCAATGTAATCTTCCCCTTTTTCGTAAATTTATCAGCATTCGACAAGAGATTGATAATCACCTGCTGCATACGCTGTATATCCGTCTCCATCCGGTACGTTTCAAAAGAAGTGGTAAACAAAAACTGATTATCCGAAGATTGCCGTGAAAAACTAACGGAAGCAACCACCTGCCGACACAGTTGTACGATATCGCATTCCTCCCAAGTCAGCGTCACCCGGTTAGCCTCCAGTCGCGAAAGGTCAAGAATATCATTAATCAAGCGAAGCAGTAAATCTGAATTAGCCTTGATAATCTGAAAATAGGACTGACGTTCCTCCTCCGTGCTTCCTTCCACAGCCAACACATCCGAGAATCCGACAATTGAGTTCAGCGGTGTACGTATCTCATGACTCATGTTCGCCAGGAAAGCACTTTTCAGACGGTTGGACTCTTCCGCCCTGTCCTTCGCCACACGCAAGTCTTTGTCCGATTTCAACAGTTCGTCTTTCAACCGTTTCGTACGGAAATAATAAAAGAGAGAGATAAACAGCCCCAACACCAATACAACAAACAAAGCGCAAGCAAACCATATCTGATACGTATACTGCTGATAGAATGAAACCGGCTGATTGATAAGCTCCACGCCAAAAGGCAAAGCCTTCGGATCCAGCCCCCACTCTTTCGCTTTCCGGCTGTCCATCACAGCCTTGGATTCAATAATCTGCAGATGTTTCTCCGTGCTGCCGGACTGATTATCCATCCGGACAGATTCCATAGCCATCTCTTCTCCCACTTTCCGATAATCGGGCAATACGCCTCCTATCGCCCAATGCCCCAGACTCACCGATGAAGGTGTAAAGGTAGGAATGGCAGGAGCCGCTTCCATCATCGCATACGTGGCGTTCCGCATAAAATACCCCTCATTCATGTCCACCCGCCAAGTGCCCACCATGATAACAGTGTGCTCCGGCAAATGCCGCAATTCCTCTACAATCGTATAAATGGTATGTTTTCTTCCGTCCAACAGAATAAGATCCAGATCGGGGAAATTTTTCATTTCCTTTCGCACCAACGCTTGCATCGTGACGCCGCCATACGTATTATCCGAGATAAAAGCAATATGTTTTGTTTCGGGATAGAACGCACGAATCATACGCACATTATCTCCTATATTATAATGATTGATAAATCCCGACTGCAATTCAGGAATATTCATATGATCTTCAAAGATATCTACAGATCCGGGCAACCAGCTATCCAAATTTCCGACGGTATCCTCCGGCAATATCACGACATTGCTGCTGACCAGACTACACATTACCGGAACTTTCACCCGCATCGAATCCCTTTGAGACAGATAAGCCGCCCACGCCTCCTGTCCTAACAATATAATTTGTGCCGGTTGCTGCTTTCCCCCCTGATATTTAGCAAGGATTTGTGTCATCATACCACTCCATAAAGGAGCTTCCGAGAAACTCTTGCAGTTCATATTCTCAATAATAATATCACGTTTCCCTCCCAGTTTGGTATATCCCTCCATATAATCGGAAATAGTAACTGAAGTCTGATGGGCAGCCGGATTATAGGAACAAATAATTAGAATAGGATTCATATCCTTAGAGGTTGCAAAGACCTCCATTGACAGGGATAGCCAAAGGAAGAAAGCAAAAAGACATCCTGAATATCTGGGCATAGTTATGCAGTTTTGATGTGCTTACTTATTTATTTAGGTTGCAAATATAGTAAAACTTGTCGGTTTTAACGGATTAATGTGTATTTTTGTCGCTCATTTATTCTCAAAAAATACAATTTATGGAATTATTTCACAAGATGATTTCCGGACTGTCAGGCATATCGGAAAAACAAATAAGCAGTACCCTCCACCTTCTGGGTGAAGGCGCTACGATTCCTTTCATCAGCCGCTACCGCAAAGAAGCTACAGGCGGGCTGAATGAAGTTCAGATAGAACAGATCAAAGAGCAACATGATAAGTTGTGCGACATAGCCAAACGGAAAGAGACTATTCTCGGCACCATCACCGAACAAGGAAAACTCACCGCCGAGCTGGAGAAACGTATCAACGACACCTGGAATCCGACAGAACTGGAGGATATCTACCTCCCCTACAAGCCCAAACGTAAGACACGTGCCGAAGCCGCCCGTCAGAAAGGGTTGGAGCCGCTTGCCACCCTACTGCTATTACAGAGGGAAAACAACCTGAGCGCCCGTGCCGCCTCATTCGTCAAGGGAGAGGTAAAAGACGTGGAAGACGCGTTGAAAGGGGCTCGCGATATCATAGCCGAGCAAGTGAACGAAGACGAACGTGCCCGTAACGCCGTCCGCAATCAATTCAGCCGCCAGGCGGAAATCAACGCTAAAGTAGTTAAAGGCAAAGAAGAAGAAGCCGCCAAATACCGGGACTATTTCGATTTTTCCGAACCTTTGAAACGCTGCACTTCCCATCGCCTGCTTGCCATCCGCCGTGCCGAAGCCGAAGGGCTGCTGAAAGTGTCCATCACTCCGGACGACGAGGCGTGCATCGAACGTCTGGAACGCCAATTCGTACGTGGTAACAATGAATGCAGCGAACAAGTGAGCGAAGCTGCTATCGACGCCTACAAACGCCTGCTTAAACCTTCCATCGAAACGGAATTTGCCGCACAATCAAAAGAGAAAGCCGACGACGAAGCCATCCGCGTCTTCACGGAGAACCTCCGCCAGCTACTCCTTGCCGCCCCATTGGGACAGAAGCGGGTACTCGCCATCGATCCCGGTTTCCGTACCGGTTGCAAGGTTGTTTGTCTCGACGCTCAAGGTAATCTGCTGCATAATGAAAACATTTATCCGCATCCTCCGGTCGGCAAGACCGGTGAAGCTGCTTCGAAACTCCGTAAGATGGTCGAAGCCTACCAGATCGAAGCTATCTCCATCGGCAACGGAACGGCCAGCCGCGAAACGGAGGACTTTATCAACCAACAGACATTCGACCGTCAGATTCCTGTATTTGTAGTCAGCGAACAGGGGGCTTCCATCTATTCGGCTTCCAAGATCGCCCGCGACGAATTTCCTGACTACGATGTGACGGTCAGAGGCGCCGTTTCCATCGGCCGCCGTCTGATGGATCCATTGGCGGAATTAGTCAAGATAGATCCCAAGTCCATCGGAGTAGGTCAGTATCAGCATGATGTAGACCAGACAAAATTAAAGAAAGCGCTCGACCAGACCGTAGAGAATTGCGTAAACCTCGTAGGAGTGAACCTGAATACAGCCAGTAGCCATCTGTTGACTTACATTTCCGGATTAGGTCCTCAACTGGCGCAAAATATCGTCAATTATCGTGCCGAGAATGGAGCCTTCAACTCCCGCAAAGAACTGATGAAAGTTCCGCGTATGGGCGCCAAAGCTTTCGAGCAGTGTGCCGGGTTTCTCCGTATTCCCGGAGCAAAGAACCCGCTCGACAATACGGCCGTGCATCCGGAAAGTTACCATATTGTGGAACAGATGGCAAAGGATCTGAAATGTACTGTCAATGAGTTGATAGCCGACAAGGAACTCCGCCGGAAAATCAATATCTCCGATTACGTCACTCCCGTCGTCGGCCTGCCTACCTTACAGGATATTATGCAGGAACTCGAAAAGCCCGGACGCGACCCGCGAAAAACCATCAAAGTATTTGAATTCGACAAGAATGTACGTACCATAGCCGATTTGCGCGAAGGTATGATTCTTCCGGGCATTGTAGGAAACATCACCAATTTCGGAGCTTTCGTCGATATAGGTATCAAGGAGAACGGTCTTGTACACCTCTCCCAATTGGCGGAACGTTACATTTCCGATCCTACGGAAATCGTTTCCATCCACCAGCACGTCATGGTCAGAGTGATGAACGTAGATACCGACCGCAAACGAATTCAGCTTAGCATGATCGGTGTACCGCAAGACTGATCGCCGTTCTTTTCTCACCCCACCAGATAATAAGAACAGTAAACAGAATCATCAGTACCGTGCAAATGAGCGAGCCTTCAAAACCGAAGGCTCCGCCATTCAACACATTCTTTTCGGGCATATTCAGTTTCAGCATAGTAAACACAAAATTGTTGCCGCTCACCTGATAGCCCAGAACCGGACCTTGTATCCAATTCCAGAAAAGATGGAGGGAGATCGGGAAACAAAGGTTCCGCGTATATAAATAAGAAGCACCCAGCAACATGCCTGCCAGCAAAAGGTTGATCATCGGCAAGGCATTTATTTCAGGATTAAAAATATGCAGGAATGCGAATAACGATGCCGAGATAAACAGGGAAAGGAATTTATTCAGACGAGTATGTAATAAACGTCCCAATATATAGCCACGCATCAGAATCTCTTCAAACACTGCGACAAGCAGGAAAAACACCCACGCCCCCGCTAAATCCCAAGCCTTGAACTGAAAACCGACTACTTCCACTTCGCCCATAGCCAACGACAGACCGAAGCCCACCACATACAACAGGACAGCCATCAGAAACCCGTACCACAACCCTTTCGTATGTCCTCTGACGGACAGCCCCAAGTCAGAGAACGGGCGGCGTTCAAAACGTAACATGATAGCGGCGGCAGTGAGAACAGCCAGCAGCATACTGCTTTCCAGCAGAATATACCCCACCAATCCCGGATGACGGGCCTCCACTCCAAGCACCATCGACAAGAATCCTCTTGCCAGCGTGCCGTACAATCCCATAAATATGAAAAATATTCCTATAAACAATGGGATACACGCCCATACAGGAAGTCTCTTAAGTTCTTTTTTCTCCACAATATCTTCTGCCGTCATTTTACAATTTGTTAATCCACCTGCAAAATTAGATATAAAACATAAAAAAACATCATATAATTTCGTTTTTTCCTATATTTGTCAGAACAAATTCGCATGATTATGAAAATTAAACTACTATTGATAAGCTTCTTATTGGCAGCCAACGCTTTAGGAGCAGTAGCACAAGTGAGTAAAACTTATTATGTAAGCAAACCCGGAACACTTATTTCCATGATGACGGAGGATGAAGCCAACACCGTCACCCATCTCACCCTGACCGGCAAGCTGAATGCAGAAGACTTCCGACATCTGCGTGACGAATTCGCCAGTCTAAAAGTATTGGACATCTCGAATGCCGAGATTAAGATGTACAGCGGCAAGGCGGGCACTTACCCCAACGGAAAGTTCTACATTTATATGCCGAATTTCATTCCCGCATATGCATTCTCAAATGTTGTAGACGGAGTAACCAAAGGCAAGAAGACGCTGGAGAAGATAATACTTTCGGAAAAAACCAAAAACATAGAGGATGCAGCCTTCAAAGGTTGCGAAAACTTGAGAATCTGTCAGATTCGCAAAAAGACAGCTCCCAATCTGTTGCCGGAAGCGTTGGCGGACAGCGTTACCGCCATCTTCGTACCTCTAGGCAGCAGCGATTCTTACCGTAATAAGGACAGATGGCAGAACTTCGCTTTCATCGAGGGTGAACCGGTAGAAGCAACCCTGCAAGTGGGACTGATGGGCAAATTGGAAGAAGAGATTCTGAAAGCCGGATTACAACCTAGAGATATCAATTTCCTGACTGTAGAAGGTAAACTGGACAACGCCGATTTCAAACTAATCCGCGACTATATGCCGAATCTGGTAGCGGTCGACATTTCAAAAACAAACGCAACGGCCATCCCCGACTTCACTTTCTCACAGAAAAAATACCTGCTGAAAATAAAACTACCCCGCAATCTGAAATCCATCGGTCAACGTGTATTCAGTAATTGCGGCCGTCTGTGCGGCACATTGGAACTTCCCGCCGGTGTGACGGCTATTGAGTTCGGCGCATTTATGGGATGCGACAATCTTCGCTATGTAGTGGCTACCGGAGATAAGATTACGACCGTCGGAGACAGTTTGTTTGGCGAAGGAGTGCCGAGCAAGTTGATTTATAAGAAATAAATGATTCTAACAACAATAATGGCAGTATCTCTCATGGGGATACCCGTCGCTGACGAGCCCAAAGACTCGGTGATGCGGAAAGAGGCAGACGCGTTCATGGCACGGATGAGTCCGACGTTACAACCCACACAGCGTGACGCTATATTTACAGCTATCAACGGAAATACGAAGAAGTTGGAAAATGTAAGAAATGCGCGTAATGGCAAACCTACTTATCCCGCAAATGTAAAAGTGACAGAGCCCGCCGGTAATCTGAGGCTTTACACCCCTACCACTTCCACCAACAATACATTGCTTATCTATCTGCATGGCGGAGGATGGACAATCGGCAGTTTGAACAGTTGTGCCCGGTTTTGCAGCGAAGTCTGTTCGAGAAGCGGCATAAGTGTCCTCGCTGTTGACTATCGTTTATCCCCCGAACACCCTTATCCGACACCGCTTGACGATTGTGAGGAAGCTATCAGATTTGCAATAAAGAATGCAGCCCGTTGGGGGTGTTCTCCCAACCGGATAATGGTAGGCGGTGATAGTTCCGGCGGCAATCTCGCCATTTCTTCCACATTGAGAATGAACGAAGGGGATATAGCGGGACTTTTGCTTTTCTATCCCGTTGTGAAGGCATGGAATGACCATACCTCTTCATGGCAGAAGTACGACAAGGGATTCGGGCTGGACGGAGACTTAATGGAAGCGTTCAACCAAAGTTATGAGCCATCACCCGATAGGATACACAACCCGGAAATATCCCCTATGTCAGCCACAGACAAAATCTTGAAAAAACTACCTCGCACACTCCTTATCGCAGCCGGACGAGATATCCTGGCTTGCCAAGGGAAAGAGTTTATCGACCGTATCACCTCTCTTGGCGTGAATGCTACCCGACTCGAATTTCCCTCGGCAGTGCATTTGTTTATCACTGTGCCCGGTCAAGAAACAGCTTTCAATGAAGCGGTGAAGCATACAGTGGAGTTTCTTGGCAAATAAAACGTAATCAAAACTCAACTATGGAGATAAAAACAGCTGTTTTCTTACAAAATAACAAATAAACGAATAAATAAGAACAGGAATCAGCATACCACCACAGGCTGCAATAAACGGTAATACTGCTTTACGGAAAGAAGACAACTCTCCCACCAATAATTCACGTTTTATCTCCAACCCAACTAACAGAAAAAATACAGTCATCAACCCATCGTTAATAAACTCAATCATAGTCAGATTCTGACCTCCATGTGAAAGCAGATTGAAACTTCCTATCCGGAAATGAAGTTCATGTGAAAGAAACTCCTGGTAGGCAGGAGCCAACGGAGAATTAGCAATAATAGCAGCAGCTATGGCAGTTACAAACAACAAAATACTCGCCACAATATTCATAGCCGAGAAATTCCTCATTGAACGTAAGATAGTCATAATATGTGTGTTTTAGTTAGTATATGATTTAATATTATTTCTATTATTCCATATAGCTTCTCAAAGCTAGTTTTTTTACCCAAAGAACAAAGATTCCGGTTAATATTAAGTTCAGTACGATTGTAAGAACCGAAATAGCCAAAGCAGGTCCACCAAGATTGTAACCAAGAGCTATGAAAATAACCCCCGCTCCTACTTCACCACGGGTAAACACACCAATAGACAAAGCTAATCGCTCACTGAATTTGCGATCACGATAGAAAAAGACGGGAAATAACTTTCCGATATTCGATAATAAAGAAACAATGAGCACATGAAGAGCAATCACTCCCCACGGCATCATCTCCTGTGAACCGGTAACGGAATATTCTCCAGCTTGAGTCTCTGCAAAATTGACACCTATAAAATGAGGCAT
>ERZ837910.4540-NODE-4540-length-13443-cov-4.537646_pt1 | contig 13443 bp, 13 predicted proteins | sample MGYA00519940_ERZ837910 | MGnify/ENA primary metagenome ERZ837910 (study PRJEB31850, sample SAMEA3708825) | human gut metagenome | biome: human gut; feature: human-associated habitat; material: faeces | place: China | collected 2014 ... | reverse complement strand
CGACAGGTAATTTCTCGCCGAGGTCTAAAATCATCTGCTTGATGCCTTCTAAGGCTTCCCACGGGTATCGGAAAGCAGAGAGGTAGTCGGCGGCTTGAGTGTGGGTAAGGTCAAATAACTCTTTTATCTCAATCATCGATTTGTCTCCTCATCCTTTTTCTTGAACGCGAAAAATCGCTGACCGCAGTAGTTGAATGCCGTGAACAGGCACATGCCTACGAGCATCGAAATATTATCACGCACCGAAGCTGCTGCACCGCTCAACAAATAGAGACACAACGGTTTTGCGATACCGTATGCCAGCACATAGCATACTGCAATATTCACTGCGAATCGCACAACCTGCCTCATGCTCTTTTCCTTGTTCTGAAAAGTGAAGAATTTGTTCAGGAAAAAGCTCAAAATACTTGTCAGAATATAATTTGATGCTGAGGATACCCAATATGTACAGTGTGCCAAATTATACAGACCGAACATGATCGCTGTACCAACGACAGTGTTGATTACACCTACAATCACAAATCGAATAAGTGTAGCATCTAAAAACTTTTTCATCTGCAAGCCTCTTCCGTTTCCTGCACAATGTAAATTGGCCGCTGCTTAGTCTCCAAATACGTTTTTGCTAAATACTGTCCAATGATACCCAAGGACAACTGTATCGAACCACCGATTAGCAGCAACAGACACGCTAATGTTGGGAAGCCTGCAACCGGATCACCGAAGATAAGTGTCTTCAGAATAATACCTACCATCCACAAAAGTGCAATTATACAAAAAGCAATGCCCATCACAGATGCAATAGATAACGGTATGGTAGTAAACGCTACAAATCCTTCTAAAGAATACAGCAGTAGATTCCAGAAAGACCAGGTTGTCTCTCCTGCTACTCGCTCCACATTCTCATAGGGTATCCATTTGGTTTTAAACCCAATCCAGCCGAAAATACCTTTGGAAAATCGATTATATTCCTTCATCTCTAGCAACGCATTGATGGCTTGTCTATTTAACATTCGGAAATCCGAGGCACCATCTACAAACTCCGCTTTCGAAATCTTATTGATGATCTTATAAAAGCACCGAGCAAAAAAGCTTCTGATGGCTGGCTCGCCCTTGCGGTCAACACGCCGAGCAGCTGCAATATCATAGTGTTCTTCCGTTAATGCACGGTACATATCCGCCAGCATGGCCGGAGGATGCTGAAGATCAGCATCCATAACCACGGCATAGTTACCTGTACAATTCTGGAAACCAGCGTACATCGCAGCCTCTTTACCAAAGTTCCGGGCAAAGGATATGTAGCGGATACGCTTATCCTCCTGTGCCGCTTGACGCAGAATCTGTAAAGTTTTGTCACGCGAACCGTCGTTTATAAAAAGGATCTCAAAGTCCAATTGGAAGGTGGTGGACATGTTGTCCGCCACCTTCCGTATCTCCTGCAGGAAATACGGCAACGCCGCTTCTTCGTTGTAGCAGGGGATGATGCAGGAAAGTTTTTGCATCTATTAATCGTCACATCCATTCACTTGCATTTTCCACGTCAATTATTAACACATCTGTCGATGGCTTTGGAAATACTTTATATTTCACTAGGATATCGGTTAATCTTTTTAAATCCTGTTCAGTGATCTCGCCACTTCTTAAGTAATAAATACTAAAATTAGAATCATGTATATACATGCTCTTTAGAAAACGAATCTCTTCGTCAGACATCTGGTTTATTAGTTTATTGAACGAAGAATCCTCCATATTTCTCACAACATTTCGATTCGAAGTGCTTGTGATTTCTGGAATTTGCAAATTCAATTCTGAAAGCGCCATTTGTGTCTCTCTAATCATATAGATATCGGCATCATCCGGAATAACCGATCCATAAATATGAGCCTGATTATACTTCCAGCCATTTTGATCTACTGCATTAAGAATCTGTAATTTAATATCTCGATAAATAGATTGATTATATCCAATCCAAAAATGATTAACTGTATACGATGCTGTAGTTATAAATGATAGCGTCAGCATTGCCATCAATATCGAGCTTAGTCGGTAACTATGAATTGTCTTTTTTATAACATCAAAGAGAATTAATATAAATATGCTGCTCAATGCTGTAATATAATACGAACTATAACTCGTTTCTTTTAAAATCAGAAAGCAATAATATGAGCAAGGTATTAATATAATCGTCCATATCAGTTGCTGTGGATTTTGTCTAATTCTGTCAAAAGTAAAAACAGCCAATAACAATCCCACAATGCTCCAAACAACAATAAGCGCTATATTATTTACAAATGTGATATTTCCGGTTAAATTCCATTCTTTAATTAACTTTTGCCCACATATAGAAACTGCAATCTGCTTTACAGACTGAGGACACACATCATTGAGAAACCATTTAATTTTAGAGATTATATCCCCAGCCCCAATAATTTCCGAACGTCCCATTAATGGAATTCCATAATATTTCGATATAATTTTCGAAAACAATAAGTATACTAATGATCCAGATCCAAAACAACCAAAATAATATACATTTCTTATATGTGTTTTCCTATTAACTAAAATGTATAATCCCAAAAAAGCCATCGTGGTTGTTACTTGATAAATTAAATTAGAAATGAAAACAAGCGCAATAGCAATAATGAAAGGAGTTTTTTTCTTCTCGCTACTCCATTTTTCAAAATAGCAAACAGACAGAAGCGATGCTACGAACGCCCATGAATATGTAAACATGCTGCCATAAGCAATTACATTTACAATTGGTATGGACAAACATAAGCATATTGCTATCAAAGATGCCTGAAATTTTGACATCGCCTTATTTAACATCTGAGTTAACAACACATAGTAGCAAAGAACTCCACCTATGGATATCCATCTTAAGTAATACGATTTTTCAAAAGTAACAAATGACATAATATCTGTCAAGAGTCCCGTTATAGGCCGCCCTTGTGAAACAGAATACGTTAAAAAATCGCTATTATATCCTCGAAAATTCAAAAAATCATCTCGAAAATATATACCACTATATAAAAGTGGTATATATACAATTAATAGAATGAGAATAAATATTCCATCGAAACGATTAATCGTTTTTGGGGAAAGTATATCACTTATAATATATCTTATGAATGTTGAGATAAGACAGCTGATACAACTAACTAATATTATTTTCAATCCCCACATGGCTGCTCCCAAGCGCATAAATGTCACGATTGTGAGAATTGCAAAAATAATAGCATCCATTAAATATGTAATTTTGTCTTTGCCTATCTTTTGAAGCATTTTGAATGTATTTTCCATCGTTAATCACCTGCGTTTTTGAGAAACCCTATGGTATGCCTTTGTAATCAAACACTTCAAGCCTTCATCATGAGCAACTCGCATAACCTTAAGAAAAATTATCTTTAGTGACATTTTCTTCGTCTTATTTAACATTTCTTTATAAAATTTATTTGATTTTGCAAACGGATTTTCCTCCATAAACATAACATCATAATTGTTTCGATAGCCGATTCTGATTCCATCATCGATTGGCTCTCCCGACTCATATTGACTATAACTCCAAGGGGTCATAGATATATTGTCCGCATTATTTGCATCATGAATTGACTTATACTGTGCATACAATTCTTTAAACGGATGTTCCCCTTCAGGAAGCCAATCTTTCATGCATTTCTCTGCACTATGTCCCAATCCAGAAAAATGTATAAACCGTAACGGATCCCCTTCGATATAGTATTCCGACTCTCTCGTTTCCATATTGCAATTAAGTAATGACCAAGGTGCAAAATCGTATCCATGATGTTTAAACACCGTTGCATTGAAGAAACACGGAACCAAATCAAACCATTTCTGATCTGTAAAGATACCCCTCTGAATATCATCATAGCAGAATAAGTAAAGGCGATCCGCCCACCAGTCAACACATTTACGTCCTTCTTCACTCCGTGAAATGCCCAAGAAACCAAGATTATATACACCATGTGCTGTACTCGAAAGTTCCATATCTATATTGCCCGGCTTTAGCAGGTGTGGACATAACACTATTGGACTTTGCTTTAATTCATTCCTTAATTCAACGAAATCACTATACACATATACGTCCGGATCCAAATAAACAAACTGACTTTCCTCCGTGTAGCGATCCATCAAGTATCTGAAAAATTGTCCTTTAACCGCCGTAGAAGCTTCAACTATAGCGTGCTTAAAAATAAACCGATTAAAGTTTCCTTCCCACGCATCCTTTGCCAATATAATTTCATCAAAGCACTCGTCAGGTATTCTGCTATCCACTTCTTTCTCTACTAAACATAAAACCATTTTCGCATCAGGGATATTCTTCTTAACTGACTGTGCCAAAGTACGCGCTTTATGTACATAATTTGCACATACTGATGTAAATATAACCATAATGACCTCTTTATCGTAATATAAGTTTTTTTATAATATTTTTAAGTACTGGTATCTTTTTCAACTTTTCTAGCACATAGATACTTTTTTGATACATTTTATTGAGAAAAATCTGATCAATTAATGCATCTCGCAATATCACAGCATACTCATCCCGATACTTATCATAAAGTTTGGGATGATTGTAATAAATCATTTGATACGTCTGCTGTACTACCGTTACATTTTCTTGAAATTGTGTAGTACGTGATTTGGGCTTAATTCTATAATGAAACAGCACCTCGGGTAGTTGATAAATTTCTTTTCCGATTTCCAAAATAGAAAGCCAAAAATCATAATCTTCCATACCATGCTTCATATTGGTACGGAATCCGCCCACAGTCTCCCAATCTTCCTTCCGGAATAACGCGGTTACAAAAACAATATTGTCCAGCAGCATACTCTCCAAACTGTATTCTGGAAGTTCCCATTTACCCGTCTGCTCACCAAACAAGTCTGCATGACAATACACTACACCTACATTTTTATCCTCTTTTAGAATTCTAACCGCCTGTTCAATATATGTAGGCTCAATTTTATCGTCCGAATCTAATGGTAAAATATATTCACCATTAGAATGCTCAATTCCGTAATTTCTCGCTCCTGATGGACCTAGATGATTGGTCTTTAGTAGTGTAAGATATTCTCTGTCTAAGCTATTTAAAATTTCTATAGTTTGAATATCATCTGAGCCGTCATCTATAACCAGCAATTCATAATCGTGATACGATTGATTTTCCAAAGACCGAATCGCTTCCATGATGTATGCCCCATCATTAAAGCATGGCATTATAACGCTTACTTTCCCCTTATTCATGTATATCCCTCTTGTCTAGTTATACTTTCCTCTTTTCTCCCACTTGTATCGCAGCCAACTGCCAATATCTTTTGTTGCACTTTCCAACTCGGATTGCATCGCACAAAGACATTTCTCTTTTTGATTCAGCTCGTATTGCAAGTTATCCAATTGTTTTTTGGCATCATCCAGCATAGATAGATACTCATTCAATTTCTGAAAAGATTCTTCTCTTTCTGCATTAAGCCTATCACACAGTTCGTAGGCCTTCCTTGTAGCCTCCAGACTCGCTTGGTGATTCTGCTTTTCATCAAATAAATATTTCATAATTACATCAGCAATTTTCGCACCTAATGGCAGAAGAATTGGTACACATGTCCATTCAAATCGAAGCTTGCTAAAATTTCTTTCTATCAAATAATTCACTTCAAATGCCGTAACATGATGGAACAGAATGTTATTCGTCCCTATTTCCATACCCGTTACCCAATTATATTGAAGTGGAACATACTCGGAGCCATTATGCCCCCATGCATGTAACCCTATAATCAATGCGTCTTTTTGATATGGTACCAATCGAACACTTTGTACCTCTCGAAACTTTCTCAAATCCATTTCCATAGATGCAGCCTCAAACGGCACTACTTGTGTTACTGTATTTTCAGATAATCCATTTATTAAAGCATGTGCTTCATATGTATTTTCGAAATGCTGCAGGGGCTCATTCACTTCATTTCGCCCTGCTTTGTTCGTAGATAACGTAAGTAAATATTGATAATCCATGCCATGTCCACGATTCATCAACAGAAATGCCTGCATTTCCGACACATCATGATAGGAGGTATTCAATTCCGTATCCGAGGCTGCTTTAATGACTGTTTCCCATTTATCTATTCTTAAAGCAACCCTGTTTAGCATTTCACGCAGCGTTTTATAAGTAAAAAAATGTACATGCGTATTGTCGAGTAATCCTAACTCTGTATATGGAAAATCATCATTTAGTAATTTTAACAATACAGCGTTATGCGCTAGATTCGGTACAGATAGCAAAATCTTTCCATGTATTTGCAAGCATTCTCGAACCTTATTCAGAACGCCCTGTGGATTCCTCAAATGCTCTAAAACATCAAGAATAACGATATAGTCGTATCTTTTGCCTTCAATACAATCATACCATTCCATATTATCTAAATTTCCCGATTCACCAATAATGGCTGTTTGTGCATATCTTGCAGCTTGTGCGCCTGCCTCCGCATCCAGTTCAATAATATCAACATTGCAACATTTATCTTCATACAAGTGCTTAGTTAGAACACCAGTAGCAGCTCCTAGTTCAAGAACTTTCGATCCCGGTCTAATATTCTCAAACGCCCATTCATTGGTCTGATTATTTTTAATTTCATAACCAAAATCATATTTACTCATAATTATCCTCACGCTCATATATAGACACGTCTGCATTTAAACGTAAGATTCCATCATTGTTGCCTACATTGGTGATTTGCAAATATAGAACTCCATACAACCATGTCAGCACTTTAAAATTCAATTGATTGCCTTCCGATATAGCCACTCCAATAACGTAATCTCCATTTACAATCTGCGGCATTTCAAATTCAAAATCCACTCGATTCATGCTTTGCGCACAGACTTGAAATGGTTGCTTATTTCCGCAGCTTATACTATTGCAATTAATAATCCATAATCCCTTTATGGTTTCCATCACAAAACCGGCAATACAGTTGCGAATTTCATTATCAGAATGAAATATAATCGACAATGTATAAGTTTCTCCAGCATGGCACGCTGATACTCTTTCCCCGTTGCTATCAGTAACAAAAGAAGAAAGGATTTTCACCGAAGCATTCAAAATGCTTTCATTTGTATATTGAATTTCGGGAAAGCTTTCTAGATCAAATCTTTTCTTCACCGCAAAGTTTTCATCCTGCAAATTATGAATCTCTCGATTATACTCCTCCGTGCGCTTACTCAATATATGATTCATATATTCGTTGCACACTTCAACGCTCTCACCTATCATCTTACAATTACCATGATCAAGCCATAATACACGAGAGCATAGCTGCTTGACTGCGCCAATATCATGCGATACAAACAAAATGGTAATGCCCTTTGACCTTAATTCCTCAAATTTTCGATAGCACTTATTCTGAAAAAACACATCTCCAACAGATAAAGCCTCATCAATTATTAAGACATCAGGTTCAATGCTAATCGCAACAGCAAATGCCAATCTTGCAAACATACCACTGGAATATGTTTTGACCGGTTGATTAATAAATTCTCCAATATCCGCAAATTCAACAATAGAATTAATTCTGGAATTCATTTCTTGCCGAGTAAATCCCATCATTGTACCGTTTAAATATATATTTTCTATCCCTGTATAATTTCGATTGAAACCTGCTCCAAGTTCCAACAACGCAGATATTCTTCCATCTACTTTAATCTCACCATTTGTAGGATTAGCAACTCCAGTAATCATCTTTAACAGTGTAGATTTTCCTGCGCCGTTCGTACCAATAATGCCAAATGTCTCACCTTTACATACCGTAAATGAGATATCGTTCAAAGCAAAATATTCTCCATGATGACTTTTTCCTCGAAAATCAAATATTTCCTTAACACGGTCTGAAGAATTATTATAGATATTATATTTTTTTGTAACATGATCGACTCGAATGGAATTTACTTTTTCGGACTGCATATTGTCTCCTTAACTTTACTCAAAGAACATCGTCAAACTGTTGCTTCGACTTCTTGAAAACGTGCGATCCCACAGCACACAACAAAATTGTCAGACTCCAGAAATAAATCATTCCGCTCAAGTCTTTGTAGAATGGTACGTTATACACGAAACTATTGCGATAACCAGTGCAAATATAGTACATCGGATTCAATCGCATAAAAAACATCGCCGTATCCGTTAAAGAAGATGGATCCCAAAATATCGGTGTTGCCCAAAATCCTGTTTGAAGAACAATCGCGACCAGATTTCCCACATCTGTTGCAAACGGCGTAATTCCCGCTGTTAAAAAGCCTAGTCCCATAGCCAAAGCAGAAACACAGATAAAATAGTAAACACACTGCAAATTATATATATTAGGCAGGCGTCCATAACACATATCGACTACTAAAATAAATGCTATAAAAAATACATGAATGATTGCAGAAGATACAATTTTGATCATTGGAATAATTTCAACAGAAAAATTCACTTTTTTAACCAAATAACTATATTCGATAACACTATTTGCAGACTGACTAAATGCCTCCTGAAAATAATTCCAAACAAGAAATGCAGGCATGTACCAAACAATAAACGGAATATCACCGCTCAAGTTAGCAGTTTTAAAACCAAGTTGAAAAACTCCCCAAATAACAAGCATATTAACCAAAGGCTGTAAAACTGTCCATGTCGCTCCCAAAACCGAGGAGGAAAAACGTGCTTTAACATCATTTAATGCTAGTTCCCACAATATTTTGTGATATTTCAAACCAATTTTCATCATATACAGTGATGTATTCCTTTCGCCTCTATATTCATAAAGAGAATTTTATCCTAACTTTACTCGCTAATCTCCTTCAAATATCTTTCCAGCGCGTCTTTCCAATGCGGCAGACGCGAGAAACCCATCTGCTCCAGCTTATCCTTGCTCATGCGCGAATTGAGCGGACGCACCGCACGGGTCGGATACTCGCTGGTCGGGATGTGATTTACCTTAACCTTTTTTCCAGCTAATGCAAAAATCGCCTCTGCGAAATCTGCCCACGAGCAGATACCCTCGTTGGTTGCATGGTACGTGCCGTATTTCTCAGTCACGATCATGTCGCACAGCAGCGGCGCCAAATCCGCCGTATATGTCGGGCTGCCAATTTGGTCACAGACTACATTAAGCGTATCGTGCGTCTCCGCAAGCTGCAGCATGGTCTTGACAAAATTGTTGCCGTTCTTGCCAAATACCCACGAGATACGGACGATAAAATAGTTATCCAGCTGCTCCTTGACCGCTAGTTCGCCGCCGAGTTTGGTAGAGCCGTAAGCGCCGAGCGGGCCGGTCGGATCGTCCGGCTCATAGAACCGTTCACCCGTGCCAGGGAACACGTAATCAGTCGAGATGTACAGCATTTTCGCACCGATCTTCTTGCAGACCTTCGCAATGTTGCGCGGGCCCTCGGTATTTACTGCGCGAACCTTGTCCAGCTCGTCCTCGGCTTTATCTACAGCAGTCCACGCCGAACAGTGAATAACCGCATCCGGGTGGTATGCGGCAATGTAATCATGCGTTGCCTGTGCGTCCGTGATGTCGAAATCCGCCAGATCAACGCCCTTGTTTTTAATTTTGCGCGCGTCCAGAACCTTGCATACGTCGTATCCTAGCTGTCCGCCGACTCCAGTAACTAAAATTTTCATAAGACACCTCTTAAATTCGATTATTCTGCGCTAGCTGTACAAAAAAGATAAATACCCGTTCCGGCAACATACCAATCACGATTTCAAACAGCGACGGCAGCATCCCGAATTTTCGGTACTTCCATATTGTAGCTGCTGCACTGCGTTTTCCTGCAAAATACGTCTGCCTCGCAGACAGCCACTCGATTCCCTGCTCTACTGTTTTCTTCAGTTCCTGTGGCATCTGCAGATTGCTTTGCAGCCATTTCATCTTGTTCAGCGCACTTGTAATGCGTATTTCGCAGTAGCTTTTCTTATCGTGCACGCCTGCCAGCAAGCCCGTCTGATTGCCGCCGTGAATGCGGTAACGAATCAGCGACTGTGGAATTGACTGCACCGCGCCGTGCATGGATGCGTACAGTGCCAGATAATGGTCATGCACCATATATGGACAGAACGAAATCGCCGCTTTGGCTATGTTCGTTCGCATGAGCATAGTGCAGCCGGTCACGAAATTGCGGAACAGCAGCTTGTCCGCAAGCCCCGTTCCCGAGAGAAACACATGGTGCCGGCGCACTTTCGTAATACTGTCCGCCGTTTGGTGCCCTTTCCCATCAATCACGTACATGTCCGAACAGACCAGCAGTGCGCCGGTCTGTTCGATTTCATTTTTCAAAATTTTCAATTTCTCCGGCAGCCAGACATCATCCTGATCGCAGTACGCGATATACTCACCGCGTGCCTGCTGCGTCAGCCACTCAAACGTCTGGTTAGAGCCAACATTGCGCTCATTGCGCGAGATTTCATATGGAAACGACCGAATACATGTCGCCGCGCACTCGCAAATCTGCTCAAACGGCACGGTCGGCGAACAATCGTCGCGGATAATCAGCTCCAGATTGGGATAGGTCTGTGCCTCCAGACTCAAAAGCTGCTCCTTGAGCCACTGCATATTCGGTTCATAAACCGCCATCACGATGGAGATAAGCGGCTTATCGATTCCCATACATTCGTTCATAATACTTCTGATATTCTCCGGAAATGATATTTTCCCACCACGATTTGTTATCCAGATACCACTGAATAGTCTTCTGAATGCCGTCCTCAAACTTAGTCTGCGGCAGCCAGCCGAGCTCGTTGTGAATCTTGGTCGGGTCGATCGCATAGCGGCGGTCATGGCCTGCACGGTCGCGCACAAACTTGATCTCGCCCTTGCCGAGCGCCGCAATAATCAGCTGAACGACCTCGAGATTGGTCTTTTCGTTGTGGCCGCCGACGTTGTAAACCTCGCCGACGCGGCCGTTGTGAATGATAAGGTCGATGGCACGGCAGTGATCCTCCACGTACAGCCAGTCGCGGACATTCTTGCCGTCACCGTAGACCGGCAGCGGCTTGTCGTTCAGCACGTTCGCAATCATGAGCGGAATCAGCTTCTCCGGGAAATGATACGGGCCGTAGTTGTTCGAGCAGCGCGAAATCGTCACCGGCACACCGAACGTGCGGTGGTACGCCTGCACGAGCAGGTCAGCACTTGCCTTGCTCGCCGAGTACGGGCTGGAGGTGTGAATCGGGGTTTCCTCGGTGAAAAACAGGTCGGGACGGTCAAGCGGCAGATCGCCGTACACCTCATCGGTCGAGACCTGATGATAGCGCTGAATGCCATACTTACGGCATGCGTCGAGCAGCACCTGCGTGCCCATGACGTTGGTCTGCAGGAAAATGGACGGATTTTCAATCGAGCGGTCAACGTGGCTCTCCGCTGCAAAGTTAACAACGATCTCCGGCTTCTCCTGCTCAAAAATGCTGTAAATTTCCTCCCGATCGGCAATATCCGCCTTGATAAACTTGAAATGCGGGTTGTCCATCACAGGCGCAAGCGTCTCCATGTTGCCTGCATAGGTCAGTGCGTCCACACACAGAATATCGTCCTGCGGGTGCTCTTTGAGCATAAAATGCACAAAGTTGCCGCCAATAAATCCGGCACCGCCGGTTACTAAAATCTTCATATTACCAATCCTCAAATCCAGTCACAGCGTCCTTCAAAAACGGCGATTTCGTATCCTTTTCGGACAGAACCGGGTCGGTCACGCCCCAGTCAATGCCAAGCTCCGGGTCGTTCCAGCGAATGCCGCCGTCTGCCTCAGGCGCATAGTAGTTGTCCGCCTTATACAAAAATTCCACATGATCGGTCAGCGTCACAAAGCCGTGACCAAAGCCGCGCGGAATCATCAGCTGGCGCTTATTCTCCTCGCTCAGCTCAACCGCGACCCACTGCTTGTAGGTCGGGCTGGACGGACGCAGGTCAACAGCCACATCGAGCACCGCGCCGCGCGCACAGCGCACAAGCTTTGCCTGCGCCTTGTCGCCGCGCTGAAAATGAATGCCGCGCAGCGTGCCCTTCACAGTCGAGGACGAGTGGTTGTCCTGCACGAAATCATAATGCAGGCCGGCCTCCTCGAACGTGCGCTTGGACCAGCTTTCCATAAAAAATCCGCGATGGTCGCCGAACACCTTAGGTTCCACGATGACAACGCCGTCAATTTTCGTTTTGATAATCTCCATACCCTTACCCTCTTAATATCGAATTTTTCCGTCTGCTACGCGGTGTAAATGCTCACCGTACGGAGATTTTCCGTATGTATCCGCCGATTTGAGCAGTTCCTCGCGCGTGATCCAGCCGTGACGATATGCAATCTCTTCAGGAGCGGAGATCATGATGCCCTGCCGCTGCTCAATGACCTGCACAAACTCCGCCGCCTCAACAAGCGTATCCATCGTGCCGGTGTCCAGCCAAGCGTAGCCGCGGCCGAGCAGCTGCACGTTGAGCGTGCCGTCCTCGAGGTACATGCGGTTGAGGTCGGTGATTTCCAGCTCGCCACGCGCGGACGGCTTGACCTGCTTTGCCAGCTCAACAACGCGCTTGTCATAGAAGTACAGGCCGGTGATTGCGTAGTTGGATTTCGGCTGTTTGGGCTTTTCCTCGACGGAAATGACACGCCAATTATTATCAAACTCAACGATACCGAAACGCTCCGGATCGTTGACGTAGTAGCCAAATACGGTTGCCTGACCGTTCTGAGCCGCCTCAACTGCCTTTTTCAGATGATCCCCCAGACCAGCCCCGTAGAAGATGTTGTCGCCGAGCACCATTGCGCACGGCTCATCACCGATGAATTCTTCACCGAGCGTAAATGCTTGCGCAAGACCATCCGGCGACGGCTGCACCTTGTACGACAGATTGACGCCATAGCGACTGCCGTCACCGAGCAGACGCTCGAAATTCGGCAGGTCAGTCGGTGTCGAGATGATCAAAATATCGCGAATTCCAGCCAGCATCAGCGTGGAAAGCGGATAATAAATCATCGGCTTATCGTAAATCGGCAAAAGCTGCTTGCTCGTTACCATGGTCAGCGGATACAGTCTCGTACCGCTACCGCCTGCTAAAATAATGCCTTTCATCTATGTATCCTCAATTTTAATATTTAGTGTCTTAAGATATCTTTCTTTATCTACTTCTTGAACATCTATACACTGCGTCAAGACACCCATTATTTTCTCTAAGTAACACTTTCTTGCACTCTCAATGTTATTGAATATTTTCCCAAGCGTCACTATGTTTCATGCGCATATAACTAATATACTCAACTTTGGGCTACTTTTATAGAACCAAATTTATTATATCAAATCTGCCTTTAAACAACAATACTTTCAGGGAGATATTCAAACGTTATTTTTGAAACATCTGACATTTTTCTCTTCAATCCATTTCCTAAATCATGATTTA
>ERZ837910.4532-NODE-4532-length-13458-cov-6.145490_pt1 | contig 13458 bp, 8 predicted proteins | sample MGYA00519940_ERZ837910 | MGnify/ENA primary metagenome ERZ837910 (study PRJEB31850, sample SAMEA3708825) | human gut metagenome | biome: human gut; feature: human-associated habitat; material: faeces | place: China | collected 2014 ... | reverse complement strand
TCATGGAGGACGAGGAGAACCTCTCCAAGTCGGCCCAGAAGATCGTGAAAACCAAGCAGCAGGCCGCCGGGGAGGGCGCGATGTTATGATAGCCAGAATGTCAAAATACAACTTTGTGCTCTTTGCGGCGCAGAGTGAGGATTTCGTCGAGAAGCTGCGCGGCCTCGGGCTGGTGGACATCACCACCGCGGGTTGGGAACCCTCCGAGGAGGACCGCCAGCTGCTGCTGGACATCGAGAGCCTTGCGAAGGCCGCGGAGTTCCTGAAGAACTTCCGCGCCGGGGAGCGCTGCGACGCTGCCGCCGCGCCGTTCGCTTCGGGCGAGGAGGCCTATGCGCATTACGCCGCCGCGCACCGCGAGGCTGCGACGCTCAACGCCGAGATCGGGCGGCTGGAAAAAGCGGCCGAGGAGCTGCGTCCCTGGGGGGCGTTCGACGTGGAGGCGACGCGGAAACTCGCCGCCCGGGGCATTGTCCTGCGCTATTTCTTCACCCAGCGCAACACCTTCGACAAGCAGTTGGCCGAGTGGTCGGAGCGCTATACGGTTTCGGAGGTCAGCCGCACCGATGCCACGGTGTGGTTCGTCGTCGTGGCCAAGCCCGGCGAGGAGGTTACGCTCGACGCGCAGGAGATGAAGACCCCGACGATGGACATTCGCGAGGCGGAGCGCCGCATCGCCGAAGCCGAAGGGAAACTCCGGACCCTCGACGCTGAATTTTCGCGTGCGGCCGCTTCGGAGGCCCTGCTCGCACAGCACGCCTGCTCGCTGAAGGAGCGTTTGCAGGGCGTGCGGGTGAAGGCTACGGCGCAGGAGGCCGCCGACGGTACGCTGGTCGTCATGGAGGGCTGGGCCGAGAAGGAGACTTCCGGTCGGGTCGACGCCCTTTTGGAGGAGTACCCCAATGTGGTCTTCCTCAAATCGGACCCCACGCCCGAGGACGAAACGCCCGTGAAGCTCAAGAACCGTTGGTTCGCGCATGTCTTCGAACTGGTGGGCGACATGTACGCCCGCCCGAAATACGGGACGATGGACCTCACGCCCTTCTTCGCTCCGTTCTACATGCTCTTTTTCGGCATCTGTCTCAACGATGCCGGCTACGGACTGATCCTGACCCTGATGGGGTGGTGGATGCTCGCCAGGAACCGAAAGCCCGGCATGATGCGTCAGGCGGCGTGGTTCGCCACGTTGTGCGGCGTGTCGACCGTCGCGTTCGGACTGCTGTGCGGCTCGTTCTTCGGCATCAACATGAACACGTGGTTCCCCTCGGTGAAATTCCTCGATTTCCAGGGACAGTTCTTCTCCATCGCGCTGGTTATCGGCGTGGTGCAGATTCTTTTCGGCATGCTGCTCAACATCTGGATGACCGTTCGCTGTTTCGGTTTCGGCCGTGCGCTGGGACTGCTGGGGTGGTTCATCATCCTCGTCTCGTGCTGTCTGGCCATGGGCCTTCCGATGGCGGGTCTCGCCATTCCGGGCTTTACGGCCGGATCGGTGGCCTTCTATGCGGCGCTGGGCGTCGGCGGCGTGCTGATGCTGCTTCTGAACAATCCGAAGCGCAATCCGCTCATCAACCTCGGCGCGGGTTTGTGGGACCTTTACAACAACCTCACGGGACTGTTGAGCGACGTGCTGTCCTATATCCGTCTGTTCGCCATCGGGCTTTCGGGCGGTGTGCTGGCGCTGGTGTTCAACACGCTGGCGTCGGGATTCGTGCCCGAAGGCGCGAACATCGTGGTCCGGCTGCTGATTATGATTCCGATTCTGCTGATCGGTCACGGCATCAACCTTTTCATGTCGACCATCTCGTCGTTCGTGCACCCGCTGCGTCTGACGTTCGTCGAGTTTTTCAAGAACGCCGGTTTCGAAATGGCCCCGCGCAATTTCGACCCGATTCGTAAAATGAACGATACTAACGAATAATAACAATTAAAAAAACTCAAAACATTATGGAAACAACAGCATTGGTATTGGCTTACGTCGGCGTAGCGCTGATGGTGGGTCTGGCAGGTGTCGCTTCGTCGATCGGTACCGCAATTACGGGTCAGGCCGCAGTAGGGGCCATGAAGAAGAACGGCGGCGCTTTCGGCAGCTACATGATTCTTTCGGCGCTTCCCGGTTCGCAGGGTCTCTACGGTTTCGTCTGCTTCTTCCTGGTGCAGAAGGGGCTGACGGACCCGACGATGGTGCAGGGCGCGGCTATCTTCGGCGCCGGTCTGCTGGTCGGTCTGGTGAACATCGCCTCTTCGATCTATCAGGCAAAGGTCTGCGCCAACGGTATCGCCGCTATCGGCAACGGTCACGACGTGATGGGTAAGACGCTGATCCTCGCGGCTTTCCCCGAGCTGTACGCCATCCTGACGGTGGCCGCCACCTACCTGATCGCAACGCTCGACGGCGTGAATCTCTTCTGACGGGGCGGAACGCCCGTCACCGGAAAGGGAGACCCTGCGGGGCCTCCCTTTTTCGTTGCCGTCCTGCGGTCGGGGCGCTCTCCGAATACGAAGGAACGGTTGTCGTGGGACACCACGACAACCGTTCCTTCGGGGGATATGGGTATTACGGCCGAACCGGCGCTCGTTCCGTGACTACCGTCCTTTGCGGCGCGACGAGGTGCGCACCTTCGGGCCTTTGCCGCGGGGCTCTTCCGTACGGCGCGCCGCGGCCCCGGGCAGCAGCAATTCGAAGTCTAACTGGCGTTTCTGCAGGTCGGCGCGCTTCACGCGGATGCGTACCGGGCTGCCCAGCGTCATGCGGATGCCCGTCGAGCGGCCGATGATTTCGTAAAGCTGCTCGTCGAAGGTGAAGAAGTCGCCCTCGATGTCGCGCAGGAACGACATGCCCTCGATGTGGGTTTCGTCCAGCTCGACGTAGACGCCCCATTCGGTAAGCCCCGAGATGTGTCCCTCGAACTCCTCGCCGATGTGCTCTTTCATAAATTCGACCATCTTGTATTTGATCGACGCGCGTTCCGCCTCGGCGGCCACGACCTCGCGGTCCGAAGCGCGTGCGCAGAGGTCTTCCAGTTCCGTTTTGTCGGCCGGCTTGCCGCCCGCGAGGTAACGCGCCAGCAGGCGGTGGACCATCATGTCGGGGTAGCGGCGGATCGGCGACGTGAAGTGCGTGTAGTAGGGGAACGCCAGACCGTAGTGTCCGATGTTGTCGGTCGTGTAATAGGCTTTGGCCATCGAGCGCACGGCCATCGTCGCCACGGCGTTTTCCTCCGTGGTTCCCTTTATCTGTTTGAAGAGCTTGTTCAGTTCCTTGGCCACGGCGCGGCCCTTCGTAGCCTTGAAGATGTGCCCGAAGCGGAGGATGAACTGCCGGAAGCGGTCGAGTTTCTCCTCGCTCGGGGTGTCGTGCACGCGGTAGACCATCGTGCGCTCCGCCGAGCGGCCGCTCTCGGTCCTGCGTTTGCCGCAGAACTCCGCCACGCGGCGGTTGGCCAGCAGCATGAACTCCTCGATCATCTGGTTCGACTCCTTCTGCTCCTTGAAGTAAACGCCTAACGGTTTGCCGTTCTCGTCGAGGCGGAATTTCACCTCCTCGCGGTCGAACGAGATCGCGCCGTTCTTGAAGCGCTCCTTGCGCAGCGCCTGCGCCAGCCGGTTGAGCGTCAGCACCTCCTCGGCGTAGTCGCCGCGTCCCGTTTCGATGATCTCCTGCGCCTCGGCGTAGGTGAAACGGCGGTCGGAGTGGATCACCGTGCGTCCGAACCACTCTTCGAGGATGTCGAGGTTTTCGTTGAGCGTGAACACCGCCGAGAAGCAGAGGCTTGTCTCGTGGGGTCGCAGCGAACACAGCTCGTTCGAAAGCCGTTCGGGAAGCATCGGCACGGTGCGGTCCACCAGATAGACCGACGTGCCGCGCTCCACGGCCTCGTCGTCGATCACCGAGTGGGGCCGCACGTAATGGGTCACGTCGGCGATGTGCACGCCCACTTCCCAGACGCCGTCCTTTATTTTGCGCACCGACAGCGCGTCGTCGAAGTCCTTGGCGTCCGCGGGATCGACCGTGAAGGTCGTGACACCCCGGAAGTCGCGCCGCTGGGCGATCTCTTTGGCCGTGACGCGGGCGTCGATGGCCTGGGCGGCCTCCTCGATTTCGGGTTCGAAGCGGTAGGGAAGCTCGTATTCCGCCAGGATCGAGTGCATCTCCGTGTCGTTGTTGCCCGCCATGCCGAGCCGTTCGACCAGCTCGCCCACGGGGCTTTTGCTGCCTTCGGCCCAGTCGGCGATGCGGACCACGACCTTTTCGCCGTCCTTCACGTCGGGGTATTGCTTTTTCGAGAGGTAGATGTCCATCGGCATGCGGCGCGAGTCGGCCCGCACGAAGATCTGGTGCGCGCCCACCTCGGCCACGCCGACATAGGGTTTGCGGCTGCGCTCGACGATGCGCGTGATTTCGCCTTCGAATTTCCCGTCGCGGCCGCGGTGGATGGCCACCACCTCCACGCGGTCGCCGTTCAGGGCGTTGGCCGTGTTGCGCTGGTTGACGAAAATATCGTTCTCCTCGCCCTCGACCCGCACGTATATCGAACCGCTCGCCGTCATGTCGGCGATGCCTTCGAAGTGGGGCAGGTGCTTGTGCGTGAGCCTGTATTTTTCGCGGGCGCACTCCTCGACGATGCCTTCGTCGTGCAGGCGTCCCAGTATTTCGAACGTCTCGCGGCGTCCCTCTTTCGTCGCGCCGCCCGAAGCCGACGCGAGGTGTTTGAGCGAGAATTTATTATTGGGGAATTCACGGAAGAGACTCAGGATGACTGCCGCCCGGTCCGTGTTTTTCGCGCCCCTTGCGGGACGGTTCTTTTGTGATTGCTTTTTCATTTCTTCAGAATTTGGAGGGCAAGACGTTTCATATAGTCCATGCCCGTGTCGATGGCCCCTTCGTCGGGGTTGAACGTCGCCGTATGGGGCCGTCCGGCCGCGGCGCCCACGCCCAGCCGGTAGAACAGCGACGGATATTTGGTACAGTAGAAGCCGAAATCCTCCGCCGTGGTGCGCAGCGGCAGCATTTCGACCCGCAGCCCGGCTTCCGCGGCCAGCGCCGCCGCATGCTTGACCAGCGCGGCGTCGTTCACCACGCAGGGGTAGCCCCGGCTGATATCGACGTCGGTCCGCACGCCGTGGCGTTTGTCGATGTCCGCGGCGAAGTTGCGGATGCGTTTGTGGATGATTTCGCGCTCGCGTTCGTCGAAGGTGCGGAGCGTGCCTTCGAGATAGACCTGATCGGGCACGATGTTGGTGGCGCCCCCGGCTTCCACGCGGCCGATCGAGAGCACGCACTCTTCGTGGTTGAGCGCCACGAGCCGCGTCACGAACTCTGCGGCGGCCGCCACCGGATCCTTGAGTTGCGGGCGCATGGCCCCGTGGCCGCCCGTCCCGTGCACCGTGAAGCGCAGTTCGTCGCTTGCGGCCATGTATTTGCCGGCGCGGAATCCGAGCGTCCCGACTTCGAGCTGCGGCTCGACGTGTTCGCCGACCACGGCCCGGACGTCGTAGCCTTCGAACGGATTTTCGGCCAGCACCAGCGACGCACCGCCCGGATTGCACTCCTCGCCCGGCTGGAACAGCCCGAATATCGTGCCGCGGAAATCCGGCTCGGTGGCCAGCTGCTGCAACACGCCGAACAGCACCGCGGCGTGCATGTCGTGGCCGCAGGCGTGCATGACCCCTTGGTTGCAGGATTTCCAGTCGAAGTCGTTCCGCTCGTCGATCGGCAGGGCGTCGATGTCGGCGCGCAGTACCACGGCCCGGCGTTTGGGGTCGGCTTTGCCGCGGCCTTCGATCTTAGCCAGCACGCCCGTTTCGGCTATGGGACGGTGCTCGATGCCCAGCTCCGAGAGCCGGGCGGAGATAAAGGCCGCCGTGTCGTGCTCCCTGAACGACAGTTCGGGGTGCATGTGCAGGTGACGGCGGAATTGGATGGGATTCATTTCAGTTAAAATATCGCTTTTGCTATCTTGATGATATTGTCGGCCTTGCCCATCGGGTAGTAGTGCAGTACGGGGACTCCGGCCTGTTTCAGCTCCCGGCTCTGGGCGACGGCCCATTCGGTGCCGACTTCGCGGATCGCCTTCGGGTCCTCCCGGTGGCGCAGAACTTCGCGTTCCAGCTCTTCGGGAATGCGGCAGCCGAAGATCTGCGGCAGCAGCGTCAGGTGGCGCAGCGTCGAGAGGGGTTTGATGCCGGGGATGATCGGCACCGCGATGCCCGCTTTGCGGCAGCGGCGCACGAAGTCGAAAAAGCGGGCGTTGTCGTAGAAGAGCTGCGTGACGATGTACCCGGCTCCGGCGTCGATCTTCGCCTTGAGGGCGGCGATGTCGGCTTCGGGCGAGGGGGACTCTTCGTGCCCTTCGGGGTAGCCGGCCACGCCGATCGAGAATTTCGAGTGGTGGCACTCCTCGACCTCGCCGTCCACGAATTCGCCGCGGTTCATGGCCGCAATCTGCCGCACGAGGTCCACGGCGTGCGAATGGCCCTGCGGGTGGGGCATGAAGAACTTCTCGTTCTGCGACTTGTCGCCCCTGAGAGCCAGCACGTTGTGCAGGCCGAGGAAGTCGAGGTCGATCAGCGCGTCCTCGATGTCGTATTTCGACTGTCCGCCGCAGATCAGGTGCGGCACGACCTCGACGCCGTACTTCTTCTGAATGGCGGCCGAGATGCCCACCGTGCCGGGACGGCGGCGCACCACGTGCCAGTCGATGCCTCCGTCCGGACGCACGGACTGCTTGATTCCCTCGCGGTGGAAGGTGACGTTGATGTAGGCCGGGTCGAATCCGATGAGTCGGTCGATGGCTGCGAATACGCCGCCCATGCCGTCGCCCTTGAGGGGCGGGAGCAGTTCGAACGCGAAGCGCGTGCGGTGTTCGGCGATGGCCGTATTGATTATGTCCAGAACATTCATGGTTCGGTCTGTTGTTGCTTTGGTTCGGCGGGCGGGGCCGCCGGGGCGTTTCCGCGCGTTAAATATTATTGGGTATCAGTTTCTTGATCTCTTCGACCTCCATGCCGCGCCGCCGGGCGTAGTCGAGCAGCTGCTTGGTGTCGATCGTGCCTACGGAGAAGTAGTCGGCGTCGGCGAACATCAGTCCGCAGAGCGCTTCGCCGGGATCGATCATGTAATTCTCGGTGAGCTTCATGCCCGTCGTCATTTCGACCGACAGCAAGTCGAAGACCTCGCGCTTGAGCGAATGGTCGGGCGACGCGGGATAGCCGAAGGCCATGCGGCGGCCGCGGTACTGGCCGCGGACGGTCTGCTGCGGCGTGAGCGGCTCGCCCGTTTCGTAACCCCACATCTGCCGCCGCACGAACGTGTGCACGGCTTCGGCGAAGGCTTCGGTCAGCCGGTCGGCCAGCAGTTTGGCCATGATGGCGCCGTAGTCGTCGCCCTCGGCGCGGAATTTTTCGCAGAGTTCCCTGAGTCCGATGCCGGCGGTGACGGCGAAACAGCCGATCCAGTCGCTGTGCGGCGCGATGCAGTCCGCCAGCGAGCGGTTCTCCTCCCCGCGCGTCTGGTTGCGGAGCATCGCCAGACGCCGTTCGCGGCCTTTCTGGTCCGTGATCCAGATGTCGTCGCCCTCCGCGCGCGCCGGGAAGATCCCCACGGCGGCCTGCAGCGTGAGCAGCCGTTCGTCGCGGATGCGGGCCAGCAGGGCCTGGGCGTCGGCGAAGACCTTGCGCGCTTCGGCGCCTTTTTCGGGGTGGTCGAGGATTTCGGGATAGCGTCCCTTGAGACCCCATGCCGCGAAGAAGAAGCTCCAGTCGATATAGGGTTCGGCGTCGGCGACGTCGAAGTCGGGGAAGACCATGCGGCCGGGGTGCAGCGGCTCGACGGGCAGGTGCGGGGCGACGCCTTTGCGGGCCTTGCGGACCTCGACGATCGGAATCAGGTTCCGGGTGCGTTCGGCGCGCAGGTAGTCGCTGCGCAGCGCCTGCTGGTCGGCGCGGACCTTGTCGGCGTACAGCTGGCCGTCGGAACCGAGCAGCTGCGCCAGAATCTGGCTGTTGCGGCTGGCGTTGGGCGAGTGTATCACCAATCCCGAATAGACCGGGGCGATCTTCACGGCGGTATGCAGGTTCGAGGTCGTCGCGCCGCCGATGATGACCGGAAGGCGCAGTGCGCGGCGTTCCAGCTCCTCGCAGACGTGGGCCATCTCGTCGAGCGACGGGGTGATCAGGCCGCTCAGGCAGATGCAGTCGGCGCCCCACGCTACGGCCTCTTCGACGATCCGCTGCGACTCGACCATCACGCCGAGGTCCTTTATCTCGTATCCGTTGCAGGCCATCACGACTGCCACGATATTCTTGCCGATGTCGTGTACGTCGCCTTTGACCGTGGCGATCAGCACCTTGCCCGCGTTGTGCGGGGTCTGGGCGCCGCCTTGCTCGATGTAGGGGGTCAGGGCCGCTACGGCGCGCTTCATCACGCGGGCGGTCTTCACGACCTGCGGCAGGAACATCTTACCCTCGCCGAAGAGCGTGCCGACCCGCTCCATGGCGGGCATCAGCAGGGTGTCGATCACGGCCATCGGCGTTCCGAGGGCTTCGTAGCCCTCCAGCGCGTCCTGCTCGATGTAGTCCGCTACGCCCTTGAGCATGGCGTGGCCGATCCGTTCGGCGAGCGTTCCCGTGCGCCATGCGTCGGGAGCCTGCGGCTCGGTCTGGGCCGTGGCGCGCACCTGCTGCGCATATTCGGTGAGCCGTTCGGCGGCGTCGGCCCGGCGGCAGAGGATCACGTCCTCGACGCGTTGGAGCAGTTCGGGTTCGATCTCGCTGTATATCTTCACCATTTGCGGGTTGACGATGCCCATGTCCATGCCCGCGCGGATGGCGTGGTAGAGGAACGCCGAGTGCATCGCTTCGCGCACGGCGTTGTTGCCGCGGAAGGCGAACGAGAGGTTCGACACGCCGCCCGACACCTTTGCGTAAGGCAGGTTTTCTTTGATCCAGCGTGTCGCGTCGATAAAGGCTTTGGCGTAGCCGTCGTGTTCGGGAATTCCCGTCGCCACGGCCAGTATGTTGGGGTCGAAGATGATGTCTTCGGCGGGGAATCCCGCGTCGGTCAGCAGGCGGTAGGCGCGTGAGGCCACCTCGATCTTGCGCTCGCAGGTGTCGGCCTGTCCCTGCTCGTCGAAGAGCATCACCACCGCGGCGGCTCCGTAGCGGTGTATCTCCCGTGCGCGGCGCAGGAATTCGGCTTCGCCCTCCTTGAGCGAGATCGAATTGACCACGGCCTTGCCCTGCGTGACCTCCAGACCCGCCGCGAGCACCTCCCATTTCGAGGAGTCGATCATCGTCGGCACGCGGGCGATTTCCGGCTCCGAGGCCATCAGGTTGAGGAATGTGCGCATGGCTTCGACGCCGTCGATCATGCCGTCGTCCATGCAGACGTCGACGATCTGCGCCCCCGCATCGACCTGCGCACGGGCTACCGACAAAGCCTCTTCGTAATTGCCCTCGCGGATCAGGCGGGCGAATTTGGCCGAGCCTGCGACGTTGGTGCGCTCGCCGACGTTGACGAAATTGGTTTCGGGTGCGATGCGCAGCGGCTCCAGTCCGCTCAGCGTCGTGACGGGGCGCGGCGCCGGAACGGGGCGCGGGGCGTAGTTGCAGGCGATTTTCGAAAGCTCGAAGATATGCGCGGGCGTCGTGCCGCAGCATCCGCCGACGATATTGACCAGTCCGCGGCGCATGTATTCGCCCACGTCCTCGGCGAACATCTCCGGGGTCTCGTCGTAGCCGCCCATGACGTTGGGAAGCCCGGCGTTGGGGTGCGCCGAGATACGGAACGGGGCCGTTTCGGCCAGCCGTTCGAGGTAGGGCAGCAGCTGCTTGGCTCCGTAGGCGCAGTTCAGGCCGAGGGAGAGCAGCTGCGCGTGCGACAGCGAGGTGCAGAAGGCCTCGACGGTCTGTCCCGACAGGGTGCGGCCGCTGGCGTCGGCCAGCGTGCCCGACGCCATGACGCGGATCGTGCGGCCCAGTTTTTCGGCCAGCGCGTCGATCGCGTAGAGGGCCGCCTTGGCGTTGAGCGTGTCGAAGATGGTCTCGACCAGCAGGATGTCGGCCCCGCCGTCCAGCAGTCCCCGCGCCTGATCGGTGTAGGCTTCGACGAGTTGTGCGAAAGTCACTTCGCGGGCCGCGGGGTTCGCCACGTCGGCCGACATCGAGGCCGTGCGGTTGGTGGGCCCCATCGAACCCGCTACGAAGCGGGGTTTCTGCGGGTTGCGGGCCGTGAATTCGTCGGCCGCGCTGCGGGCCACGGCCGCCGCCGCACGCGACATTTCGTAGGCGTACGCCTCCAGTCCGTAATCGGCCAGCGATACGGCGTTGGCATTGAACGAGTCGGTTTCGATGATGTCGGCCCCCGCCTGCAGGTATTTGACGTGGATTTCGCGCACCGCTTCGGGCCGCGTCAGGGCCAGCAGGTCGTTGCACCCCTTGAGCAGCGCGGGCCACTCGCGGAACCGTTCGCCCCGGTAGTCCTCTTCGGTGAATCCGTACTGCTGGACCATGGTGCCGAAGCCGCCGTCGAGCAGCAGGATGCGGGATTCGAGTTGTTCGTATATGTCGGCCATTTATTTCTCTCTGATTTCGATTTCAAACAGTTTGTTCCAGTTCTTGCCCGTGACGAAGATGCGCCCTCCGGCCGCGTCGTATGCGATGCCGTTGAGCACGTCGGTCGCCGGGGTTATGTCCTCTTCGGGCAGCAGCCCCGTCAGATCGACGATCCCCTCCACTGCGCCCGTCGCCGGGTCGATGATGACGATTTGGTCGGTGGTGTAGACGTTGGCCCATATCTTGCCGTCGATCCACTCCAGCTCGTTGAGGAAGTTGAGCGTCTCGCCCCGGAGCGTCACCGTGGTACGCTTTTCGCGTTTGAAGGTGGCCGGGTCGAGCGTGTAGATGTTTGCCGTGCCGTCCGACATGTAGAGCTTCTTCCCGTCGGTCGTGAGGCCCCAGCCCTCGCCGGGATAGCGGAACTCCCTGAGTTTCTCTCCCGTCCGGGCGTCGTAGACATAGGCTTTGTTCGACTGCCACGTGAGTTGGTAGACCTTGCCGTCCAAGAGGGCGATCCCTTCGCCGAAGTCCTCCTTGGGAAGACGTGCGAAGACCTCCGCGCGGCCCGTCGCGAGGTCGAGCGTCTGCACGACCGATTCGCCGTGCTGGCCCGTGCCTTCCCACAAACGGCCGTCGGCGTATTGCAGGCCCTGCGTATAGCTGGTCGCCGGGTGCGGGTGGACCGCCCGGACGCCGTAGGTGTATTCCTTGGGTTCCGCCGGCGCCGCGGGGCGTTTGGCCCGGACCTGATTGCCGCCGCACGAAGCCAGCAGCAGTCCCGACAGCAGAACGGTAGCGAACTTTCTCATCTCTTTCTTGTGAATTCGTCAGCAAAGACAGCGCGAGCCGGAAACGGAAGCGAATTTATTCGGCCGGGCCGGACGCCGCCTGTCTGAGCGGAGGTTTATCCTCCGCAAAGATAGGAAAAACCCGCCATATGACGAATTTTTTGACTATCTTTGCATTTACCCGCGTTTTCGGATGCCTGCGCATTTTCCGAAAACAGCCTTTGCGGAGTTTGCCGCCGCCGGCTGCAATACACTATATTTTAGAAAAAATATTGGTTTGTCCGTGAAAATCGCTATCTTTGCGAGCCGATTTCGGAAATAAGACAATAACAATATAGAAAGCATTCATTATGAAGATCGTAAGAGAACAACGCGAAGAGAACAATTCGCTGCTCAAGGTAACGGTGGGCGAAGAGGATTACGGCCAAGCCGTCGAGAAAGAGTTGCGCGAATACAGGCGCAAGGCCAATATTCCCGGTTTCCGCCCCGGCATGGTGCCCATGGGTCTCGTCAAGAAGATGTACGGCAAGGGCGTGCTGGCCGAGCAGGCTTACCGCACCGCCTCGAACTCGGTGTTCGAGTATCTCCAGAAGGAGAACATCGATTACTTGGGCGACGTGATTCCTTCGGAAGAGCAGGGCGATTTCGATTTCGAGAACGGCAAGGAGTTCGAATTCGTGTTCGAAATCGGCGAGGCTCCTGAGATAAAACTCGAACTTTCGGACAAGGATAAGCTGACCTACAGCAAGATCAAGGTGGACAAGAAGATGCACGACGACTACCGCGCCAACTACCTGCGTCAGTACGGCCGTCTGGTCGATGCCGACGAGGTGACTTCGGACGAGGCGCTGTCGGTCACGCTCGACAACGGCGAGATGAACGTGGCGGACGCTTACGTGGGCCTGATCTCGATGTCGGAGGAGGAGCGCAAGCCTTTCATCGGCAAGAAGGTGGGCTTCAAGACCGAAGTCAATGTCAACGAACTCTACAAGAACCCGTCGCAGCGCGCCGCCGTGCTGCAGGTCAAGGAGAACGAGCTGGAGGGCATCAAACCCGAATTTACGCTCGAAATCACCAAGATCCGCAAGTTCGCCGAACCTGAGCTGAACGAGGAGTTCTTCAAGACGGCATTCCCCGGCGGCGAAGTGAAGGACGAGGCCGGACTGGACAAGTTCATTGACGCGCGCATCGAGCCGGAGCTGCGCCGCGAAAGCGACTACCTCTTCACGCTCCAGCTGCGCGACTATCTGGTGCAGAAAGCCGGTCTGAAGATGCCCGAAGCGTTCCTCAAACGCTGGCTGTATACGATCAACGAAGGCAAATTCTCGATGGAGGACATCGACAAGGACTTCGACCAGTTCCTGAAGATGTTCACGTGGAACTACCTGCAGAAGCACTTCATCAAGCAGGACAATATCACGGTGACCAAGGACGAGGCGCTCGCGGAAGCCAAGGCGCTGGCCGCCGCGCAGTTCGCGCAGTACGGCATGCCGTCGGCTCCCGAAGATATGCTGGCCGGCTATGCCGAGAAGATCCTCGCCGACAAGGATCAGGGACAGAAGATCTACGAGAAGCTGTACGAAGTGAAGGTCGTGGAGGATGTGAAGTCGAAGATCAAGGTGACGGAAAAAGCCGTATCTGCCGACGATTTCGCCAAATTGGCCAAGGCGCTTTAGTATTTGCCGAAAAAAGATTATCTTTGGACTTTGCAGGCGTGATGTTTGCAAAGTCCTTTTGTTTGACGATATACAGCTTTAAACGCCGTTTCGGCGACAGTCCGCCGCCCGCAGCTCCCGCCCGGAGCCGGCCGTGGGCCGCGAATAAGAGATGCCGGGCTGCCGGCCGGCGGTAAAAACGATAGCGATAGCGACAAACGATAACGAACGATAACAATTACGATAATTTATTATGTCAGAATTTGAAAAATACGCACGGAAACACTGCGGGATCAGTTCGCTGAAACTGCACGATTTCCAGTCGGTCAGCGGCGCCTACGTGTCGCCTACGATCATCGAAGAGCGTCAGCTGAATATCGCCACGATGGACGTCTTCTCGCGGCTGATGATGGACCGCATCATCTTCCTCGGCGCGCCGATCTACGACGACGCGGCCA
>ERZ837910.4527-NODE-4527-length-13465-cov-35.145712_pt1 | contig 13465 bp, 14 predicted proteins | sample MGYA00519940_ERZ837910 | MGnify/ENA primary metagenome ERZ837910 (study PRJEB31850, sample SAMEA3708825) | human gut metagenome | biome: human gut; feature: human-associated habitat; material: faeces | place: China | collected 2014 ... | reverse complement strand
ACAAGACTAATTTCAATGATGTCAAAGATCTAAATGATCCCCTGATTCCGGGGCTTTTTGATTAATTGTTTAACTCGTCCCATTTTAACGGGACACTAATGAAAGAAGAAATTTTCTGAACTTAAGGAAAATGCAAATAAATTTTTGACTACATGCCAAGTTGAAAATCATTGTGACTCATGCCATATATTAACTAATTTGAGGCTTTACAATAAACCGTTTCAGGCATTAATAAATTCTCCCGTCATTAACCGTATTCTCCAGAGAAACGACATTGGCAAATTCGTTTTGATGGATCAGTATGGTATAAAAGAAGTTACAGAAGATATTTTTAAAAAGTTAGTTACAAGCCCCAAAACGGACTTTATATTTTTCATTTCTAGCCAAACCATTAAGAGGTTTGCAGAAATGAGTGCTATCAAAAATTATTTTAATGTAAATAGAATACATTTTGATAATAGCAAGCCTAAAGAGTGCCATAGGATAATCAAAGAATACTTTGAGAATCTTCTTCCTTCTAATGTAGAATATTACCTACATAGTTTTACCATACAGAAAGGATCTAACTACTATGGGCTTATATTTGGAACCAGTCACTCATTGGGAATGGAAAAATTTCTAAAAGTATGTTGGGAAGAAGATCCACTTTCTGGAGATTCTAACTGTAATATTGATAACGACTACGAGGTTGGTACATTGTTTTACGATGAAAATCAATCGTCAAAAAAAGTCAGGATGAAACAAGATTTGAAAAACAAAATTATAACAGGGCTGATTACGAACAATGAACGAGGCCTAAAATATGCATTAAAGAATGGTTGTTTACCAACGCTATTTGTTGAAGTGGTAAAAGAACTCAAACAGGAAAATACAATAACTATTAAAGGTAATTTTAGCGCTTCTGCTGCAAATATTCACAGAATCAAGCCCGGGCATAAAGGTTATTATGAAATTGAAGTGATATGAGAACGACAAAGATAGAATGGACAGAAAAGACTTGGAATCCGGTTACTGGCTGCAATAAGATATCTGAGGGATGCGAACACTGTTATGCGGAAAATATGTCTCGTCGGCTTTGTGCGATGGGGAATCCAAAGTATGCAGCGGGCTTTACTTTAACAATACATCCTGAAATCCTTAATGAGCCACTTTCATGGTACAAACCAACAACAATATTCGTTTGTTCGATGAGCGACCTCTTTCATAAGGATGTCCCTTTTGAGTTTATTGATAAAGTTATGATGACAATACGAAAGACACCTCGTCATAAATACCAAATTCTAACTAAGAGGGCAAAACGAATGCAAGAATACTTTTCGACACATCCAGTTCCCCAAAATGTATGGCTTGGTGTGACAGTTGAAACGGATAGACATAAAGATAGAATTGATTGTTTGCGAAATATTCCTGCAAAGGTGAAGTTCTTGTCATGCGAGCCCCTTCTTTCTGACCTTGGAGATATCGATCTTATCGGCATTAACTGGGTTATAGTTGGTGGAGAAAGCGGAAATCAAGCTCGACAAATGCAGGAATCATGGGTACTTAACATAAAGGTGCAAGCGGAGGCGCAGCACATTCCATTTTTCTTCAAACAATGGGGAACATGGGGAGCAGACGGAGTTAAGCGTAACAAAAAGGAGAATGGCAAACTTCTTCAAGGAAAGGTAGTTCAACAAATGCCTAAATGATTTACAACAAAGACAATTTTGATTCAGTTGTCTTTGTTGTAATAATATTAGAAAGGCAAATCATGACTATACTCTATAAGAGGTTCATTGAGAACTTGAATTTCTTTGTCCTCAAATAGCTGTGCTTGCTTTTGAAGCTTTTCCAAATACAATGTACGTTTTGAGGTGTCGTTGATCTCCTCTCGACGGGCTTTACTCATTTCCAAAAACTTTCCATCTTGGTCTATGCCGAGGAAACGACGTCCCAAAAGATTTGCGGCTATACCAGTAGTACTACTGCCTGTAAATGGATCTAAAACCCATGCGCCAGGAAGCGTAGAAGCTTGAATGATGCGAGACAAAACGCATAATGGCTTCTGCGTGGGATGCTTACCGCAAGACTTTTCCCACGGTGCAATTGCTGGTAGTCTCCAAACATCACGCATTTGTTTGCCACCATTTATTTCCTTCATCAATTCATAATTGAAAAAATGGGACACTTTATGCTCTTTGCGAGCCCAAAGAATATACTCAGCTGAATATGTAAAATACTTGCAAGATAGATTTGGAGGCGGATTTGTTTTCTCCCAAGTGATACAATTCAAAATCTTGAATCCCAATTCAGTCAAACAACGTGCTACTGAAAAAATATTATGATACGTACCGCTTATCCAAATAGTACCGTTACTTTTTAGTTTATTCCGACAGGCTTCAATCCAAGATTTATCAAAAAGATAATCTTCCTCATATCCATTTGACTTGTCCCACTCTCCTTTATTGACAGACACCATTTTACCGCTTTGAACACTGATTCCTCCGTTGGAAAGATGGTAAGGGGGATCAGCAAAAATCATATCGAACTTAAATTCAAACGAATTCAACAGTTCGATACAATCTCCCTTCAAAAGAGTAAAACCTCTATCTTCAGATCTGTAATATGGAGTTAACATCAATGGAAAGTTGCGGTTGATACAATTTCAAAAATATTTCTATGCTCTTTTAGCCTCTCCAAGAGCTTCTTGAACATATAAGCGTCATGTCTATTGGTCTTTTCTTGAACCATCAATAGCTTTGCAATCAAAATCAAAAATTTAACACTATATTCACCTTTCCCTGCCAACTTATTGTATTGCTTTGCTTCCTCATTGACATCGGCTAACAATTTTTCGGGAGACAACAATTGTTTTTGAGCTTCTTTTGATTCTAATGGGGCTATTTGTTCCCATTGCTTGAGTAAGCTATTTAATAGCAAATCTGTTTCATGTGGCTCACTATAATGTTTAATCAACATATCTACAGCCCAATGAATATGCTTAGGTGTACGGATCCGACTCCATTTTCCATCTTCTTTCTGACGATATTTTAGCAGAATATCAAATTCAGACAATGAGCCTTTGTATATTCCTAAAATATAGGTGCCATTAATTGGAATCTCACATAGAGGTTCCCGACCTTTACATACCATTAAAGTATTTTGATTTGGCATAATTCTTACTCATTTTAGTTTTTGGGAAATAATATCGTTCTCCAGATCCGCAATGTTATATAAATGTTCCAAAACATCAAAGGTTTCTTTCAGATTATTCTTTGCACTGCGCCATCCACAACCATCAGTAAACCAGACAAATTTGAAATATCCCAAATCTTTGGTCTCCATGGTGATGGTCTTGTAACTGCGTGCCGTTTCATTCAATTTGGAACCGCTACTTGTATAAAAGTTTGTCTCTATTCCATAAATGGTGTTTTCACCCTTTACGACAAAGTCAAATCTTTTCTCTGCACCACCATTATTGGAAATTGAAGACAAATCAATTCCCCATTTAGCTTCAATTTCATGGATATACATTTCTTTGAAATAGTTCTCACCTTTCACAAATCCAGCTTTACGAAGGAAGCTCTCTACAAGATTCTCCATAAGATGGCCGCCACGATTCTTGCGTCCGTTTGAGTCAAGACCGGTTTCTATACCGGTTACGTAATCTACAAGATTGTTGACAATATGGTTCTCCATCAAGTCAAAAAGACCAGTCTTCCGCATGAATTTGACATAATCTTCATTTGTGCAATTGGGTTGGTCGAAATGGAAATCAATCTGTCCCTCTTCATCCATAGCCATAATGTCAAGCTCACGTTTGGCTAAAAGAATCGGAATACACCTTAGTGTTTCCGGATATTGTACCAAAATATTCCTGAAATCATCCTCTATATTCTTGGAGCCAATAAGCGAATTCAAGATATTGAGTGGAATTTTAATAGCTTCCACATTATTGAATACCTTATTGAAATCAACATAGTATTTGTAGTCGGCTATAGAAGGTCTAAAGCCAGCAAGCCAAGCATCAAAGTTTCTCATATCAGTAGCCATTAGCAACATTTGAAATCATTATTTCTGAAATAGCACCACGTCCGCTTCCCTTTGAATTTATCATTCTCGCAGCTGACACTCGTTTAATGGAAAACTTCTCGTATAGCTGGTCAAAGAAGTCGTCTTTATTATTCACATTCTGAGGGTCAGAATTACTTGCGACAAACAGGGACTGATGTTTTGCAATCTGAGAACAAAAATCACGAAGCCGCAGCTGCTCGGCATCATCAAAACCATCTTTTGAATAAGATGTAAATGCAGATGTCTCTGTCAATGGACGATATGGGGGATCAAAATAGTACAAAACATTATCACCTGCATATATGCCAGTCTGAGCAAAATCACCACAAAGGATTTCAACCCTTTGAAGAACGGCAGAATCAGCTCTTAATGTTTTCTCATCACAGATCTTCGGATTTGAATACCTACCGTGTGGAACATTAAACTTTCCTTTTGAATTCACTCGATATAGCCCATTAAAACAGGTGCGATTTAAAAATATGAATAATGCAGCTGTTTCAAGCTCCGAATTGTCTTTTCTATTAAAACACTCACGTCGAGCAAGATAATAGTTTTTTCTAGAAACCTCATCAAGTGGAAGATACTCTGTTTGAAGTCGTTCCAATTCTATGATTAGGTTTTCAACATCATTTTTTATGACTCGATATGTACAGATTAACTCTTCATTTATATCATTTATGATAGCCTTAGTGATGTTTGGGTATTCCTGCAAAATCCAAAACAACACAGCTCCACCTCCCACAAAAGGCTCAACATAAGTTACTCCCTTCCTCTGAGAAAAGTTATGAGGTAGGGATTTTTTTATATCATCAAGAAGTTGGGTTTTTCCTCCAACCCACTTGATAAATGGCCTTGCCTGATATGTATCTACTCTTTTCATTTAATTCCAAATATCACTGCTTAATAAATTCCGCAATATTATGCAAAAATAGCGATAACGATTCACATCCCCAACAAAATGAAAGAAGAAAACGTGTAATTGTTAAATACTACCTCCTATAACTTTTCCTAGTATGTGCCTGTACAACTTTGAAAGCCTGCATCAAGCACCTCCTCCGATACACATCTTCCTCCTCGTCAGGCCTGCGGCCATCCCAGCGAAGGTCGGAAGAGGAGTTGCCACCGCCACCACCGGAAAACACACTGATGGGAGTTCCGCCTATAAGGGCATCGGCAATGGTAAATATCTTTGCGCGAAGTGAAGGATTTGCGAGTTGGTCAAGGATTGTTTCTAATGTGGATTTCAGGTTATCATTGTTTTCAGTAAGTGATTTGACCTCATTTCGTAACTGGAACAGTTCTCCGTAGTCCGCCAAAACATTGCGTTGGGCTGCTTCGACTTGCCGTGCCGCATCATTTCTGTATAGAGATTCTATCTTGCGAACAATCTCGGTAAATTGTTGAGCAATATGCCGGTTCTGGCGTTCTACCCATTTGTCCGTACCGAACAAGGGTACTTTCTCAGTAATTTGCGGTGGCGTGAAATCAACCTTGTGATTACGGAACGGCTGGACAACCGAACGGGCTTTTGCCGCATTTGCAGTCAGTCGCTCCAATTCCTGCTCCTTTATGTGGAGTTTGTCTGTCTTGTCTTCAAGTTTGGACTGATACTCGGCAATGAGTTTCTGTATATCCGCTTTCTGCGCTTCATACCTGTCAAGTGTAATTTTTCCGGAAACCAGTTCCTTTTCCGCCTCTTCAAGTTGCAGCCTATAACTGAAAATCTTTGATTCCAGATGCCGCATCATGGATTGAAGCCCCTTGACGGCTTTCTCTGCCTGTTTCGCCTCCTTGGTCAGCTTGCGGATATAATCGCGTTTGTGCAGATGCTGCACATTGCGCCCGTCAATACTGTCACCACGTTCAAGACCGTATTTGCTGCCTACATCTTCATATAGGGAAGTGTGCATATCTTTCAATATCTGTCCGTACTCAAACCTGTTCTTTCCGAACTTAGCCGACCACATGACACATTCACGACCACTTTTGGTGCGTTGTCCGACTGGAACAATCAGGGCGTGAATATGCGGGCTGCTCTCGTCAAGATGCACTTGAAACCCGACAATGTTTTTCTGTCCGTACCGTTTGGCACACCAATCATAGACATCTTTCGCCCAATGTTCAATTTCTTCGCACCGATGCAAATGGCTGTTGTCGGCATCCTTTTCCAAATTGACGGTCTGATCGCCGAAAGCCATTTCAATAGTCCTGTCGTGATTGCCACCGAAAATGAATCTGGCGCAACAATTCGGCTGAATCTTGCTGTCCGGTTTGAATGGTTTCCAAGCCAATTCTGATAAACGCTCCTGCAATCGGACTTCAAGCGGTTTCTTATGATAGCCCAACGGATGGATCTTCCCGTCAGGACCGATTTCAAAATTCAGTTTCATTCTCGTCTTGTCGTAATTGTTCGTGGAGTCTTGATTTTTCCTGTCAATCTTGTCATCGTTCCAACGCCTTTCGTTTTCGTTGGCTTCTGCCGAGCTGAATGACTTGGCAGCTTCAACGTGCATCGCTTGTTTTATATCAGTATTCATAATGTCTTCTTTATAAGTGTTAATAGTAATTGGAGCTTGCTCCTGTGCCAATTCACGCAGTGTGGCAATGTCCGGATTTTATTGCCGTCAGGCAAAAAGTCCTTATTGTGTTATGGACTTTCTGTAAACTCCTGGAACAAGTTCCTCCGTTATTCAATAAGTTCCAATCCGAGTTCGTCAATGAGTAATTGTAACGCTGGGTTGCGCTGAATCATTTGCTGGAGTATCTGTCGTTTGGATGGCGAAAAAAGAAAGAAGTCTGCTATATCCAATCCCTGACTGCGCTGCTCCTCAGTTGCTATCCGTTCCAAGATGTCAGATACGGAGACTCTCTTGCATATTCCTAATAGCAGGGAGGACTTCGCTTTCCATTGTTCGGTCGCACCTAAATCCGGTATAAGAGTCACATCTCTGCCTTGAAGAGCCAGCATTGCGTCACGGTTAAAACAACCGTTCTTGCCACCGGTTGCAAGCCAGATATAATCAGGAATGAAATGGCTCATTATAACAGCCGTCTTCTCACTCTCAACAAGCATAACAGGAGACGAAGATGACCCTTTCAGCAAATGCTCTCCAAACAGGCATTGCTTTAAATGGAAATCCGACAAATGTAATTCCGAATGTGCCCAACTGACAAAGGCTTGAGGTTCTTTTATTCGATGACCGTTTTCGGGATTATAACACATAATCTTTCCAGTTCTGACCGAGCCATTAATATCAATCTGCCAGAATACCGCTGAACCTCCCCATTTTGCAGATGTCCCGACACGATATAATTGGAATAAGCGTACAGTTTCTTCCTCGCCAAACACATTGCATAGATAGATATACAAAGGGTTGATTTCATAGTGAGACAGGCTTCTATCCACATAAGATAACGGTAAGTATGAAGGAACTGTGAGAACTGGTTTCTTCTCAATGAACTTACATAGAGCAGCCTGGAATGATTCACCCACGCTTTGATCTCGTGCCAATACATCAGGATTATCCTTGAAATAAACGGCTGAGTCGAGAGCAGTGCCATGCTTGCATGAGCAATGCCGAGACGAGAGTGATTGTAAACGAACGGAGTGATGTTTAAAATATTCTTTGGGCGTATAGTGGTAGCCACAACTGTTTTCGTGATCACACTTACCGACATTGTCAGGAAAGACAATCTCTCCTTCTGCATCGACATATTTGACAAAGCATCGAGGTTTTCCACAACTCGGACAACTAATCTTGCTGCCGTATTTGTATTTCTGCAAATGAAATCTGTACTCACTCATGGCTATCCGAATTGATTTGAGTTGCACTCTGCACTTTTGCACATCGGGAAGATTGCCCTTTGCTATTGTCAGTAGAAAGTGCAATAGTGCAAGGTGCATTGGCATTCCCAACCGCAGTCTTACGATATACTCCATGATGAATCTTCTCTATAAGAGGATTCTGAAGTCGGCACAACTGTTCCAAGGCATAATAGACAGTCCGTCGGGACATTTCCACCTTCTTACCGGCAACGATGGCATCACCGGTTGAAAAAGTGTCTCCAAGCAATGATAGCCATGCTTCTTTGGTTTCACCAATACTATCTGAAACTATAATTTCCTGAATCCTCCTGTAAGTCTCCTCATAGTAATCAACCATTCTGATTGCAGCTTTCACAGAAAACAGTTCCACATATTGCATATCCGCTTCACCAACAGCCCATTTCATGATTTGGAACAGCAAGGCCAAACGCGCAGCATGACCATTGAGTTTCATTTTCCGGCTTTCCACTTCCGCATCGTTTTCAATGGCATTTACAGAGTCAATGATTCTATTGTACCAATCATAGAAATACTCCTCAGCTTCTACTGTCATTGTGAGTATGGCAGGATTGCCTGAATTTTCCTTTTCATTAACATTACAAGGAATACCGAGTATTTTATCGATGATTGTTCTCCATTGATTCAGAATATCAGGTCTTGCCGAAGCCAACGCATTCCGTTTCCATATAGAAATAGTCCTGTCTTTCGGATAGACGAACAGGAATCTATCAAGCAATCCATTGGCAAGGAACTCTGTGCGAAAAACTTCCTGCAACAGATTGGTCTGAATCGAACCTATAAGATTGATACAAGGCTTCTTGATTAAAATAGGTCGAGCCTCCGATTTGCGGATGATTTTCAAAGGCTGCCCGCTATAAGCAGTCAGCAAGTCCTCGATAAGATTGTTTTTATTGCTGTATCTCCTTACGGAATTGAAGAGAGCCAAAATTTCATCAACAACTAATGCTATTCCACGAAGATTATATTGATGCGTATTCATCATTGCCTCCGGAGTAAAATCGGAAATGACAGTAGTCACCAAATGAGGCTTCTTTGGCAGATTACCATCAAACTCTTTCTTATTCCCCGAAACAGCCATTGCCCGTTCATACTCTTTCCATTCCTCATTGTACTTCTCGAACATTCTGTCATCCTGTTCGTTGATTGGCTTGTATATGAATCCCAAAGGCGGAGTCTTTCCCAATCCTGGACGACCGATTAGCATCATATAAATGGAAGGACTTGTTTTCCATTCGCCCTTGATGCGGATTTGGCAGGAATTGCCGACAGCAGTAGCAACGGCTGAAAGGATAATGGATGCCGTGTATTCGATGTTGAAATTCTCATAACGAGACAGATTCAAAATGATTTCCTGAATCTTGTCTGGAAACACATCCAAAGGGAGTCCTGTTTCAGGAATATGTTCCACTTCCGAGCGAAGCATATTGGCCAAATGCAGATTGTCAAACATAGCCACCTCCTTCCTGCTTCGGTAAGTCGATACCGATTGCAAAAGCATCAAAATGGAAGTGACGTAAGAATCGGTCCACATCCTCCTGCGTATACCAATATTTGTCACCTTCACGGGAATAGCCGAGATAGCCATTGTCCCGTAATTTCTTCAGATACTTCTCCTTGATTCCCAATTTCGCCATCAAGGACTTGTTGTCATACAGACAATGCGCTGCCTCCTTATTTGCGGTTGGCAGTTTTTCCTGTCGTTCCACTATGCGGAGAATCTTTTCCAACAATTCTCTTTCGCATATACTCTCTACCTTTAATTTCTTTGCCATAGTAAATCTTATTATGGCTTTCCAATCCTGATGCACACTCGGACTTCAAGCCGGGTTATCTTACCGTGACACGACTGTGCACATCGTTCCACGGCGGTGGCGAAGGTAGAGAGTCCTTAGAATCTAAGAAGTTAGCATAGATTATATAACAGGTTATTCCTAATGTTAGACTAATATTAGGATACGCACTTAACCGTCTGATTATAAATAAAAAGAGCAGCCATTAGGCTACTCGAAAAAGATGTCGATTTTCTGAAATTTTTTCGGCACGGTCAGGTCTTTCCTGTTTTGACGGGACTGTCCTATGTCGGAAGTGTCAAATAGAACACACAATTCAGTGTCGGGAAAGAGTTCCATACCGAATTTCCAATAGGTCTTTGTTTCCATTTTAAGACGCTCCGGATAATCGCCACAATAAATCCGACCACACATATACGCCAACAGAACTTTTGATTCATTCCATTTATAATGGGAGCCTTCTTCCTTTATATAGCCTGCCTCTATCGCTTTGGCAAAGACTTTCTCCGCAAGTTCCGTTTTCAGTTGTCCGGTCAATACGATTCCGGTTCCATTATCATCGGCTGAATGAGCTTTTGAAGCCGAAGTTACAACGGGAATACTCTGATTTTCTTTTTCCCTTTGTTTGGAATGGAGTTTTTCCGCACCTAAAATCAACAATGCCGATCCGATTATTATCAGGACTATACTTGTAATCACAGGCAGATTTGGAACATCGTCATCAATGACATCTACATATCCGAATCCGACACTGAATAGTACTCCAAGAAACATACAGATTGCAGCTGTCCAAAGAATGGTTCTCTGGTATCGTTTGAATATAGTCGCCAACACTAATATCAATATAAAGAATCCTATAAACAGGAACGTTATCTGTAACATTGTCATTTTCACTCATCCATTACATTGTGAATAATCATATTATCTCTAACGAAATAAAATCTTCCTTCAATCTTGCCACCTCTGCCGAAAGCGTTTCCGGAAGGAATTTGGCATAGACCTTTTCGGTGACATCCGTACTACCATGTCCAAGCAAACGGCTGACTACGGACATTGACAAACCTTTGTTCAAGGCGAATACCGCAAAAGAGTGTCTTGCCACATGCATTGACAAGTTGAAAGGCAAGCCGATTTGTTCACCGACAACAGTCAACGACTGGTTGATACATTTGGTCGCATTGTTGCGCGCTTTATATAGCGCTTCCGCATCATCCAAATCCAAAGATTCCTTCACAAGATTGAAAACATATTTACACCCTTCACGCTTTTCCTGCCATTGCTGCAAGATGTGCAATGCCGGTTCTGTAAGTGGAATCACATGACGTTTGTTCGTCTTAATCATAATCTTTCGCAACTCTTTCCGGGCAAAGTCAATATGTTTCCATTGTAAGGTCATCACATCGACAACACGAAGTCCGCAAGCGTGGAAAGCAAAGAAAAACATTTCCAGAAACTCCTTGCGCCGTTCTTCAGTACAACTGCGATAATAATCCAATAATGCTGTCAGTTGTTCTTTACTCAGGTACTTGTCATCAAACTCGGTTTCCTCATCAGTGAGTGATATTTTCGATGCTATCCGCATGTCCTGAATCCTTGCATTGACAGCACTATCAATCATTTTCAGTTCCGAAGCATAAGCACATGCTTTAAGGATAGGAGTCAAGGCATGATTGATAGTTGCATCGCTATTCAGCTTTATTTCCCGACGCCACTTGATATATTCATCAATCAGTTCAACAGAAATTTCTCCGAGATAGATACTGTCTTGTTTGTAAGTTCCTTTCTTTGTAGCCCGAAGAAAAGTTTGAAAGATATTCATTCCACTCTTGCCGTTTTCATATCGGCTCTTACCAATACGGTTTCTGGAATAATCTGATTCGAGCCTTTCCATGACAAATTCAACAAAGTCCTTTCCTTTATCATCCCGTGCAATCGGTTTGTCAGCTAAAAAATCGGATATGACATGAGTTGTAATTTGATTCGGGTTCTTCTGCTGATATTCCGCCAGTAATGAATCAATCTTGTCAACCCTTGCAAGCAACAGACTGTTGATACGATTGGCTTCCGGGCCATAGCTCGCCCTGACTCCGCCACGCCCCTTGTTGGCTTTCTCGTTCCAGTCTCCAAGCCGGACAAAGATATTCATACCCTTGCGTATCACCTGTCGGTTCCAGGTATATTCAAGTTGGACAAGATACTGTTTGGAAGGATCTATCTCACCCCTGACATGCAGGCGGTAGCGCCCCAATGGATATAATCTTTTCGGTCTTCCCATGCTTAAGGATGTTTGAAATTAAAAATCAGAGGTTGCGGCAATACTCACAAACCTCTGTAAAGGTAGTGAATTTTGTCCAAACAAATCACAAATCATCCACCAAAAATTGCATTTTATCCAAACAAACCACACCATTTGAGGCGGTCAGACACCGTTGTCCAAACAAATTAAATCCCCGCAAATCTTGCTGATTTACAGGGATTTAATCTCAAATTTCTCAATTATTCTTCTCTAATATTCCTCCTCGTTGAAGAAGAAATCTTCTTTGCTGGGATAATCGGGCCAAATATCTTCAATACTTTCATAAATCTCGCCTTCATCTTCCATTTCCTGCAGGTTTTCAATAACCTCAAGCGGAGCACCCGAACGCATGGCATAATCTATCAGCTCGTCCTTAGTTGCCGGCCAAGGGGCATCTTCCAATTTAGATGCTAATTCCAATGTCCAATACATAGTTTCTAAGTATTAAAATTGTGAATATTAATTCCTATTTTTATTTTTCGGCAAAAGTATAACAAAATATTTCACTTGCAACTATTATTCCAAAATATTTCTTCTTTTTTCTCGTCTTGATTCATTTTACGCGAAAGAACAAACAAATAGTCAGACAAACGATTGACGTAAGCCAACAACTCCGAAGAAATATCTGCCTGCTCTGCCAAAGTAAGAATACGGCGTTCGGCACGACGGCAAACGGTGCGGCAAATATGGCAAACAGCCGCTCCCCGACATCCGCCCGGAAGCACGAAAGCGGATAAGGGAGGAAGCGTGTCATCCAACCGGTCAATTTCATGCTCTATCGTTTCCACTTGTTCCGGAGTAATGATGCTCGCTTCCTTGAGTCTGGTCCTTTCGCGATCTGTTGCAAGATAAGAGCCTACCGCAAACAGCCTGTCCTGCACCTTTTGCAGAAACAGCTTGTCGTGCTCATCAGAAAGGAAAGTAATGAGAAATCCCAAATGGGAATTCAATTCATCCACCGTACCATAGGCTTCGAGGCGGATATGGGTTTTAGAAACACGAGTCCCCCCTACCAGGGAAGTGGTTCCTCTGTCTCCGGTCTTTGTATATACAAGGCTTTTCTTCATAAACAATCGTTTTTATCGGGTCCAACATAGAAGACGCCTAAAGATAGTCAAAAGTTGACAATATAGTCTTGTTTTATCTTTGTTTTATCAAAGAAAATAATGCCGAGGTCGTAGAGGTCAAAGGTGATGCCAGTCTTTTCGTGCTGCCTGATACGCTTCCAAACAGCATGCATCTGCGATGTATAACGGATACCCTCAATTACAAAAACAGATTTTTTTGCAGTGCGGGCAATGCAGATGCGCAGCACTTCTTCCACAAACTCCGGTCGGCGGTAATCATGCAAATATAGAAAATCGACAGATGTATCACTTTCCAAAAAGAGCTCGGACAGATCAGCCGCCGCAGTATAGTCCGCTCCTTCCTTAGCTGCTTTCAAATAAAGGGAAGAAGCAGCCGGTATACCCGCATCTA
>ERZ837910.4512-NODE-4512-length-13520-cov-5.526625_pt1 | contig 13520 bp, 8 predicted proteins | sample MGYA00519940_ERZ837910 | MGnify/ENA primary metagenome ERZ837910 (study PRJEB31850, sample SAMEA3708825) | human gut metagenome | biome: human gut; feature: human-associated habitat; material: faeces | place: China | collected 2014 ... | reverse complement strand
CGCGTCCATTGAAGAAACTTGTTGATCTCGGTTTTTTGGAAAAAGATGTTCCGTTCGGGATTGATGAGAAGAATGCGAAAAAGAGTCTCTACAAGATTGCCGATCCGTTTATGGCGTTCTACTATCAGTTTGTTGTCCCTAATCGTTCATTCATTGAACTTGGTCGTCGCTTACCGATCGAACAAGCTTTGACTGCTCATTTCTCTGAGTCTGTGAATATGCAATGGGAAAAACTGTGTCGGGATGCCGTAACAGGAAATCTTGTTAATGGAGTAGTTTATGGCAAAGCAAAACGCTGGTGGGGCTCTGTTTTCAATGAGGATAAGAAGCCGGAACAGGTCGAGTTCGATGTAATGGCCGAATCGCTTGATAAAAAGTCTCTGTTGGTCGGAGAATGCAAATGGACAACAGGGGAGAATGACAAACAGCTAACTGCTGCACTTCTCCGCAAAGCTAATTTGCTGCCGTTTGCTAAGAACTACACCATCGTTCCGGTGCTGTTCCTTAAGAACGCTCCGAAAGGTGATTCCGAGAATGTGATGTTGCCGGAAGATGTTGTTGAGTTAATGAAATAAAGGAATCTCAAATCCACTATTTGACAGAGTTATTAGATGGCAAAAAAAACAATAAATAAAGAGCTTACAGGTGCACAGGACTTATACAATTTCTTGTTTGAGGCCTGTAATATAATACGCGGTCCTGTAAGCCAAGATAATTTTAAGGATTATATCACGCCTTTGCTTTATTACAAGCGGATATCTGATGTTTATGATGAAGAAACAGAAGAAGCTTTAATATCAAGTGGTGGTGATAAGGAGTATGCATCTCTGCCAGAGCAACATCGTTTTGTTATTCCTGATGGTTGTCATTGGCAAGAAGTCCGAGAGCGTACAGAAAATCTTGGAGCTGCCATAGTCGGTGCTATGAGGCAGATAGAGATAGCAAACCCAGATACATTGTATGGGGTGCTATCTATGTTTTCATCTCAAAAATGGACTAACAAAGCAATACTCAATGATAGCAAGATTCGTGACCTGATAGAACATCTATCAAAACGAAAACTTGGTAATAAGGATTACCCTGCGGACTTAATGGGTGATGCTTATGAAATATTATTGAAGAAGTTTGCCGATGATAGTAAGGCTCAAGCTGGAGAGTTTTATACTCCTCGTTCTGTTGTGAGATTATTAGTGCATATTCTCGACCCGCAACCGGGGGAAACTGTATATGATCCTGCTTGTGGTAGTGGAGGAATGCTTATCGAAGCTATACGATATATGCACGATGATTCTCTTTGCTGTGGAAGTATATTCGGACAAGAGAAGAATGTCGTGAATGCGGCCATTGCTAAAATGAATCTATTCCTGCATGGTGCATCTGATTTTAATGTAATGCAAGGCGACACATTGAGAGACCCAAAAATTCTTCAAGGTGGTAATATCGCCAAATTCGATTGTGTTATAGCAAACCCTCCATTTTCTCTTGAAAATTGGGGAGCAACGGAATGGAGTTCAGATAAATATAAGCGCAATATCTATGGCACACCGAGTGATAGTTGTGGTGACTATGCGTGGATTCAGCATATGATATGTTCTATGTCTTCCGGCAAGGGGCGTATGGCTGTTGTAATGCCACAAGGTATTCTGTTTCGTGGAAATCAAGAAGCAGAAATAAGGAAACAATTAGTCGAAAGTGATTTGATAGAAGCCGTTGTTACATTAGGAGATAAATTGTTTTATGGAACTGGACTTTCACCGTGCTTTTTGATAATACGAAGAATGAAACAGGCTCATCATTCCGGACGGATTTTGATGATAGACGGTTCCAAAATTCTAACTCAAAAGAGAGCGCAGAATATTTTAGAAGAGAATGATATAGATAGGTTATATTCACTTTATCAAAATTACTCCGATGAAGAGGACTATTCTCGAATCGTTACATTGCAGGAGATAAGAGATAAAGAGTATAATCTTTCGCCCAATCGCTATGTGGTTTACCACAAGGAGGAAATTCGTCCTTATGCGGAAGTGTTGGCTGAGTTCAAACAAGCATACGAAGATGTGAAGCGATTGGAGAACGAATTTTCATTACTCATTAACGCATAATCAATATGGCAGAAAAAGTAAAACAATATCGTCATCCGGACGACCCTATTACGCTCGATGAACTTAAAAGTTTCCTTTGGGCGGCTGCCACTCATTTGCGTGGTCAGATTGATGCGGCAGGATATAAAGAGTATATTTTCCCTTTGCTTTTTTTCAAACGCATTTCCGATGTTTATGATGAACAGTTTGAAGGTTTTGTGTGTGAAGGAGGAGTTGAGTATGCAGGTATGCAAGTAGAAGATCTCCCCATCCGTATTCCTGATGGTGCGCACTGGAGAGATGTTCGTGAGGTAACCGAAAATGTAGGTAATAAATTAGTCGAGGCGTTTATTGCCATAGAACAAGCCAACCCTGCCAAAGAGATGGATGGCAGAAAAATAGGAGGATTAGAGGGAATTTTTGGCCCAAAGGATGGTTGGACCAACAAGGCAAAGATGCCCGATAGTATAATCACTTCGTTGATTGAGGATTTCTCTAAATATACGTTGAGTCTGAAGGTTTGTCCTGCCGACGAGATGGGGCAAGCATACGAATACCTTGTTGGAAAGTTTGCCGATGATGCCGGAAATACTGCTCAGGAGTTCTATACGAATAGAACAGTCGTTCAGCTTATGGCTGAAATACTGCAGCCCAAACCGAATGAAAGTATTTATGACCCGACTTGCGGTTCCGGGGGAATGTTGGTTAAATGTTTGGACTATCTTCGCAACAAAGGGGAAGAGTGGCAGAGTGTGCAGGTGTTCGGACAAGAGGTAAATGGATTGACCTCTTCTATTGCACGAATGAATCTTTATCTGAACGGCGTAGAGGATTTTTCAATAGTATGTGCTGACACGTTGGAGCATCCTGCATTCTTGGATGGCAGCCATCTTCGTAAGTTTGATGTAGTTTTGGCAAATCCTCCATATTCTATTAAGGAGTGGAACCGTGAAAAATTTATGAATGATAAGTGGGGACGTAACTTCCTCGGCACACCACCACAATCAAAAGCAGACTATGCTTTTTTACAGCATATTCTTGCTTCAATGGATTCCAAAGCAGGTAGAGCTGCTGTTCTTTTTCCACATGGTGTTCTCTTTAGACGTGAAGAGGAGGAATTACGAAAGAAACTTGTTGAATTAGATAAAATTGAATGTGTCATTGCTTTAGGACATTATCTATTTTATAATTCCGCGATGATTTCATGCGTAATTATATTTAATGAGAACAAACCGTATGACCGGAAAGGTAAAGTTTTATTTATTGAGGCAGAAAGCGAAGTAACAAGAAAGAATGCACAAAGTTATTTGGAGGACAAACATATTAACAGAATGCTCAATGCTTATAATAGCTTCTCTGATGAAACTGGCTATTGTAAAGTAGCGACAAATGAAGATATTTTGTCCAATGGTGGAAAACTTTCTGTATCTCTCTTTGTAGAGGGAAAATCAGAGGAATTCTTAAACTATGACGAGGCCGTGGAAAATTGGAAATCAAGTCACAGCCAATTGTCAAAAGAATATTCTTCCTTAACAAATCTATTATTCCATGAAAATAATTAATTTAAGTTCAATAGCCAATCCTATATCTATTTCTGTCCAAAATCCGAGTCGGTCTGATTATGACAGATTCATAGGATTGGAACACTACGATAGTGGGGAACCTGTTATTACTCGTTTTCAGGGGACGGAATTATTGACTACTTCGGCTAAGGCATTCAAAGCAAATGATATTTTAATAGCACGAAGAAACGTATATCTTAAACGTGCTGGCATTGTATTCTTTGATGGCATAACTTCAGGAGATTCTATTATTCTTCGTTTAAAAGAAGACACACAAAAAACGATAGGATATTCGCGTGAAGATTTAATTAGGTATATCCCTTTTATGCTTAATTCTGAGCATTTTTGGATATATGCTAATAAACATGCTGATGGGATGAACTCAAAACGCATTTCTAAAGATACACTTCTTGAATATGAGTTTGAATTACCATCAATTGATGAAATGCGAGACATATCGGATAAGCTTTGGGCTGCTTATCGGTTAAAAGAGGCTTATAAAAAGTTGCTTGTTACCACTGATGAAATGGTGAAATCGCAATTTATCGAGATGTATTATAATACTCATAATAAGCAAACCCTTGAATCGGTTTGTCCAATCATGAGTAAGGGGATAACGCCAAAATATGTTGAATCTTCTTCTGTCTTAGTGATTAATCAAGCATGTATCCATTGGGATGGTCAACGTTTGGGTAATATAAAATACCACAACGAGGAAATCCCAGTTAGGAAGAGAATACTTGAATCAGGAGATGTTCTCTTGAATGCAACTGGAAATGGTACTCTTGGACGATGTTGTGTATTTATTTGTCCTTCAGACAATAATACCTACATAAATGACGGACATGTGATTGCCTTGTCAACAGATAGAGCAGTGATTCTTCCAGAAGTGCTTAATACGTACCTTTCTTTAAATGATACGCAAGCAGAAATATACAGGCAATATGTAACTGGTTCTACAAATCAAGTTGATATCGTATTCTCAGATATCAAGAAAATGAAAGTTCCTGTTCCTAGTATGGATGAACAAATCTTGTTTGTTGAGGTCCTCAAACAAGCCGACAAATCAAAATTTGGCGACTTCAAATCGCAATTTATCGAGATGTTTGGGAATCCTCTTTCTTTAAATCAGAAGAATGAGTTGAAAAGATTAGGAGAATGTTGTATTCTAAATCCAAGACGTCCTAACATTGCTCTTTGCGACACCGATAAAGTCTCTTTTATTCCTATGCCGGCGGTAAGTGAGGATGGATATTTGGTAGATATGACTGACGAAGAATATGGAAAAGTAAAAAAAAGCTTTACATATTTTGAGAATAATGATGTCTTGTTTGCCAAAATTACACCTTGTATGGAGAATGGCAAAGGAGCTATTGTACATGGACTTACAAATGGTATAGGAATGGGATCTACAGAATTTCATGTATTGCGGCCAATTAACGGAATATCTAGTCCCTATTGGCTGTTAGCATTAACACGAATGCCTATATTTCGTGAGCGTGCTGCAAAAAATATGTCTGGAACAGGCGGGCAGAAAAGAGTTAGTGCTTCATATCTGGACCATTTTATGGTTGGATTGCCTGCGATAGAGGAACAAAGGCGTTTTGAAGCAATATATAGACAAGCCGACAAATCAAAATCTGTCATTCAAAAAGCTTTAGTATATTTGAATGACATACAGAGTGACGAATTAGGGAAAATCGCTTAATTATTAAATTGATAACAATAAAAACCATAGATATGTTTAACGAAGACAATACAGTGGAGCAAATGCTCATAGAAGCTGCAACCCAAAGTAGTTGGCAGTATGTAAAGTCACAGGATATACCTCGTAGTTCTGATTCTGTCCTTGTTGAATCATGGCTATTGGAAGCTCTTGTCAGGTTAAATCCAATAACACGTCAACAAGCGGAGCAAGTTATTTATAAACTCCGTGCTGCTATTACTTGTGGAGGTAATTATGATGAATTGGTGACTGCCAATGACCGTTTTCGTACATTATTATTTAATGAAAACACAGAGCCTTTTGGAAAGGATGGTGAATATATACCTATCAGATTCTTTAGCGAAGATGCGGTCGAAGATTATTGTGTAGTGACCAATCAATGGGAGTTTCCACGTAGTTCTGTTGAAGGAGGTAAACGTTTGGATTTGGTTTATCTGATAAATGGAATTCCGGTTTGTGTTGGTGAAGCAAAATCTCCTGTTCGCCCTCAGATAACATGGGCTGACGGAGCCATTGATATGCTGCATTACGAAAAGAGCATTCCAGAAATGTTTGTTCCGAATATATTAACCTTTGCTACAGAAGGTAAAGAACTTCAATATGCCGGCATCTGTGCCCCTGTTGACAAATGGGGACCTTGGTTTAAAGATGAAAGTCGTCAGCATGGTACAATAGAGTCGGTTAAAAGTAACGTAATGGGGTTGGTTCAACCAAACCGACTGCTTGACATATATCGTTACTATAGTGTTTTTACAGGAACATCATCAGGCAAAAAAATAAAAATAGTTTGCCGTTATCAACAATATCTAGGTGGTGAAGCTATTGTTCAGCGTGTCTTAAATACATATCGAGAGAAACAAGGTCCGAAGAAAGGTCTTATTTGGCATTTCCAAGGTTCGGGAAAATCATGGTTGATGGTATTTGCTGCCCAAAAATTACGTTTGCAGAACGAATTACATGCTCCCACAGTTGTTATCGTTGATGACCGTATTGATTTGGAAGATCAGATAACGGGCGATTTTACTCGTGCTGATATTCCTAATATAGAATCTGCAAAGACAAAAGATGAGTTAGTTGCATTTTTCAAGCAGGATCAGCGCAAGATTCTGATAACGACAATTTTCAAGTTCGGAGATGTTGATAGTGTACTGAATGAAAGAGATAATATCATTTTATTGGTAGATGAAGCACACCGAACTCAGGAAAAGGATTTAGGACAAAAAATGCGCAATGCATTACCTAATGCATTTTTCTTTGGCCTTACCGGAACGCCTATCAATAAACGAGATAAGAATACTTTTCAATCTTTTGGAGCTGATGAGGATTTAGAGAAAGGTGGATATATTTCAAAATATACTTTCCAAAATTCTGTTGAAGATGGAGCTACGCTTGAATTGAATTTCCAAACAGTGCCGGTAGAGATGCATCTTAACGAAACTCAATTACAAGAAGAATTTGATGAACTGACCGATCAAATATCCGAGGACGAAAAGAATGAATTAGTAAAACGAACTTCTGTTGAAGCATTTTTTACAGCAGAGAAGCGAATTAACGATGTCGCACGTTATATTGTAAATCACTTCAAAGAGTATGTAGAGCCCACTGGAATGAAAGCTCAAGTCGTGGTATATAACCGAGACTGCTGTGTGAAATATAAGAAAGCGATTGATGCTCTTTTGGGTTCGGAAGATGCAACCACTATCGTTATGCATACGGCTGGCGATAAAGCTGATGAGTATAAGGCATACCGTCGTGATAGAGAACAAGAAAGAAAACTTCTTGACCAATTCCGTGATCCATTGTCACCGATTAAAATGGTGATTGTCACTTCAAAGCTGTTGACAGGTTTTGATGCTCCAATTTTGCAATGTATGTATCTTGATAAGCCGATGAAAGACCATACGCTGTTGCAGGCTATTTGTCGTACAAATAGAAAGTACAATGTTGATAAGAAATGTGGTCTGATTGTAGATTTCGTTGGTGTATTTGATAATGTAGCCAAAAGCCTTGCTTTTGATGAGGAGACGGTAAAAACGGTTGTAAAGAATATTGATGAGATAAAAGTGTTGATACCTCAATTTTTGCAAGAGTGTATTGACTTTTTCCCTGGTGTAGACCGGACAATCGGTGGTTGGGAAGGTTTGCAAGCTGCCCAGCAATGTTTACTTGATGAGTCTACAAAAACGAATTTTGCAAAACATTTTTCACGATTGGCTAAAGCTTGGGAAACAGTAAGCCCGGATGCAATGCTGGCTGCTTATCAGGCGGATTATACTTGGCTGGCTCAGGTATATCAAAGTGTACGTCCTGTTAGTACTGGAGGTTCACTTATATGGACTTTATTGGGTGCTAAAACTATAGAGATAATTCATCGTAATATTGATACAATCGATATAGGTACTCCTCTTGAAGATCTTGTGGTAGATGGAGATGTTATTGATATGGTGTTGGAGCAAGCGAAAGATAATCCTAAAAAGATACTTGAGGTCGAAAAGATGCTCCGTTTGAGATTAGGTGAGCATCATGGAGATCCCAACTACAAAGCATTTGCCGAAAAGTTGGATGAACTGCGTCGTCATATGGAGGAGAATCTTATAACTAGTATTGATTTCCTCCGTGGATTGCTAACTCTTGCCAAAGAGGTTCTTGAGGAAGAAAAAAATTCAAATCAACCTCTCGATAAGAGGGAACAAGCAAAAGCTGCTCTTACGGAGTTATTTGAATCCATAAAGACAGAAGACACTCCTATAATTGTAGAGCGTGTCGTTGCAGATATAGATGAAAATGTAGTGGCTATTGTGCGCAAATTTAAAGACGCATTCAAGAGTATTACAGCTCAACGAGAGATTAAAAAGAAATTACGTTCTATCCTATGGGTTAATTATCAAATCAAAGACCAGGAAGTTTTTGATAAAGCTTATCAGTATATTGAAATGTATTATTAATCATTAGTCGCTAGAACAACTTTTAGATATTAAGAATTTGAATATGAGTAATATGGATAGAATAGAAACTGCAATAAACAATCTCATAATTAATGAAAATGAGGCAATAAAATCCCGTATTGAAGAGGTTAGGTACTGTATAGATATACCTGAAACTAATTCTAAAGGATATTGCTATTGTCTAAAAGTTGATGCGAATGGGCGCTTAAGACTTCAAGATTTAATAGAATATATTGATTTTCGAATAGTTGATTATGCTATTCCAAAGAAAGAAATAGATGAAGCAAAAAATGATTTAAATAACACAGGTTCTACAAGAAAGATAATTCAGTTAAGAAAGAAAGCTGAAAATCTTTTTACAGATTTGGATAAAACAGGAGAAGGTGGTGAAATTTTATTATATATTCTTACACAAGATATTTTGAAACTGCCACAGTTAATAAGTAAAATGTCTTTAAAAACATCTGCGAAAATGCATTATCAAGGAGCAGATGGTGTCCATTTTCGGTATAATCGTACAACAGGTAACCTCGAATTATATTGGGCAGAAGCTAAAATGTATCAAAATTTGAATGCGGCATTAACGAACTGTTTTGATAGTTTGAAAGGTTTTTTGCTAGATCCGAAAGGTTGTGCTTCTACACAAGAAAGAGACATTGATTTGATCACATCTAATATACACCAAAATATTAACGATGAAACTGTTGAAGATATACTCGTAGAGTATTTTGATAAAGATAAAGAACAATCCAATCATTTAGTTTATAAGGGTGTATGTTTTATAGGATTTGATTATGATAAATATCCAAGTGATACAGATATTACAAAAACTACAGAACACATTAAAAATGCAATACTAACAGAATATGAGAAATGGCATAGTACCATAGGCGAAAAGATAAAAGATCATGAGAATCTTGATAAAAAGGAAATTCATGTCTTTTTAATGCCCTTCCCTTCTGTTGACGAATTTAGAAAGTGTTATCTTAAAACAATCAAATAATGTTAGCTGAAAAAGTTTATAACTTAAATAGTTTCAAGCATCAATATGAGGCTTTACTTACATTGTCTGTTTGTGATACTATTCCTAATTTAATCTGGGATAAAGATAAATCAGATTTATTATCTCGAATAGATTGGAATAATATATTAAGTATAGCATCTTTGTTTAGTTATTATGATGAAAGTAAATATTTGGACGCTGCTCTCCGCATAGCTCAGACTTGTTTAATGCAGGAAACAACTGATGAAAATCAAAAAAATGCAGCTGCATTTATTTTGGATAATCTAACAATTAAGCCAGCGATTAAAATCGCATTGGATAAACAGTATATAAAAAAAGACTTTAGAGATAGCTATCCTTTTGCTTTAAAACTCCAACAAAACAAGTCAGATATTGAGCATTCCATAATTGTAAATGATGAAGTATTTCTTTTGAATAAGTTTCAAAGAGAAGTTTATTCCGCATATCAACATAATGAGACAATAAGTATATCAGCTCCAACTTCTGCTGGTAAGTCTTATATTCTTTGTACCCTTTTGTTGGAAGAATTAATCGAAGGTAATAAAAATATTGTATATGTTGTACCCACAAGAGCATTAATCAGTCAGGTTGAATCTGATTTAAAAGTATTATTGAAACAATATAATATTGATAATCAGGCAAATGTAACGACAGTGCCTCCTCAAGAAGATATTATAGAAGATAAATCTAATATTTTTGTTTTTACTCAAGAGCGTCTTCATTGGTTTTTATATGGGGGGGCTAATAACAAAATAGATATTCTTATTGTTGATGAAGCACATAAAATTGAAGATGGGAACAGAGGAATCTTACTTCAACAAAAGATAGAAGATGTTGTTAAAGCTAATTCTTCAATCAAGGTATTTTTTTCTAGCCCTTTTACATCAAATCCAGAAATTCTTTTGGATAATGTTATGAATAATAGCAGAAAGTGTATGGTCAATACACAATTTGTTGCTGTTAATCAAAATCTTTTATACGTTTCTCAAGTCCATAGAAAAATCAGAGAATGGCAAATCCATTTATGTACTATTGAGAAAACTATTTTGTTGGGGAGAATAATTATGACTGATCGACCTACAACTGAACGACATAAAATAGTTCATACTGCTTATCAAACATCGAATAAAGGTGGATGCCTTATTTATAGTAATGGGGCTGCGGATGCTGAAGATACTGCTACTTTGCTTTATGATTTACTACCAGAACGAGAACCGGACACAGAAATAACAGCCCTAGTTGAATTAGTGCAGAGCACTATTCATACTCAGTATGTTTTAGCTAGAGTTTTATCTAAAGGAATTGCATTTCATTATGGAAATATGCCCTTGCTCATAAGAAATGAAATCGAGCGATTGTTTTCCATAGGGAAAATAGAATATCTGGTGTGTACTTCAACTTTGCTGGAAGGTGTCAATCTTCCAGCAAAATCAATTATAATAAGAAAACCAACAAGAGGTCAAGGGAATCCGCTGAATCAAAATGATTTTTGGAATTTAGCAGGTAGAGCTGGTCGATTGGGAAAAGAGTATAGCGGAAATATCTTCTGTATCGAACCTTCAAAATGGAGTGTCCAGCCAGAACCAAATAAAACGAAACAAGAGATAAAACGAGCCTTAAATGTTATCGAAAATAAAGGTGAAGAATTATTGAACTATATTCGTCATGAGTCACCTAGACAAGATGCGGAAAAACGACCTGACTTAGAGTTTGCTTTTGGTTATTTTTATATAAGATATGTTTTGGAAGAAGAGACGGCACCTTTAAATCCATTTTATAACGAATTAATGACTGAATTATATTCTATTCAATCAAAGATCACATTACCAAGTTCTATCATAAAGAAAAATCCAGGTATATCGCCTCTTGCTCAACAGAAGTTATATAATTTCTTTACGGAGCATATTGATGAGATTGACACATTAATTCCAGTCTATCCCAATGATACTAACGCCTTTGAAGAATATAAAAATCTTATTGATATTATAGGACGTACTATTTCGTATTATCCACCTCAATTAAATGCTTCTAGAGCAATTTTGTTGATTAATTGGATGTCAGGAAAACCATTGTCATATCTTATTCGCAAAAGCTATGAATCTTACAAAAGAAATCATTATAATAAGAAACTTCCTGCGGTGATTAGAGAGGTAATGGAAAATGTGGAAAGTTTTGTCAGATATCAATTTGCAAAAGATTCAAGTTGTTATATTGATATACTTCGATATGTTCTCGAAATAAATAATAAGCAGGAACTGATGGAAAGTATTCCTCAGTTAAATCTTTGGTTGGAGTTTGGAGTATCTCAAAAGACCCATCTATCATTGTTGGCTTTAGGTTTAAGTCGCAATACTGTACTTGAATTGACTAAATACATTATATCTACAAAGAAATCAAAAGACGAATGTTTAGAATGGTTAAGGTCATTAGACCTTGATGAATTAGAATTATCTCCGATAATCATCGATGATATTAAAAAAGTGTTGTAGTATATAGTAGCATAAAAGTGTTGTTGTGAATAATTGAAAATGGATTTATGATTGTGCGAATAAAAAATTAAATTATGGCAAAGAACATAGAAATACGAAATAGTACAACAGAGTTTCTTATCTTTATGCTTGAAGGCAAAGAGGGTGGGATTCAAGTGATGTATAAGAATGAAACCATTTGGGCAACACAAAAGGCAATGGCACAGCTTTTTGATGTGGGAGTACCTGCAATTAGCAAACACCTTAAAAATATTTTTGAGAGTGGGGAGTTGGGCGAAGATTCAGTTATTTCCAAAATGGAAACAACTGCTTCGGATGGTAAGAATTATGATACGACTTTCTATAATCTTGATGCGATTATCAGTGTCGGTTATCGTGTCAATTCTGTTCGGGCAACCCAGTTCCGGTAGTGGTGTACATGTGTGCTTCGTCAGTTTGTCATCCGTGGTTATGTGATAGACAAGAAGCGAATGGAGAACGGTTCGTTTATCGGTGAGGATTATTTTGAGCATTTGCTTGCCGAGATTCGAGAAATATGATTGAGTGAACGTAGGTTCTATCAGAAATTGACATATATATGCTACGGCTATAGACTATAATAAGGACGCTCCGACAACTCGTCTTTTTTTCAAGAAGGTACAGAACAAAATGCACTATGCCGTACATGGGCATACCGCTGCGGAGTTGATTGTTGAACGAGCTAACGCAGATAAAGAGCACATTGGATTGACCACTTGGGAAAATGCTCCGAATGGAAAAATTGTCAAAACCGATGTGTCTGTTGCAAAAAAACTATTTACGAGAAAAAGAATTGGAAGAAATGGGCAGAATAGTCAATGCTTCGCTTGATATGGCAGAGAGTATGGCTATGCGTCATATACCAATGACAATGGAAGATTGGGCAAATCGAATAGACAAATTCATTAATCTATTTGATAGCCCGATATTGCAGGATAGTGGAAAGGTTTCTGCTGAATATGCCAAAGAGTTTACTGAATCTGAGTTTGAAAAGTACAGGATCATTCAAGACCGTCTTTTCAATCTGATTTTGACCGATTTGATAATAGCAATCTTCTCCCAATAGATTTGGATGAATGATGAAACGAATCCCCCGATATCACTAATGAAAGAGGTTCGGGATTCGTTTGTAAAGGATTAAAAAACGCAAACAAACAATGAGCAACTTCTTGAACCCCAATGATTAATTGATCGGGTTACATTTTGCGCAGTGAACTGCGTATTTTTACGCATTGGGTAATATCTACGCCTATTCCAATATCTTGGGAAGAAAAATCGTTATTGCAATTCCTGCTACAGCCATTGTGCTACACACTAAAACAGCTTTCCATATTACCCCGGAATGTAAAGTTTCAGCATTAGCTATAATAATGCACACGAAAAAAGAAGATAGAGCAACTACAATGATAATCAAAATGTAGAATGCCGTATCTGGGATGGGGATGGTATTGTCGGCTTTCTTCATTCTTCGCTCGGCTTCCTTGCATTTGCTCTCAATCTGACTAAGAAAATTGCAGAGAAGTGTTGCTCCAAATTCAACTGCCAACTTATGCATTTCTTCAGAAATAATAGGTTTGCACTCACGTATAGAACCGGACAGATTTTCAACTTCTGTTCTCAGCTTATATACATTGTTATTCAGGCTGGCAAGTTCCTTGGCATTTACATCGAG
>ERZ837910.4509-NODE-4509-length-13539-cov-6.255488_pt1 | contig 13539 bp, 10 predicted proteins | sample MGYA00519940_ERZ837910 | MGnify/ENA primary metagenome ERZ837910 (study PRJEB31850, sample SAMEA3708825) | human gut metagenome | biome: human gut; feature: human-associated habitat; material: faeces | place: China | collected 2014 ... | reverse complement strand
TCTGGAACATGTACAACAGGAACTACTATTTTAAATGCTACAAAGGATAAGAAAGATAGAATAGGAAGAATCCTATTAATGCATGCAAATCATAGACAAGATATTGAAAAAGTTTATGCAGGAGATATTGCAGCAGCAGTTGGATTAAAAGATGTATCAACAGGTGATACATTATGTGATCCAGATCACCCAATTATACTTGAATCAATGGAATTCCCAGAGCCAGTTATCGATATAGCTATCGAGCCAAAAGATAAGGCTAATGGAGAAAAAATGGGAATAGCTTTAGCAAAACTTGCTGAAGAAGACCCAACATTCAAAACATGGACAGACCAAGAATCTGGACAAACAATCATCGCTGGTATGGGTGAGCTTCACCTAGATATCATCGTAGACAGATTAAAGAGAGAGTTCAAAGTTGAATGTACAGTTGGTAAGCCACAAGTTTCTTACAAGGAAACAATCAGAAATAAGGTTAAAGTTCAAGGTAAGTTTGTTCGTCAATCTGGTGGACACGGACAATATGGTGATGTATGGTTCGAAATGGAACCATTAGAGCCAGGTTCTGGAGTTCAATTCGAGAGCAAAATCGTTGGTGGAGCTGTTCCAAAGGAATACATCAAACCAATCGAAGATGGATTAAGAGAATCTGCTATGAGTGGTATATTAGCTGGATACCCAGTTATAGACTTCAAAGCAACATTAGTTGATGGTTCTTACCATGAAGTTGACTCATCTGAAATGGCATTCAAGATTGCTGCATCTATGGCTTTCAAAGAAGGATGTAAGCAAGCAAAATCTGTTATATTAGAGCCTATAATGAAGGTTGAAGTAACTGTTCCTGAAGAATACATGGGAGATGTTATTGGAGACATTAACTCTAGACGTGGTAGAATGGAAGGAATGGAAGCTAGAAACGGTAACCAAATAATAAGAGGATTTATTCCACTTTCAGAAATGTTTGGTTATGCAACAGACTTACGTTCTAAGACACAAGGTAGAGGAACATATTCAATGGAACCAAGCCATTACGAAGAAGTTCCAAAGTCTGTATTAGAGCAAATAGTTGCTTCTAGATCTAAGAAAGCAGAATAATATACAATTATGTATATATTGTGAAAACAAAAATAACACTTGCATTTTACTTGAAAATATAGTAAAATGCAGGTGTGAAATAAGATATTAATTTTAAATATAAATAGTCATGAGCAAGACTCAGGACTAACTAAAAAGGAGGAAAATTAAATGGCAAAGGAAAAATTTGTAAGAACAAAGCCACACGTAAACATTGGTACAATTGGTCACGTTGACCACGGTAAAACTACTACAACAGCAGCTATTACAAAATACTTAAGCTTATTAGGACAAGCTAAATACGAAGCATACGATCAAATCGATGGTGCTCCAGAAGAAAGAGCAAGAGGTATTACAATTAATACTGCTCATGTTGAATATGAAACAGCAAACAGACACTATGCTCACGTTGACTGCCCAGGACACGCAGACTACGTAAAGAACATGATCACTGGTGCTGCTCAAATGGATGGTGCTATATTAGTTGTTTCTGCAGCTGATGGACCAATGCCTCAAACAAGAGAGCATATATTACTAGCTAGACAAGTTGGTGTTAAATACATCGTTGTTTACCTAAACAAATGTGATATGGTTGATGATCCAGAATTATTAGAATTAGTTGAAATGGAAGTTAGAGACCTATTATCAGAATATGGTTTCCCAGGAGACGAAATTCCAGTTATAAAAGGATCTTCATTAAAAGTACTAGAAAGTACATCAACAGATCCAAATGCACCAGAATATCAATGCATTAAAGAATTAATGGACGCAGTTGATACTTATATCCCAACACCAGCAAGACCAGTAGATAAGCCATTCTTAATGCCTATCGAAGATGTTATGACAATAACAGGTCGTGGAACAGTTGTTACTGGTAGAGTTGAAAGAGGACAAGTTAAAGTTCAAGACGAAGTTGAAATCGTTGGAATTAAACCTTCTACAAAAACTATCGTTACAGGTGTTGAAATGTTCAAGAAAACACTTGACCAAGCTGAAGCTGGAGACAACATCGGAGCATTATTAAGAGGTGTTCAAAGAACAGATGTTGAAAGAGGACAAGTTCTTGCAAAACCAGGATCTATACATCCACATACAAAATTCAAAGCACAAGTATACGTTTTAACTAAAGACGAAGGTGGACGTCATACTGCATTCTTCAATGGATACAGACCACAATTCTACTTTAGAACAACAGACGTTACAGGTGTTATCGAACTAGAAGCTGGAACAGAAATGGTTATGCCAGGAGATCACGTAAACATGACAATCGAACTTATTACTCCAATCGCTATCGAAAACGGATTAAACTTCGCTATTCGTGAAGGTGGAAGAACAGTTGGATCAGGAGTTGTTTCTGATATAATTGAATAATCTATGAATAATATATAGCTTATTAAATAGATACCTACAGAATAAAAAGAAAATTATTATCTTTTTTACTGTGGGTGTTTTTTATTTTATTACAAACGGATTGTCATTAAAGAACATTCATCAACATATATATGAAAAATTGCCAAATTAAATTGACTTTTGACCGATTTAAGTATATACTTTAAGCGTAAATACTAAAGAAACAGAGGATGAACTAATCAGATTTATAACTTACGAAAGGAAAGCTAATAAATATGAAAAAAACAATAATATCAAGCATAATAATAGCAATATCAATGATAGTATTCACAACTAAGGTACAGGCAGCTACAGGAAAAGTAACAACAGAAACTTTGAATTTAAGAAGCAAGGCTTCAACTGATTCGTCAGTGGTAAAGCTACTTAACATGGACGATGAATTAGAAATCATATCAGAAGAAGGAAATTGGTATAAAGTTAAGGTTGGAGAAAATGAAGGCTATGTTAGTAAAGACTATGTAAAAGTTGATAAAACGTCAACAGAAACAAACAATACGACACCAACCGATAATAACAAAAATAATTCTGGTGCAAATTCAACAGAAAATAAAAACAATGAAACGACTTCAAGTCAAACCACATCAAACACTGTAACACCAAATTCTACTTTAAAACTTGAAAAAGATGTTACGATAAAAATATTACCATTAATAAATGCGAATAATCTTGGAACGGCAAAAGCTGGTGATGAAGTTACTGTTATTACAACAGCAAATAACTGGATATTTATAGAAACAAGCGAAATTGCTGGCTGGATAGTAAAAGATTCAAGTGTGGGACAAGTTAAGAGTTCAGAAGATAAAAATACTGGCTCAAGTACAGATAATAACACCACAGATACTAGCAATAATGATGACAAGGGTGAAGAACCAACTGATACCAAAACTAATACGGATAATAATGAAGATACAACTTCATCAGATACAAATTATACTAAAACAACCAAATACATTAATGCTTCGTCAGTATATGTTAGAAAAGAAGCTTCAACAAGTGCCGAAATAGTAACGACTTTAATTAGAAACACTGATGTTACAGTTGTTGGAGAATCAGGAGATTGGTACAAAGTTACATATAAAGATTACAGTGGATATATTTATAAAGAACTATTGTCAGATAAAAAAACAGAAGAAACAAATAGAAGTAGCGCTAATAGAGAAAGCGCTACAACTGTTTCAAGTGTAACTACTGAAACTACAACAGAAGAAACTTCAAAGGGACAAGAGATTGTAGAATATGCAAAACAATATTTAGGATGTCCATATGTTTATGGAGGTTCGGGGGATAAATCTTTTGACTGTTCTGGATTTACAATGTATGTATACAAGAAATTTGGATATACATTAAGCCATTCTGCAATAGCGCAATCTAAAGTTGGAACATATGTTGCAAAAGAAGATTTACAAGCTGGGGACTTGGTATTTTTCTTAGATTATGAAACAATGGATGGCATAGGACATTGTGGAATATATATTGGAAATGGCGAATTTATACACGCTTCTTCTGGAAGTGGATATTGTGTAAAAATATCAAACTTATTAACAGGAAGCTATAACACGAGATATGCTACAGCTAGAAGGTTAATCTAATAAGAGCACGACGTAATAATATAGAGTTTTATAAATAATATAGGGCAATTTAAAAGGAGAATGTTAGTGAAAAGACCACTTTTAATTGTTACTATATCATACATATTAGGAATAATTATAGGGGTATACTTTCAGCAAAGTATACTCTTAATTTTGCTTGCAGGAATTATTGGGATTGTATTTTGGAAAATAATAAAAAAGAAAAAAATTGTAATTATTGCAATATGTATTGTGCCATGTTTATTCTCTTGCCAGCAGACCAATAATTTAAATAATAAATACAATAAAATGTATAAATTAGCTGATGAAAGCATTGCAATAACTGGAACTGTGTGCAGTCAAATAAAGGAGACTGATTATAAGTATTCTGTTAATATTAAACTAGAAAATAAATTAAAATTAACAGTCTATATAGATAAAAAAGAAAATGTTTCAAAATTAGAATACGGCAATAAAATATCTGTTACAGGAACGTATAAGAAGCCAACAGAGAAAAGAAATTATAAAGGCTATGATTATATGAAATATTTAAAGACTAAAAAGATATGTGGTTCATTAATGGTAGATGGAGAAGTAAAGCTGATTAAAACAAAAAACATCAATCCAATATTTACAATAATAAATAAATTATCGCTAATTTTTAAACAAAATTTGAAGAAATTATTACCAGAGCAAGAAGCTGAACTCGAACAGGGAATTTTATTAGGAGACACGTCTGATATAGAAAGTGATATAAAAGATGATTTTAGAAAATGTAATTTATCGCACATGCTAGCAGTATCTGGAGCTCATTTATCTTATCTAGTGTTAGGAATAAATACTGTTTTAAGCAAAAAGACATTTGGAATACGAAGAAGAAAAATTTTATCTATAATATTTATCTTAATTTTTATGGTTATTGTTAATATGAGCCCATCGGTTGTAAGAGCTGGAATATCAACTATTATAGCAATATTTGCAACTTTAATTTACAGAAAACAAGATACATATACAACAATTTCAATTACTTTGTTATTAACATTATTAAATAATCCATTTGCAATTTTTGATGTTGGATTACAGCTGTCATATCTTGCAACTTTAAGCATAATAATTTTTTATTCTAAATTCACACAAAAACAGTTTGATAATAAAGTGAAACAGTACTTATATGAGAGTGCGATGCTTACTTTGAGTGCAAACATTTTAATTCTTCCAATTACGATCTATGAATTTAATACAATTCCAATAAACTCAATAATATCAAATTTGTTAGCTGGTCCATTGCTTGGAATATGCATAATATTAGGCATGTTCACAGTAATTCTTTCAACAGTTTGTTTTCCTGTGTCAAAATTAATAGCATTTCCATTGCAAATTATTTTAAAAATTCTAATAAAGATAATAGAATTAATTTCTAAAATTCCATTTGGAAATTATACTGTAAAAACTCCGTGGTTCATAGTAGTGTTTTTAACTTATGCAATAATTGCCACAATAATATATAACAAAAAGAAGATTACTAAAATTTTAACTATGATTACATTAATAATATTTATTGCTATGCAGGTTTGCACTTTTATAAATATTGCTGGAAAACTAAAAATCTATTTTATAGACGTAGGACAAGGAGACAGCATGCTTGTAAAAACTGTAGGAGGAAAAAATATTTTAATTGATGGCGGTGGAAGTAAGGATCCAGATTATGATATAGGCGAAAAGATTTTAGTACCATATTTGCTAGATAGAAGAATAAAAACATTGGATTATGTAATTATATCACATTTTGATGAAGACCATGTTGGTGGAATATTGACTGTTATGCAAGAGTTGAAAGTGAAAAAAGCAATAATTGCAAGACAATTTGAAAACTCTAATAATTATAAAAAATTTATTAAATTAGCACAAGAAAAGAAAATTAAAGTTATTGTTGTAGAAGCTGGAGATGTGATAAATATAGAAAAAGATATAAAGCTAAAAGTTTTATGGCCAGACTCAAAAAATAAGATTAATGAAAATGTTTTAAACAATAATTCACTTGTTTGTAAATTGGAATATAGGAATTTTTCGATGATGCTGACTGGAGATATAGAAGAAATTGCAGAAAATGCAATATTAACCAAATATAAAAATAATGCAAAAATATTAAATGCAAATATTTTGAAGGTAGCACATCACCGGCTCTAAAAGTTCATCAACAGAAGAGTTTATCAGAGCTGTAATGCCAGAGATTGCACTAATTGGAGTTGGAAAAGACAATAGCTTTGGGCATCCATCTGATGGAACAATAGAAAGACTTAACAAAATAAAATGCAAAATATTAAGAACAGATGAAAATGGAGAAATTGAATTGTTTGTGAACAAAAACCAATTTATTGACTATTTGACTATTTTATAGTATTATATACTTGTTGAATAGTAAATTAAAGATAGGAGTTTTAATATATGTTATGTTCAATGTGTAAGAAAAACACAGCAGTAATATTTATAAATAAACAAGGCGCAGATGGAAAAGCTGAAGTTGAAGGTTTATGTTACGAATGTGCTAAAAAGAAGGGAATAAATCCAATAGATACAATGGCGAAACAAGCTAATCTATCGGATAAAGATATACAAGATTTATCTAATAAATTAGATACAATGTTTAAGAATTTATCAGACAACATGGCTGATATAGATGAAGATGAACTTTCAGAAATGATTAACGGAGAAAGTGAAATAGATGGTGCTCAAGGAGTTCCTCTTGGCTCGATTTTTTCTGGATTGTTTGGAATAAAGCAAAATGGAGATGAGTCATCAAATTATTCGTCTGGTGGAACTCAAAAGGTTAAAGAGAAAACTAAGCCAAATAAAAAGAGAAAAGCATTAGACACTTATGGAACCAATTTAACAGTTAAAGCTAAGAATAATCAAATTGATAGAGTTATTGGAAGAGATAAAGAAATTGAAAGAATGATACAAATTTTAAATAGACGTTCTAAAAATAACCCATGTTTAATTGGTGAGCCGGGTGTTGGAAAAACAGCAATTGCTCAAGGCTTAGCTCTTAGAATTGCAAGCGGAAATGTACCTGCTAAACTTTTAAACAAAGAAGTTTATTTATTAGACATGACAGCTGTAATTGCTGGAACACAGTTTAGAGGCCAATTTGAGGCTAGAATGAAGGCTATAATAGATGAATGCAAAAATGATGGAAATATTATTTTAGTAATTGACGAGATTCATAACATTATAGGGGCAGGAGATGCTGAACATTCAATGAATGCGGCAAATATTCTAAAGCCATCACTTGCAAATGGTGAGCTACAAATGATTGGTACTACTACTTTAAAGGAATATAGAAAATATATTGAAAAAGATACTGCTTTAGAGAGAAGATTCCAACCAATAATAGTAGAAGAGCCATCTGTTGAAGATGCAATTTCAATATTACAAGGAATTAAACAATATTATGAAGATTATCATCATGTAAAAATTTCGAATGATATAATTAGACAGATTGTAAATATGTCTGAAAAATATATTCATGATAGATTTTTACCAGACAAGGCAATCGATATATTAGATGAAGCGTGCTCAAAGATAAATTTAAATGATAAAGATTTATATGACTTAGAAGTGTTGAATAATCAATTAAAAGAGGTTCAAGCTAAAAAGGAAGAAGCTGCACAAGCCGATTCTACAGAAGATTATCAAAAAGCAGCAGAACTTAAAACACAAGAGTGCGCATTACTAGAGCAAATTGATAATTTGAAAAAGAGAATGCAACCTAAAGATTTGACAACGCAAGACATTGCAAACGTAATAGAAAGCTGGACGAAGATTCCAGTAAACAAAATTACAGAAGAAGAAACAAAGAAATTGTTGAATCTAGAAGATAATCTGCATAAGAGAATAATAGGACAAAACGAGGCTGTTGAAGCAGTTTCAAGAGCAATAAGAAGAAATAGAGTAGGCTTAAAGAGCACCAAAAGACCACCATCATTCATATTTGTTGGACCAACTGGTGTTGGAAAAACAGAACTTGCAAAAGCATTAGCATATGAGATGTTTGGAAGTGAAAAATCTATAATCCGTTTCGATATGTCTGAATACATGGAAAGCAACTCAACAGCGAAATTGATTGGTGCACCTCCAGGATATGTAGGATATGATGATGCAGGTCAACTAACTGAAAGAGTAAAGAGAAATCCTTATTCAATAATATTGTTAGATGAAATTGAAAAGGCACATAATGATGTATTTAATATATTATTGCAAGTGCTAGATGATGGCAGATTGACTGATGCACAAGGAAACACAGTAAGTTTCGAGAATACAATAATAATAATGACATCAAATGCAGGTTCAAACTTAAATACAAATTCAATTGGATTTGGTGGAACCTCAGAAGCTTCAAAAAACAGAATGCTTGGCGCATTAAAAGATTTATTCAGACCAGAATTTTTGAATAGAGTAGATGAAATTGTAGCCTTCGATTCATTAACAAACGAGCAACTTTTACAAATAGTAGATTTGATGGTATCTGATACTCAAAAAGTGTTAAATGACAGAAACATAGGATTAATACTTACAGATGAGGCTAAAAAATATGTGTTAACAAAAGGAACAGATTTAAAATATGGTGCAAGACCTTTAAGACGTGCAATACAAAGATACGTTGAAGACGAACTATCTGATATGATATTAAAATCTGAACTAACAAATGGTAAAAAAGTATTGGTTGAATATGATAAAGAGCAAGATAAATTAGTATTCAACATACAATAATCTAAAAATAAGAAGGTGGAGGTAAAAAAGGTGTTTAAACATGTACCAAATATTCTAACAATGTGTAGGTTTGTATTAATACCATTCATATTCGGATCAATAGTAAATAATCAATATGTAGCAGCATTCATATTCTTAACACTTTCCGGAATTACCGATATACTAGATGGTTTTATAGCAAGAAAATTTAATTTAATAACTAACTTTGGAAAATTGATAGACCCACTAGCAGATAAGGCAACACAAATTTCAACACTTATAGCATTGCTATTTGCAGGAATAATCCCAGATTGGATATTAATAGTGGTATTTATTAAAGAAACAATAATGATAGCAGGGGCATCTTTCTTATATGGAAAAAAACTTGTAGTATCAAGCAGATGGTATGGAAAGCTTGCAACAGTAATGTTTTATGTCGCAATAGTAGCTTCATTAATTACAAATAACTTTAATTTAGCATTCCACATAGACATCTACATATACTATGTAGCACTTGCGTTAACAATATTTGCTTTAATAATGTATTTCAAAGAATTCTATCAAAAAGGATATGTAAACAAAGAAGAATTGAGCACTGTAGATAAGAAAGTTATAGAAAAATAATAGTAAAAATCGTGTTTTAAATAACACGATTTTTCTATTCAAAATTTTCTATATACGAATTTAAATTTTCTTTTCCATAAAGAATTACACCATTTTCCAGTTCTTTTCTATCATCATTGGACAGATATTTTATCGCAATTTCAGTAGTTTCATGTAATTCATAGGTTCCGTCATCTTTTATTCTATAAATTTCAACAAATCCATCTGAGCTTGACTTTACAACGAAATGTTCACCACAATTTCCAGAAAAATCTTTATATAACTCTACATCAGTATTTGAAAAATTTTTAATTTTCCAATCACTATAAAGCTTTGAAAATTCATTTCTTGTAATATTAGCCATCTCTGCACTTATATTTTCTTTTTCTTTTAGAGTGTGCCCACATCCATCATAATGTTTAAGAAAAGTTAAAATTGCATTTGGAGAAAGTTTTACTTCATCATAGCTTGTTGGAACGGTTGTATATGGAGATGTAGTTTGAAAATTTTCAATAGTTTCATTTGCAGAACCAATATTTTGAACAGATTTTAAATTATAAATTATAATAGCAAAAGTAGTTACAATACTTGCAATTATAATAAGTATTAAAGCAATAATAAATTTTTTATTCATACTAAATTCCTTCCTTTTTCCTAGTATTTCCATAATTTACTTATGTATACAGAAAAAAGAAAAATTAATTGTACTTTAAAGCACTAGGTCTAAGATTGCATATTATCTGTTAAATAAAAATTTGCTGAAGTAATAGGAGAGGATGAAGTAAATTGCTAGAAATTTGTCGAACGATTCTACTTGCTTTTTATTTTAAAGCATAATATAATTTTATTAAATTTCGAAAATAAATTGTTTCAAAAAGTTTTCATTAAAAAATTATTTCAAATTTCGCTATAGCGAAAAAAATTAATTCTTAAACAATACCAATAAGTAATATTACTTTAAAATATTGACCAATAAGTAAAATAATTGTATAATTAGGAGGAAGATAATTGAAAGAAGAAAAAATGTATGTTCCATCTGGCTTAAAGACAGTAGATGGAAAAGATATTATGTGCTACACAGGGGCATTTTATTTAAAGAATAAAGAAAAGATAGATAAAATGCTAAAGAAATGTGAAGAAATTCTAAGAGAAGAAGAGCAAAAGTCAAAAGAATTTAAGGGAAAAAATGAAAACATTATAAGAGAAGAAACAGAAAAATATTATATAAATCAGAAACATGATAAAATGTTTAAAGAAATGTTATCTGAAAAAAGAGTACTGTTGATTTTATAAATAGTTTTTTACATTTAAATTTAGTAGAAGATGATATAGAAAAATATGAAAAAGAATTTAGAACGTCAGAATTTAGTAATGTAGAAGCAGATGTTGTGTATAAAATAAAAAATAAGAATGTATTTATATTAATAGAACACCAATCAAGTGTGGATTATAAAATGTCATATAGAATAATGCGTTACAAATATGCAATAATAGAGTCTGCAATAGATAAAAAAAGACTAAAAGAAAAAAGTTATAGAATTCCAATGGTAATCCCGGTAGTATTGTACACTGATAAAAGAAAATGGAAGAGGCTATTAATAAATGATATAGAAGAAAAAGTAGAAGGATATGCAGAAAACTGGTTGGAATATACCTTGATAGATGTAAATAAATTTAGTAAAGAACAATTATTAGCAGATAATTTAATAATAACTAAAGCGATGTTAATAGAAAAGTCTAAAAATAAAGAAGAATTATATAAAAATATAGAAGATATAATAAATATGCAAAAAGCAAAAAAGGCTTTTGATAACTTACAATTAGAAAAATTGATAACATATGAATTGAGCGAAACAGAAGATAAAAACATAATGCATGAGTTTATAGAAAAAATAAGAAATATAGAAGGGAGTGAAGAGATTATGACAAATGCATCAAGAATAATTAATAGAGAAATAAGAAAGGAAAGAAAAGCTGGACTTGAGCAGGGAATTCAACAAGGATTACGACAGGGAATTGCATTAGTTGCAAAAAAATTAAAAGGCAAAATGGAGATAAAAGACATAAGCCAAATAACAGGATTAAGTGAAGCAGAGATAGAGAACTTATAAAAAAGCAAAATAGTCATAAAAGTATTAAAGTTAAATGCTTAATGACTATTTTTATGTTTTTTTCTATTAAAAGAACTAAAATTTAATATGCCTATCAGCCTTGATTTTCTCCCTAATTTAAAGTATAATTTTTATAGAATTACAACGTTTGAAAGGAGAAACATGAATTCAAGAAAGTTAATGTACATAGCAATTGTTGTAATGTGTGTTATAGCAGTAGTTTTAGCTATTTATTTGCAAAGTGGCAAACAACCAAGTAGCAACCGTAACACAACAAACAACGTAAAAACAGAAGAATCACAAGAAACGTTAAAAAAAGAATTTGATCAAATGTTTAACAATGTTGTTGAACTAAATGATTATGATACAAGCAACATAAAAAAATTAGAAAGTGGAAAAAACATTGTATATACTGCATATAGTAGTGAAGCAAAAGAGGATAATAAATATGAATTAGATATAAATATTCCAGTAATCAATATAGATAACAAAGTGACAGCAGAGTTTAATAGTATTACTCAAGAACTTTTTGCGAATAAGACGGCTGGGGTTATAGATAATGCAAAGGCTTATACAATTTATAGCATTTCATATACAGGATATGTTAATGGAGATATCTTGTCTGTTATAATTAAGTCAACATTAAAAGAAGGCTCTAATGCACAAAGAACTATTGTTGAAACTTATAATTATAATTTAAAAACTGAAAAGAAAGTAAGCATTTATGATGCTTTGAACAAGAAAAATATTACGCAAGATGCATTAAATTCTAAAGTAAAAACAGTTATAACAAATGCAATAAAAGATGCAAATAAGATACAACTTACAGGATATGAGACTTATAGTAGAGATATAAACAGTGATATTTACAATATAGAAAACATAGAGACATTCTTCTTTGGAGAAGATGGAAGTTTGTATGTGTTATTTCCATATGGAAATAATAAATTTACTTCTGAAATGGATATTGTAAAATTTTAAAAAACTATAGAAAAGAGCAATTTGAATATGGCAAAAAATATATTAATAACCGAAAAGCCTTCTGTTGCAATGGAATTTGCAAAGGTATTAAATATAAATACTTCTAGAAAAGACGGCTATTTGGAAGCAGATAATTGGATAATAACATGGTGTGTTGGTCATTTGGTAACGATGTCATATCCGGAAAAATATGATGAAAAGCTAAAGTTCTGGAGATTGGACACGCTTCCTTTTATTCCAGAAGAGTATAAATACGAGGTAATTCCAAGTGTACAGAAGCAGTTTAATACGATTCAATCACTACTTACAAGAGAAGATGTATCTACAATCTATGTTGCGACCGACTCTGGACGTGAAGGAGAGTATATATATAGATTGGTCGAGCAGATGATAGGTGTTAAAAATAAAGATAGAAAAAGAGTGTGGATAGATTCACAAACAGAAGAAGAAATTAAGAGAGGAATAAGAGAAGCAAAAGAGCTTGATGAATATGATAGCTTAGCAGATAGTGCATATTTAAGAGCAAAAGAGGATTATTTAATAGGAATAAATTTTTCGAGACTTTTAACAATTATATATGGAAGAAGAGCTGCAAAAGAATTAGAACAAGACAAAATTTCGATTTCGGTTGGTAGAGTTATGACTTGTGTGCTTGGAATGGTAGTTTCTAGAGAAAGAGAGATTAGAAATTTTGTTAAAGTTCCATATTATAAAATAGTAGGAGAATTTGGTAACAGGGAAGAAAATAAATATTTTAAGGCAGAATGGAAAGTTACAGATAATTCATCAAAAAAGGATTCAGTAAAATTATATAATGACACAGGATTTAAGAAGGAACAAGATGCGAAAGCTTTTATAATGGAACTAAAAGACAAAAAAGCAACGGTTAAAGAAATAAAAAAATCAAAGCAAAAAGAAAATGCACCACTATTATTTAACCTAGCAGAAATACAAAATGAATGTACAAAAAGATTTAAAATAAAGCCAGACGAGACTCTAGAAATAATACAAAATCTATATGAAAAAAAACTTGTTACATACCC
>ERZ837910.4507-NODE-4507-length-13543-cov-7.881747_pt1 | contig 13543 bp, 8 predicted proteins | sample MGYA00519940_ERZ837910 | MGnify/ENA primary metagenome ERZ837910 (study PRJEB31850, sample SAMEA3708825) | human gut metagenome | biome: human gut; feature: human-associated habitat; material: faeces | place: China | collected 2014 ... | reverse complement strand
CAGGAGGCTTCATTCATGTCGAGTGGAGTCTCTTTTATTTTGCACTGTATAATGGAAAAAGTTTTGGTTGAACAGAGGTTGGAATGATGATAAGATTTAGTTGGGACAATAGTGAACACATGTGTTCACATTTCATAACTAAGAAGTAATGGATTGGAGAGGTGATGTTGAAATGTCAAAGAAATTAACGGAAAAATCATTGGAAAAGAAGCTTCATAATATGGGTACAGAGGAACTAATTCAAATTTATTCGCTACCATAGATACAGGAGGATAACGGATGAGCAGGAAAGTACGCAGAGTGCCGGTTGTTCTTGATGCAGGAGAAATAAGGGATTTGCCAATGGAAGATATCCGGATGATTCTAAGAGGTGCAGATGAGCTGATTTCAACTGGCGGGAGAAGTATGCTGGCTAAAATATTAAAGGGTTCAAAGGATAAAAAGATATTACAATATAAACTGAATGAATGCCCTGCTTATGGATATTATCATGACATGAAATTAGATGATATCAGCAAGTGCATTGATTGGATGATTAAGAAAGATTACCTCAGGATTAAGTATGATTATCGCCTTCCGTTATTAGTGTTTTCAGAAAAGGGATGGGAAATAGAGAAAGAAACATTTGCGGAAGAGCTTTATCAGAGATTTTGTCTGGATATAAAAGAAAAGAATGCCCGTGTCATTTTTGAAATGAAAGATGTAAACAGGCAGGTTGTCATGCTTGTTCTTGATAAAATAGAAAAAGACGGAACAGAGGAATTTTTAACCTGTTTAGAAGCATGGAAGCTGATGGAAGTAAAGAAGGTTGCAGCTCGGATTGCAGAGGTTGAAAATACGATTAAAAACAGAGCAAAGCTATCAGAGTAGAAAAGAGTAAGAATTTATAGAGAGCTGGAAAGTGAGGTAAGTTGATATGGCAAATGATATCGTTAGCTATCAGGATGTGGTTACTGACATAAAGGGAATTATTTCATCTGGTCGTGAAGTGGCTTATAATGCAGCAAATAAAGCTATGGTGCTTACCTATTGGCATGTAGGTAAACGTATTGTTGAACAGGAACAGGCAGGAAAAGAAAGAGCAAAATATGGTCAGGCTTTAATTGAGGCATTAGCGGATGAACTTACAAAAGAATATGGAAAAAGCTTTTCAAAAAGAAATCTGCAATATTTTCGGAAATTTTATGTTGCATTTCCAGATGAGAAGATTGTGAACGCATGCGTTCACAATCTGAATTGGACACATTTTAGAGCACTTTTACGTGTGCCGGATGAAAATGCAAGAATGTGGTATATGAACGAAGCTGCACAGGAAGGCTGGAGTTCAAGAACTTTAGATAGAAATATCAGTACACAATATTATTACAGATTAATGCAGTCACCAAGGAAAGGTGCTGTCATGAATGAAATGCTGCAGAAAACAGCGGAAAATCAAAGGAATAAATTTGAACTTCTAAAAAGTCCGATTGTTGCAGAGTTTCTTGGCTTCAAAAATGAAGATTCTTATATTGAAAGTGATTTGGAATCAGCTATTTTAACACATATCAGGGACTTTCTTATGGAGATGGGAAAGGGATTTGCTTTTGTTGCCAGACAGCAGCATATTCTTACTGAGACAGAAGACTATTTTATTGATCTTGTTTTCTATAATATTGAGTTAAAATGTTATGTGCTTATAGATTTAAAAATGGGGAAAATTACACATCAGGATGTGGGACAGATTGATATGTATGTCCGGATGTACGATGAACTGAAATGTAAGGAGGGAGATAATCCTACACTTGGTATATTACTTTGTGCGGAAACAGATGAGGATATAGCAAGGTATTCTGTGCTACATGATAATGACAGACTTTTTATGTCGAAATATCTAACATATCTGCCAACAAAAGAGCAGCTGAAAGCAGAGATAGAAAGACAGAAAGAAATATTTTATATGCAGCATCCGGCATTGTCTGAAAATGATAAAGAAGGTATGGATGAATAACAAAGCATATCATACAATCCAGTTGTATGGAACTATGGACAACGGAAATAGACAGATTTTCAGACACAGGAGATGAAAAGCTATGAAAAAACAGCAGAAATGCTATATATACACAAGAGTGTCAACTTCCATGCAGGTAGAAGGCTACAGCCTTGATGCACAGAAAGGCTTGAGGATTCAAAAATAAAATCCATTGATGAGTATTGGGCGGAAGATGGGGAAGCTCCGGAATGGAGAAAAAGTTTGAAAGTGAAACTTTCAAACAACTTATTGGTGGCAGTACTGTAAGCTATGCTTGCAGTATGCAGGGGTATAAATATGAATATTGGAAAGCCGATACTTTGATAATGTGCGATACTAATTCTTTCAGGAGGGCTTTATGAGTATAAGAAAAGCTGAGTCGGGCGATTTATCAAGGATTGCCGAGATTTATGTGTTCAATAACAGAATTAATTATTTTCCCATATTTAAGGATGAGAAATATTCATTCGGCGAGATGCAGGTGGTTCCGCTTGTGAATAATTATTTTGGCAGGGAAGAGATACTGGACAGCATCTATGTCTATGATGACGGCGTGGTGAAGGGCTTTATGCAGAAGGAGGGCACGGAAATCTGCAAGCTGTATGTGGATGTGTGCTTTCAGAATCAGAAAATAGGGGATAAGCTGATAAAATATGCCGTCGAGAAGCTGAATACGGATTTACTTTGGGCACTTGAGAAAAATACAAGGGCAATAGCGTTCTACAACAGGCACGGCTTTATACAGACGGGCGCAAGAAAGTTCGAGGAAGGGACAACGGAGTACATAGTTGAGCTTAAAAGAGAAATCACAGACGTGGAAGGGGAAGTGTGATGAAGAGAATATACATACATGGCCTAGGTCAGACGCACATAGGAGGACAAGGTCATTGAGGCGTCGGATAAGTTTCGCAAGGTTTTTAATTTTGTGCTTGCAATGCGCATGACTTTGTGGTAAACTTTTGTCAACTTAGAGGAAAAGACACAAGGAGATATCCGGGCAGTAAGGATATAACCTCCGTATAGCTGTCTTTTTTTTTGAGAAAATTTAGGGAATAATGCATTTTTATACAGATAATACATTAAATATACATTATTACTGAATTTTTATGCAGAGAAATCTGCATGCTTAGAAACAGCTTAAAGTACAGATGGAAAGGATTAATGGTGGTATAATGAAAGCTTTTCTGATTCTTGAGGACGGAAATGTATTTGAGGGAACCAGTATCGGTTCTGCGAGAGAAGTCATCAGCGAGATAGTTTTTAATACCTCAATGACCGGATATTTGGAGGTGCTGACTGACCCTTCTTATGCCGGACAGGCGGTAGTAATGACATATCCTTTGATTGGTAATTATGGAATATGTCATGCAGATATGGAGTCCGGGAGACCATGGCCGGACGGTTTTATTGTCAGGGAGTTATCGAGAATCCCTAGTAATTTCAGAAGTGAAGATACCATCCAGAATTTCCTTGAAGTTAATGATATCCCCGGTATTTCAGGTATTGATACCAGAGCTCTTACTAAAATCCTCCGTGAAAAGGGTACCATGAACGGCATGATAACTACAAATGAAAATTATAAGCTTGATGAGATTATTCCTAAGATTAAGGAATACCGCACGGGAAATGTTGTCGACAAGGTCACCTGTGCCGAGAAGTATGTGCTTGACGGAGATGGTTATAAGGTTGCACTTATGGATTTCGGTGCTAAGAGAAATATTGCAAGAAGCCTTAATAAGAGAGGCTGTAAGGTTACAGTATATCCTGCGAGAACCACGGCACAAGAGATACTAGCCGACAATCCTGACGGAATCATGCTTTCAAACGGTCCCGGAGACCCGAAGGACTGTGGAACAATAATTGATGAGGTCCGTAAGCTCTATGAGTCCGGAGTTCCTATTTTTGCAATCTGTCTCGGACATCAGCTCATGGCACTTGCGACAGGAGCGGATACACATAAGATGAAGTACGGACACAGAGGTGCAAATCATCCGGTTAAGGATTTAAAGACGGGAAAGGTATACATTTCCAGCCAGAACCATGGATATGTTGTCGATGAAAAGACGATTTCCGCAGACCTTGCGGTTCCGAGCTTCTGCAATGTAAATGACGGTACGAACGAAGGACTTTCATATATTAAGAAGAATGTGTATACAGTCCAGTTCCATCCGGAGGCATGTGCAGGTCCTCTTGATACTGGGTTCTTATTTGACAGATTCATAGAGATGATGGGAGGTGCAAGATAATGCCTAAGAATAAGGATATTAAAAAAGTATTGGTTATCGGTTCGGGTCCTATTGTAATCGGACAGGCTGCTGAGTTTGACTATGCGGGAACACAGGCATGCCGTTCTCTCAAGGAGGAGGGCATTGAGGTAGTACTTGTAAACTCCAACCCGGCTACGATTATGACAGATAAGGATATCGCTGATGAGGTGTATATCGAGCCTCTCACAATCAAGTCTCTTGAGCAGATTATCATAAAGGAGAAGCCGGACAGCATTCTTCCTACACTCGGAGGTCAGGCTGGTCTTAACCTTGCGATGGAGATTGCAGAGACAGGCTTCCTTGAGGAGCACAATGTAAAGCTCATCGGTACAACAGCACTCACAATCAAGAAGGCTGAGGACAGACTTGAATTCAAGACTACAATGGAGAAGATTGGTGAGCCTTGCGCGCCTTCACTTGTTGTTGAGAATGTTGAGGATGGTATTGAATTTACGAATAAAATCGGTTATCCGGTTGTCCTTCGTCCTGCTTACACACTCGGAGGAAGCGGCGGCGGTATCGCCAAGAATGAGGAGGAGTTAGTCGAGATTCTCTCTAACGGTCTTCGTCTTTCAAGAGTTGGACAGGTGCTTGTAGAGAGATGTATCGCAGGCTGGAAGGAAATCGAGTACGAGGTTATGCGTGACAGCGCCGGCAACTGCATCACGGTATGTAACATGGAGAACTTAGACCCTGTCGGAGTCCACACCGGAGACAGTATCGTTGTCGCACCTAGCCAGACACTTTCGGATAAAGAGTACCAGATGCTCCGTTCATCTGCGCTCAATATTATAAATGAGCTTCAGATTACAGGCGGATGTAATGTTCAGTTCGCACTTCATCCTACAAGCTTTGAGTACTGTGTAATTGAGGTTAATCCAAGAGTAAGCCGTTCGTCCGCACTTGCATCCAAGGCAACAGGTTATCCTATCGCCAAGGTTGCTGCCAAGATTGCACTCGGCTATACACTTGATGAGATTAAGAACGCAATTACGGGAAAGACTTACGCAAGCTTCGAGCCTGCGCTTGACTACTGCGTAGTTAAGATTCCGAGACTTCCTTTTGATAAATTTATCCACGCCTCAAGAAAGCTCACCACACAGATGAAGGCTACCGGTGAGGTAATGAGCATCTGCACTAACTTTGAGGGTGCACTTATGAAGGCTATCCGTTCACTTGAGCAGCATGTGGACTGCCTTATGAATGAGGATTATTCCGGATATTCAGACGAAGAGATCATCGAGATGTTAAACAGAGTAGATGACAGAAGAATCTACGTTATTGCGGAGGCGATAAGAAGAGGAGTTACCTACGAGACAATCCATGATATCACCAAGATTGATGTATGGTTTATAGATAAGCTTGCAATTCTTGTTGAGATGGAGAATGCCATTAAGACACAGCCGCTTACCAAGGAGCTTCTTTTAGAGGCTAAGAGAATAGAGTTCCCTGACAATGTTATTGCAAGGCTTACGGGAAAGACCACAAAGGATATCAAGGCACTCAGAAATGAGTACGGCATCCATGCGGCATTCAAGATGGTTGATACCTGTGCGGCAGAGTTCGAGGCGACGACACCTTACTATTATTCATGCTTTAAGAGTGAGAATGAGGTCATAAAGACACAGCCTGAGAAGAAGGTTCTTGTACTTGGTTCAGGTCCTATCAGAATCGGTCAGGGTATCGAATTTGATTACTGCTCGGTTCACAGCACATGGGCATTCAAGCAGGAAGGCTATGAGACAATAATTGTAAATAACAACCCTGAGACTGTAAGTACGGACTTCGATATTGCGGACAAGCTTTACTTTGAGCCTCTTACACCGGAGGATGTTGAGAATATCGTTGAGCTTGAGAAGCCGGACGGAGCGGTTGTCCAGTTCGGTGGACAGACGGCGATTAAGCTCACCAAGAGCCTTATGGAGATGGGAGTTCCTATTCTCGGAACAAGTGCCGAGGACGTTGACGCTGCCGAGGACAGAGAGCTTTTTGACGAGATTCTTGAAAAGTGTGCTATTCCAAGACCGAAGGGACACACAGTATTTACCGTTGATGAGGCATTAAATGCTGCTCATGAGCTTGGTTATCCTGTACTTGTAAGACCTTCCTATGTACTTGGCGGACAGGGAATGCAGATTGCGGTATCGGATGATGATGTGGTTGAGTTTATGAATATCATCAACAGACAGGTTCAGGAGCATCCTGTACTTGTAGATAAGTATATTGTCGGAAAGGAAATAGAGGTCGATGCCGTATGTGATGGCGAGGACATCCTTATTCCGGGTATAATGGAGCATATCGAGAGAGCGGGTATCCACTCAGGAGACTCTATTTCGGTATATCCTGCACAGAGCCTTAACGACAAGGTTATCGCAACGCTTGAGGATTACACAGGCAAGCTTGCAAGAGCCCTTCATGTAAAGGGACTTATCAATATTCAGTTTATCGTAAGCCATGATGATGTGTATGTAATCGAGGTTAATCCTCGTTCATCAAGAACTGTTCCTTATATCAGCAAGGTTACGGGAATTCCTATCGTTAAGCTCGCAACCCGCGTAATAACAGGTCACACAATAAAGAGCATGGGTTACACACCGGGACTTCAGGCTAAGGCAGATTACATCGCAATTAAGATGCCTGTATTCTCATTTGAAAAAATCAGAGGCGCTGACATAAGCCTCGGACCTGAGATGAAGTCAACAGGTGAGTGTCTTGGTATTGCTAAGCAGTTCAATGAGGCTCTTTACAAGGCATTCCAGGGTGCCGGGGTTAATCTTCCGAAGCACAAACAGATTATCATTACCGTCAAGGATGAGGATAAGCCGGATGTTGTTGACATAGCACAGCGTTTTGAGAAGCTCGGCTACAAGATATATGCAACTCTCGGAACAGCCAAGTATCTGAACGAGAGAGGTGTAAATGCAATCAAGGTCAACAAGCTTGAGCAGGAGGCACCGACACTTCTCGACCTCATTCTCGAGCACAAGATTGACCTTGTAATAGACAGCCCGTCTAACGGTATTGAGCACAGCGGTGACGGTTTCTTAATCCGTCGTCATGCAATCGAGACAGGTGTCAATGTTCTTACATCACTTGATACAGCTCATGCGCTCATCACAAGCCTTGAGGTTCAGGATAAGCAGCACATGACTCCTATAGATATTGCGACTATCGGAAACAGATAGGCAATAACTGGTAACTGCTGGTTTGAAAATATAATTCTGGTTTCCTATTACAGGGTATAAAAATAAGAAGATATCATGGTCAAAAGTTCCAAAAGCCGTTAACGCTTATACAACTAGACTTTTGAACTTGGAACCCGCAAAGCATGAGGAAGTAGCGGTTTCCGAATATTAAAAGGACAATATCATTCAGATTAAATTATCTTTTTTGAATGATATTGTCCTTTTTTGTTGTCTGTTTGACTATGCCTGCATTTAGGTGTTATTTTAAGCTTTATTTATCCGTGATAAGGCTGTGGAGCTCCTGAAGCGACCTTACCTCAGACGAACCGTTCTTTTTAACATAGGCTATTCCTTCAGCGGTTGCCTTTGCCGCAGCCATGGTTGTCATGTAAGGTATTCTTGCCTTGATGGCAGCCTTTCTTAAGTAGCTGTCATCGTGTACGCTTTCCTTGCCGACAGGGGAGTTGATTATCAAATCAATCTCGCCGTTAGTTATGGCATCGAGTATGTTAGGACGACCCTCGTAGAGCTTTTTAATCTTTGTGACAGGTAAACCAGCCTCGGCGATAAGGTCATAGGTTCCGCCTGTTGCGAGAACCTTGAAGCCATCGTTTACGAAGCTTCCTGCGACATCGACAACCTCCTCCTTATCCTTGCGGTTAACAGAGATGAGGACTGTTCCCTCAAGCGGAAGCTTGGAGGATACGCCTTCCTCTGCCTTGTAGAAGGCTTCACCATAGTGGGATGAAAGACCGAGCACCTCACCTGTAGAGCGCATCTCAGGTCCGAGTATCGGGTCGACCTCCGGGAACATATTGAATGGGAAGGCAGCTTCCTTCACACCATAGTATGGAATGTGTCTTTCCTTCATTGCCGGAATCGGAGATGGTCTTCCGGTAAGCTCGCTTGTGATGATATCCGTTGCAATAGGAACCATTCTTATATCGCAGACCTTTGAGACGAGAGGTACTGTACGGGAAGCTCTTGGGTTAGCCTCAAGCACATATACCTTTCCTTTTTCAATGGCATACTGCATGTTCATAAGACCCTTTACATGCATTTCCTCGGCAATTCTGCGTGTGTATTCCTTGATAAGACGTACATTTTCCTCTGAAATGTGTACAGATGGAATGATGCAGGCTGAGTCTCCTGAGTGTACGCCGGCAAGCTCAATGTGCTCCATTACTGCAGGAACGAAGGCATGTGTGCCATCGCTTATGGCATCGGACTCACACTCGAGGGCATTATTGAGGAAACGGTCAATGAGGATAGGGCGGTCAGGTGTTACACCGACAGCAGCCTTCATATAGTCGCTCATGCTCTCGTCATCATATACCACTTCCATTCCGCGTCCGCCAAGAACGTATGAAGGACGAACCATGACAGGGTAGCCTATTTCATTGGCGATGCTGATGGCTTCATCCACGGTTGTCGCCATGCCTGATTCAGGCATAGGGATTTCAAGCTTATCCATCATGGCGCGGAACTGGTCTCTGTCCTCTGCAAGGTCGATTACGGCAGGTGAGGTTCCGAGAATTTTCACACCGTTTTTCTCAAGCGAAGCCGCAAGATTGAGAGGTGTCTGACCACCGAACTGTGCGATGACACCGAGAGGCTTCTCCTTGTTATATATGCTTAATACATCTTCAAGTGTAAGCGGCTCAAAGTAGAGCTTGTCCGAGGTATCATAATCAGTCGATACAGTCTCAGGATTACAGTTTACAATAATTGTCTCAAATCCCAGTTTTTTGAGTGCGAGTGAGGCATGAACACAGCAGTAGTCAAATTCGATACCCTGACCTATTCTGTTAGGACCGCCGCCGAGAATCATGATTTTCCTGTTATTTGAAACAGGGTTCTTATCCTCGCCGTTGTAGGTCGAGTAGTAGTAGGCGTTGTTCTCGGTTCCTGATACATGCACACCTTCCCAGGCTTCATTAACGCCAAGGCTTGTACGTCTGCTGCGCACATCATCCTCGGAGACATCAAGAAGCAGGCTAAGATATTTGTCTGAGAAGCCATCCTTTTTTGCCTTGGTGAGAAGCTCATCCGATGGAAGTGAGCCCTTGAACTTGAGAAGCTCCTCCTCCTCGTCAACCAATTCCTTCATCTGTGATATGAAATAATGCTTAACCTTGGTAAGCTCATATATCTCATCCACCGTTGCACCTTTTCTGAGGGCCTCATACATGATAAAGTGACGCTCGCTCGAAGGTGTAACCAGCTTTTTTAATAACTCTTCCTTGGAGAGCGTGTCAAAATTCTTGACATGTCCAAGACCGTATCTGCCGTTTTCAAGGCTGCGGATTGCCTTCTGGAAGGCTTCCTTATAGTTCTTGCCGATGCTCATGACCTCGCCGACAGCTCTCATCTGTGTTCCGAGCTTATCTTCCACACCCTTGAATTTTTCAAATGCCCAGCGTGCGAACTTGATAACCACATAGTCGCCGTCCGGGACATACTTATCAAGAGTTCCGTATTTTCCGCAAGGGATGTCACGCAGGGTAAGGCCTGCCGCCAACATGGCTGAGACAAGCGCAATAGGGAAACCGGTTGCCTTGGAAGCAAGTGCTGAAGAACGTGATGTACGTGGGTTAATTTCGATGACTATTATTCTGTCTGTTACAGGGTCATGTGCGAACTGTACATTGGTTCCGCCGATAACCTGAACCTTGTCAACAATCTTGTAGGCCTGCTCCTGCAGTCTCTTCTGGCAGTCTTCGGATATTGTGAGCATAGGGGCGCAGCAGAAGGAGTCGCCTGTATGCACACCGAGCGGATCAATGTTCTCAATAAAGCATACTGTAATCATATTGCCTTCGCTGTCGCGTACAACCTCAAGCTCAAGCTCCTCCCAGCCGAGAATGGACTCTTCCACAAGAACCTGGCCGACTATACTTGCCTGAAGACCTCTTGCACATACGGTCTGAAGCTCTTCCCTGTTGTATACAAGTCCGCCGCCTGCACCGCCCATTGTATACGCCGGACGAAGAACAACCGGGTATCCGAGCCTGTCTGCTATGGCGAGTGCTTCATCGACAGAGTAGGCAACCTCGCTTCGTGCCATCTCAATGCCGAGGGAATTCATTGTCTTTTTGAACTCAATGCGGTCCTCACCGCGTTCGATGGCATCCACCTGTACACCGATAACCTTGACATTATATTTGTCAAGCACCCCTGCCTTGTATAATTCTGAGCAGAGATTAAGACCTGACTGACCGCCGAGATTCGGAAGCAGCGCGTCAGGGCGCTCCTTGGCAATAATCTGTTCAAGACGTTCAACATTGAGCGGCTCAATGTAGGTGATATCTGCAGTCTCAGGGTCGGTCATGATTGTTGCAGGGTTAGAGTTTACAAGAACAATCTTATAACCGAGTTTTCTGAGTGCTTTACACGCCTGTGTTCCCGAGTAATCGAACTCACAGGCCTGACCTATCACAATAGGTCCTGAACCAATAATAAGTACCTTATCAATATCCTTAAGCTTTGGCATGATATTTCCTCCCTAAATTTAGTAATTACATTATAAGCTAAAGTGACAGAGGAATAAAGCTTAATTTATGAAAAAAATAATTTTAATTGCTTACAGCTGGGGGAGGAAGCGTATATTTCTGCCATATCTGCTTAAATGTCTGCCTAGGGCATGCCAAATATAATGCTGTGGGCAGAGAAAATCACAGGAGAACCGACTGAGCGTGCAGAAAAGTCTGCCCAAAACATGTCAAATATAATGACGTGGGCAGAGAAAAACGCAGAAAAAGCGCCTGAGCGTGCGAAAATGTCTGCCAAAGCATGCCAAATATAATGCTGTGGGCAGAGAAAATAACAGGAGAAGCGCCTGAGCGTGCAGAAAAGTCTGCCCAAAGCATGTAAAATACGATGCCACGGGCAGAGAAAATAACAGGAGAAGCGCCTAAGTGTGCTGAAAAGTCTGCCCAAAGTATGTCAAATATAATGACGTGGGCAGAGAAAATCACAGGAGAAGCGCCTAAGTGTGCTGAAAAGTCTGCCCAAAGTATGTTAAATACGATGATATGGGCAGAGAAACAGAAAAAAAGCAACTGAACATACCGAAAAGTCTGCCCAAAGCATATCAAATATGATGTAATAGGCAGAACTTACATGAGCAATAAAGTTAGCTTGGAGCGGCATGTGTTTATAAGGAAAATTCAAAATAACATTTCTGTAATGGTAATACCAATTTCCATGTGGTATAATAAGCGAAAAAAATAAGAGTAACTATTCAGAACCACATTCTCGAAACCGCTTCTATGAGGCTTTCATTTTGCATATGTGGTCACACTGCCATATAAAACTGTTTATATGCCCGAATGTAGGCAATCGCAGAACGCAGTTTTGCATGGTTATGAATGGTTATAGATGAAAATAAAAAGGTGAAAATAAAAAGGTGAAAAGAAAAAGGTGAAGATAATGGGTGATTATAATTATAATAAGTTCGACAGTATAATATTCGATGTTGACGGAACCTTGTGGGATGTGAGGGATGCGGTAGCTCATGCGTGGCGCGATGTCATCACGGAGCTCACTGACTGGGAGATTAATTTTGATGGTAAGAGCCTTGGAGCTATGTTCGGAAAGACGATGGATACGATATTTTTCCATTTTTATCCGAACAGCACGAAAGAAGAATACGAGAAGATAACAGGGGTAATCTACAAGAGACAGAAAGAATATCTTATAAGATATGCGCCGGCATTGTATGAGGGTGTCGCCAGGACTCTGGAAAAGCTCTCACATAGATATAAGCTGTTTATAGTGACCAACGCACAGAGAGGTTATATAGATACGGTTTTTGCGGTGCACGATGTTCAGAAATATTTTACCGACTGGATGTGCTTCGGTGATACGAATGCGTCGAAGGATGTGACAATAAGAAAAATTATTGAGAGAAATAATCTTAAAAATGCGGTCTATGTAGGTGACACGCAGGGCGATGCAGATTCTTGTGAGAAGGCAGGAATACCTATCGTGTATGCCGCCTATGGACTTGGAAGGGTTGAGAAGCCTTGGAGAAGCATAGACAAGTTTAGTGAGCTTGAGGATATTTTTCTTAGAGATAAAGCCTGCAATGAGGCACAGGAAAGTATATCAGAATGTAAGCTGTCTGAAGAAGATGGTGACAGGGAAGGCTGCATGCATGCAGATATGTCAAAGGACGTTACACTAAAGTCTGATGACATGTCGGAGAAAAGTATCGCTGCCGGGAAAATCGATACTGTAATCTTCGACCTTGACGGAACATTGCTCTACACCATAGAGGACCTTGCTGCAAGCACCAACCACGCTTTACAGCAGTATGGAATGCCGGAAAGAACGCTTGAGGAGGTGACAGCATTCGTGGGAAACGGTGTCGCTAAGCTCATAGAGCGCGCGGTTGTGCCGGGAATGGAAAAGGAGCTTTTCGACAAGGTATTTGCGGAGTTTAAAAAGCATTATGCAGTCCATAATCTTGACCACACAAGACCATATCCGGGAATTGTTGATATGCTCACCGGACTTAAGGAGCATGGATATAAGGTCGCAGTTGTGTCGAACAAGCTTCAGAGTGCGACACAGAGCCTGTGCAAGCATTTCTTCGGTGAGCTGGTTCCACTTGCGGTCGGCGATAATCCTAGCATGGCAAAGAAGCCAGAGGCAGATATGGTGAATGAAGCACTGTGCCGGCTTAACAGAAGCCGCGCAAATGCAGTTTATGTCGGGGATTCAGAGGTCGATATTGAGACCGCGAAGAATTCCGGAATGAAGCTTATTATGGTTGAATGGGGCTTCAGGAAGCGCGCGGACATGGAAAAGCTGGGAGCCGTATGTTTTATCGATAAGCCGGAGAAGATATTTGACATTCTGAAAGCTGCACCAGAATATCCCCGGCGTGCTGAGGCGGATAACAGAATTCTGCAATTGTTAAGGGATGAAAAATATATACAGCGCAAAGGATAATGTGACGGTTGAAGACATTATTGAATTTCACGCAGAATTTGAATATATTCATCCTTTTCAGGATGACCATGTTATAATAAGGACAAAGTTAGAGAAACCCAGTAAAATCAAGGGGTTAGCACTAA
>ERZ837910.4503-NODE-4503-length-13558-cov-25.843664_pt1 | contig 13558 bp, 11 predicted proteins | sample MGYA00519940_ERZ837910 | MGnify/ENA primary metagenome ERZ837910 (study PRJEB31850, sample SAMEA3708825) | human gut metagenome | biome: human gut; feature: human-associated habitat; material: faeces | place: China | collected 2014 ... | reverse complement strand
ATAGCTGCCACCGGCAGCTATGTTAGATTCAATTCGCTGCGCGACGCACCGCCCGCAGGGAAAGCTTTTTGAACCACAATTTCACAAGGAAAACCCGGTTTTTTCACGTATTTTTATTGATTTTTCCCGGATTGACAGCAGGAAAAAATGGTGGTACGATTTGCGCCTGATAAAGCATTTTTGGGGAGGAAAACATATGCCGAAGGATCGGACAAGAGACATGACTGTGGGCGCGCCCATGCCCATACTGCTGTCGTTTATTCTGCCGCTGCTGCTGGGGCTGCTGTTTCAGCAGTTCTATGCCATGGTGGATACGGTGGTTGTGGGCAATTTCCTGGGCATGGAGGCCCTGGCGGGGGTTGGCTCCACGGGCTCCATCAATTTCCTGGTGCTGGGCTTGTGCAACGGCGTCTGTGCCGGGTTTGCCATTCCCGTGGCTCAGAAATTCGGCGAGAAGGACTTCGACGGCCTGCGCAATTTCGTGGGCAATATGATCTGGCTGGGCGGCATCATTGCGCTGATTGTTACGGCGGTCACCACCATCGGCTGCCGTGCGATCCTCACCGCCATGAATACCCCGGAGAGCACCTTCTCCTATGCCTATGACTATATTTTCCTGATCTTCCTGGGCATTCCCGCCACCATGCTCTACAATCTGCTCTCCGGCATCCTCCGCTCCCTGGGGGACAGCCGGACGCCGCTGATGTTTTTGGTGTTTTCCAGCCTGCTGAATGTGGCCCTGGACATTGTGTGCGTGGTGACCCTGCAAATGGGCGTGGCCGGTGCGGGCTGGGCAACGCTCATCAGCCAGCTGATCTCCGGGCTGCTGTGCCTGCTGTATATGGACAGGAAGTTCCCCATTCTGCATCTGAAAAAGGAAAATCTTCTCTGGCGGGGCCACTGCGTCCGGCGGCTGCTGATTATGGGCCTGCCCATGGGGCTGCAATACTCCATTACCGCCATCGGCTCCATTCTGCTGCAAACGGCGGTCAACGGTCTGGGCGCCGTGTCCATGGCCGCCGTGGCGGCTTCCGGCAAGGTGACAGGTCTGTTTGCCTCGCCCTATGACGCCATGGGCACCATGGCGGCCACCTACGCCGGGCAGAACCTGGGTGCCGGAAAGCTGGACCGGGTGCACCACGGGGTGAAGGACTGCTGCATTCTGGGCGTTGCCTATTCCCTGGCGGCCCTGGTCGTCATGTATTTTCTGGGTGCCCAGATGACGGCATTGTTCCTGGACTCCAAGGATGTGGCCTCCTCGGCCCAGATCCTGCCCCTGGCCCGGCAGCTGCTGGTGACCAATGCGGCGTTCTATATCCCCCTGCTGGGGGTGAACCTGTTCCGCTTCACCATCCAGGGCCTGGGCTATTCCAATCTGGCCGTCATTGCCGGTGTGTCCGAGATGATCGCCCGGGGCGCTGTGGCGGCCCTGGTGTCCGTCTTCGGTTTCACCGCCGTCTGCTACGCCAGCCCCGCCGCCTGGGTTCTGGCGGACTGCTTCCTGCTCCCCGCCTATTTTGTCTGCATGAAGCGCCGGACAAAAGAAGCCGCGGCGGCGCGGGAATAAAAGGACCTTGCCTGGCCAATGAAAAATCCCGCCGTACAGGCGGGAGACAATTGACAAATCGGGCAAATTGGGGTATCGTAAAGACACAAAGGGTGCTGCCAGTAGGTCGGCTCCCCCTGTATCACAGAGAAGTAACCGTGACTTTGGGGAAAGTGGGACGGTTACTTCTCTTTGTTATTCTGGAGAACTGGAGCAATGACTGAAATAAGCAAAAGCGGGATATACCGTGCGGAAACGCAACGATATATCCCACTTTTTTATTCCGCGATATGCTCGCAGTAGATGCAGCGGTGGATACCTGCGGCCTTGTCCGTCAGGCGGAAGATCTGGGGCAGCTCCTGCTCGGTGGCGGAGATGCAGCGGGGGTTGCGGCAGACCAGATCGTAGCGCAGCTCCCCACGGATGGGCTCCCGGGCGGGATTTTCCTGGGCCTGCTTCAGGAGCTTGAGGATCAGGGCCATGCGCATGTATTTGCCGTTGAGAGCCTGGCGGAAGTAGGCGGCTCTGGGGTCGTCGTCCACGGCCACGCTGATCTCGTTGACCCGGGGCAGGGGGTGCAGCACGCACATCTTTTCCTTGGCCAGCTTCATTTTTTCGGTATCCAGAATGTAGCTGTCCTTCAGGCGCTCATAGACGGCTTGGTCTGAGAACCGCTCCCGCTGGATGCGGGTCATGTAGAGCACATCCAGCTTGGGCATGGCCTCCTCCAGAGAGGTGACCTCCTCGTAGGGGAAGCCGCTCTTTTCCAGCACATCGTACTTCACATAGCCGGGAAGCTTCAATTCCTCCGGAGAGATGAGCACGAACCGGATGTTTTCATAGCGGCACATGGCCTCTATGAGGGAATGGACGGTGCGGCCGTATTTCAGGTCGCCGCACAGGCCGACGGTCAGACCGTTCAGCCGTCCCATTTCCCGGGAAATGGTCAGAAGGTCTGCCAAGGTCTGGGTGGGATGGTTGTGCATCCCGTCTCCGGCGTTGATAACGGGTACGGAGGCGTTCCGGGAGGCCACGAAGGGCGCACCATCCTTGGGGTGGCGAATGGCCATGATGTCGGCGTAGCAGGAGATGATTTTCGCGGTATCTGCCATGCTCTCGCCCTTGGCGGCGGAGGAGGAGTTGGCAGAGGAGAAGCCCAGCACGCTGCCGCCCAGCTCCAGCATGGCGGCCTCAAAGCTCAATCGGGTACGGGTGGAGGGCTCATAGAAAAGGGTTGCCAGCTTTTTGTATTTGCAGCTGTCCCGGTATTTTTCCGGGTGGGCCGCAATGTCCTTGGCGGTGGCGATGAGCTCGTCCAGCTCCTCTACGGAAAGGTCCAGGATGCTGTTCAGACTTCTCATGCCTTGCCTCCGTTGACGGCCAGATAGGCCTTGATCCGGGCTACATTCTCAGCCATTTCCGGCTTTTCTTCCAGATATTCGATGATATCGTACACGTCCACCACGGAGTAGACAGGGAAGCCGAATTCCTCTTCCACCTCTTCCATGGCCAGCTTTTCGCCCTTGCCCCGCTCCTTGCGGTCCACCATGATGAAGGTGGCGGCGACCTTCACGCCCTCCAGGTGGCTGAGAATGGCCATGCTCTCCCGGATGGCGGTGCCGGCGGTGATCACGTCCTCGGTGATGACCACCTCTTCTCCGGCCTGGGGCACATAGCCCACGAATACGCCGCCTTCGCCGTGGTCCTTGACTTCCTTCCGGTTGAAGAAGAAGGGCACATCCAGCCCCTGCTTGCTCAGGGCTACAGCGGCGGATACGGCAATGGAGATGCCCTTGTAGGCGGGGCCGTAGAGGACGGCCTTCTTATCGCCCAGCTTTTCCCGGTAGGCCCGGGCGTAGAATTCGCCCAGGGTGGCGATCTGCGCGCCGGTCTTGATATCACCGGCGTTGATGAAATAGGGGATCTTCCGGCCGGATTTGGCGGTGAAATCACCGAATCTCAGCACACCGGCCTTTTCCAGAAATTCAATAAATTCTCTTTTGTAGCTTTCCATAAAATGTCCTCCTGTTAGCCCACAAATTCAGCAACGCACCGCTCGTAGGCGGCTACGGGGTCTGCTGCGGCGGTGATGGGGCGGCCTACCACGATGTAGTCGGAGCCGATGGCCTTGGCGGCGGCGGGGGTCATGACCCGCTTCTGGTCCCCCGCATCTCCGTCGGCAAACCGAACGCCGGGGGTGACGGTGATAAAATTCTTTCCACAGGTGCTGTGGACTTTCTCCGCCTCCAGGGGGGAGCAGACCACGCCGTCCAGCCCTGCATTCTTGGCGGTCTCGGCGTAGTGCATGACCACCCGGTCCATGGGCTCATGGATCATCAGGTCCCGCTCCATGGCCTCCTGATCGGTGGAGGTCAGCTGGGTCACGGCAATCAGCAGGGGACGGGTGCCGTCGGGCCGGGTCAGGCCCTCCAAAGCAGCCTGCATCATGGCGGTGGTACCGGCGGCGTGGAGGTTGGTAATGTCCACATCCAGGTTCCGCAGAACGGCCATGGCCTTCTTGACGGTGTTGGGAATGTCGTGGAGCTTCAAATCCAGAAAAATCTTATGCCCTCTGGCCTTGATCTGCCGGACGATTTCCGGGCCTTCGGCATAGTACAGCTCCATGCCGATCTTCACAAAGGGCTTTCTGCCGGTGAACTTGTCCAGGAATGCGAAAGTCTGCTCTGCGCAGGAAAAATCGCAGGCTACAATGACGTCTTTCCCCATATTACTGTGCGCCTCCTATAATGTCGCTTAAATTCTCAATTCTGTAATTTTCCATGACCCTTGGCAGGTCCTCGATGATCTTCTTGCAGGCCCAGGGGTCAACCAGGTTGGCAGCGCCAACCTCTACGGCGGTGGCTCCCGCCAGCATCATTTCCAGCACATCCTCGGCGCTCTGCACGCCGCCCATGCCGATGACCGGAATTTTGACCGCGTGGGCCACCTGGTAGACCATCCGCACCGCCACCGGGAAGATGCCGGGGCCGGAGTAGCCGCCCATGGTGTTGGCGATGACGGGCTTTCTGCGCCGCAAATCAATGCGCATGCCAAGCATGGTGTTGATCAGGCTGATGCCGTCGGCCCCTGCGTCCTCGCAGGCCTTGGCAATGGACACAATGTCCGTCACGTTGGGGGAGAGCTTGACAATGACGGGCTTGGCGGTGACGGCCTTGACGGCTTTTGTCACCTCTGCGGCGGCCCTGGGGTCTGTGCCGAAGCTCATGCCGCCGCCGTGGACATTGGGGCAGCTGACATTGACCTCCAGCCAGCCCACCTGCGCCTGAGCGTCCAGCTTTTCGCAGGTATAGGCATAGTCTGCCACGGAGAAGCCGGACACATTGGCCATGACCGGCTTGTGGAAAACCTGGGAAAGCTTCGGCAGCTCATTCTGGATCACAGCGTCTACCCCGGGATTTTGCAGGCCCACGGCGTTGATCAGGCCTGCGGGGCACTCGGCGATTCTGGGGGTGGGGTTCCCGAACCGGGCTTCCCTGGTGGTGCCCTTAAAGGAGAAGGTGCCCAGGATGTTAATGTCGTAAAGTTCCGCAAATTCGTAGCCGAAGCCGAAGGTGCCGGAGGCGGGAATCACCGGATTGTCCAATTGGATTCCGCAGAGATTTACGTTTGATCCCATAGAATTTCCTCCTTTTTCATGACGGGGCCGTCCTTGCAGATGCGCTTGTTGCCGGTGAGGGTCTTGCAGGAGCAGCCCATGCAGGCCCCGAAGCCGCAGCCCATGCGCTCTTCAAAGCTCATCTGGCCGGAGGTGGTGGAGGCAGCGTACAGGGCTTTCAGCATGGGCTCCGGGCCGCAGGCGCAGAAGTGGCTGTAGCTGAGATTTTTCAAAGCATCGGTCACAAAGCCGGGGGTGCCGTAGGAGCCGTCCACCGTGGTCACGTACACGGTGCAGCCCAGGGCCTGAAATGCTTCCTCATAGAAGATTTCTTCCCGGGTGTTAAAGCCCAGAATGACCTGCACTTTTTTTCCCATGGCCCGCAGCCGCTTGGCAAGACCAAACATGGGGGGCACGCCCACACCGCCGCCCACCAGCACCGGGTGTTCCCCGGTGAGGGTCAGGTCGTAGCCGTTGCCCAGGCCCGTGAGAATGTCCAAAGACTCCCCGGGGGCCATGGCGGCCATCTGGGCTGTGCCGTGGCCCACCACCTTATACACCAGGGTCAGCTCCCCATCTTCCCAGTCGCAGACGGAAATGGGGCGGCGCAGGAACTTTCCCTCCAGCCGGATGTTTACGAACTGCCCCGGGGCGGTGATGGCGGAGGTATCCCCCTCCAACGTCATGCGGTAGACGTTGGAGGTGAGAGCCTCGTTGGTTAAGATTTTAAAAATACTCTGTTTCATATCAGGCATCAATGGTGGAGATGGTCAGGGTGGTCTCTTCCAGCACGTCCAGCAGCACCTTCACGGTGTCCAGGGCGGTGAAGAGGGTCACGTTGTATTCGGTGCAGATCTGGCGGATCTGAATGCCGTCGGTGGCGTTGGAGCCGGGGTCGCGGGTGTTGATGACGTAGGCAATGTGGCCCTGGCGCAGGGCGTTGGGAATCTCCTCGCTGCCGTCGCTGATCTTCTGCAGGGCGTGGGTGCGGATGCCGTGCTCCTTCAGGAACTTGGCGGTGCCGGTGGTGGCCTCGATGTTGAAGCCCAGCTGGTAGAACCGGCGGATCAGGGGCAGGGCCTCCTCCTTATCCCGGTCAGCAATGGTGGCCAGGACGGTGCCGTAGTTTTGCAGGTGCATGCCGGAAGCCTGCAGAGCCTTGTACAGGGCTCTTGTCAGGGTCTTGTCGTAGCCGATGGCCTCGCCGGTGGACTTCATCTCGGGGGACAGGTAGGCGTCCAGGCCCCGAATCTTATTGAAGGAGAACACGGGGGCCTTGACGTACCAGCGGCTCTTCTCCGTGGGGTAGATGTCGAAAATGCCCAGCTCCTTCAGGCTCTTGCCCAGGATGACCTCGGTGGCGATGTCCGCCAGGGAGTAGCCCGTGGCCTTGCTCAGGAAGGGCACCGTCCGGGAGGACCGGGGGTTGACCTCGATGATATACACACGGTCTTCCTTGTCCACAATGAACTGGATGTTAAACAGGCCCTTGATGCCGATGCCCAGGCCCAGCTTCTTGGCGTATTGCAGAATAATGCCCTTGACCTTGTCGGAGATGGAGAAGGGAGGATAGACGGAGATGGAGTCGCCGGAGTGGACGCCGGTGCGCTCTACCAGCTCCATAATGCCGGGGACGAACACGTCCCGGCCGTCGCAGATGGCGTCGATCTCCACCTCCCGGCCCTGGATGTACTTGTCCACCAGCACGGGCTTGTCCTCGTCGATTTCCACGGCGGTGCGCAGGTATTGCCGCAGCTGCTCTTCGTTGGCCACGATCTGCATGGCCCGGCCGCCCAGGACGAAGCTGGGGCGCACCAGCACGGGGTAGCCGATCTCCTTGGCGGCGGCAATGCCGTCTTCAATGTTGGTCACGGCCTTGCCCTTGGCCCGGGGGATGTTCAGCTCGTTCAGGAGGTTTTCAAACTGGTTCCGGTCCTCGGCCCGGTCGATGGCGGCGCAGTCCGTGCCGATGATGGTCACGCCCCGCTCCATCAGGGGGTCTGCCAGGTTGATGGCGGTCTGGCCGCCCAGGGAGGCAATGACGCCCTCGGGGTTCTCGAAGTGCAGGATGTTCATCACATCCTCGGGGGTCAGGGGCTCAAAGTACAGCTTGTCGGCGGTGGTGTAGTCCGTGGAGACGGTTTCGGGGTTGTTGTTGATGATGATGGCTTCAAAGCCCTCGCTGCGGATGGTGTTCACGGCATGGACGGTGGAGTAGTCGAATTCCACGCCCTGGCCGATGCGGATGGGGCCTGCACCCAGAACCACCACCTTCTTCTTCTCCGTCAGGCGGGAGTCGTTCTGGCCCTCGTAGGAGGAGTAGAAGTAGGGGATATAAGCGCCGGTGTGGCAGGTATCCACCATGCGGTATACGGGGAAGATGTCCTTCTCACAGCGCAGGCGATAAACCTCCAGCTCCTTCATGCCCCAAAGCTGAGCAATGAACTTGTCGCCGAAGCCCATGGCCTTGGCCTGCTTCAGGGTTTCCATATCGCCGACGTTTGCTTTCAGCGCCCTCTCCATGTTCACGATCTTCTCAATGGAGCGGATGAAGAAGGGGGTGATCTGGGTCACCTCATAGATTGCGTCCACGCTGACATTCCGGCGCAGCAGCTCGGCCACGGCGAAGATGGTATCGTCCCGGAACTGCTTGAGGTACTCCAGAATCTCGGCGGTATCCATGCGGTCGAATTTCGGCATATAGAAGTGGCACACGCCGATCTCCAGGGACCGGACGGATTTCAGCAGGCACTCTTCCAGATTGGAGCCAATGCCCATGACCTCGCCGGTGGCCTTCATCTGGGTGCCCAGGGTGTTGGCGGCGGAGGCGAACTTATCAAAGGGGAACCGGGGCAGCTTGGCCACCACGTAGTCCAGGCTGGGCTCAAAGGCTGCGGTGGTGTTGGCGATCTTGATATCCTCCAGGGCCATGCCCACGGCGATTTTGGCAGTGACCCGGGCGATGGGGTAGCCGGAGGCCTTGGAGGCCAGGGCAGAGGACCGGGAGACTCTGGGGTTGACCTCAATAAGGTAGTATTCGGAAGAGCTGGGGTTCAGAGCAAACTGGACGTTGCAGCCGCCCTCGATTTTCAGCTCCCGGATGATCTTGATGGCGGAGTCGTTGAGCATTTTCAGGTCGTGGTCGGAAAGGGTCATAATGGGGGCCACCACCAGGCTGTCGCCGGTGTGGACGCCCACGGGGTCGATGTTCTCCATGCCGCAGATGGTAATGGCGTGGTCGTTGGAGTCCCGCATGACCTCAAACTCGATTTCCTTGTAGCCCTTGACGGACTTCTCAACGAGGACCTGGTGGACGGGGGAGAGCTTGAAGGCGTTCAGGCCGATCTCCTCCAGCTCGGCTTCATTGTAGGCAAAGCCGCCGCCGGTGCCGCCCAGGGTGAAGGCGGGGCGCAGGACCACGGGGTAGCCGATATGCGCTGCGGCCTGCTTGGCCTCTTCCAGGGAGTAGGTGATCTCGGAGGGAATGACGGGCTCGCCGATGGACTGGCACAGCTCCTTGAAGAGCTCCCGGTCCTCGGCCCGCTCAATGGAGGTGGAGGAGGTGCCCAGCAGCTGCACATTGCACTCCCGCAGCACGCCCTTTTTCTCCAGCTGCATGGCCAGGTTCAGGCCGGTCTGGCCGCCGATGCCGGGGACAATGGCGTCGGGCCGCTCATAGCGGATGATCTTGGCGATGTATTCCAGGGTCAGGGGCTCCATATAGACCTTGTCCGCAATGGCGGTATCGGTCATGATGGTGGCGGGGTTAGAGTTGCACAGGACCACCTCGTAGCCCTCTTCCTTCAGTGCCAGGCAGGCCTGGGTGCCGGCGTAGTCGAATTCCGCCGCCTGCCCGATGACGATGGGGCCGGAGCCGATGATCAGGATCTTCTTAATGTCTGTTCTCTTTGCCATAATTCATTTCCTCCATAATGCTGTATCTAAATTTTTCTTACTTTGCCAGATAGACGGCCTGGCCGTCGTGGAAGGTTGCCATGCACTTTCCGTGGACGTTCCAGCCTGCAAAGGGCGTTGCCTTGCCCTGGGACAGAAAGTCCGCCGGGTCTATTGCGTACTGGGCATCCAGGTCCCATACGGAAAAGTCATTGCCCATAGGGATCGCAAAGCGCTTTCTGGGATTCCATACCAGCTTGTTTACCAGCGCTTCCGGGGTGAGAAGGCCTGTGTGGACCAGGTAGGTGTAGAGAATGGGGAAGGCCGTCTCCAGGCCTACCACGCCGAAGGCGCTCTTTTCCAGCCCCTTTGCCTTTTCCTCGGCGCTGTGGGGGGCGTGGTCCGTGGCGATCATATCAATGGTGCCGTCGAGCAGCCCTTCCAGCAGGGCCTCCCGGTCCTCCGGGGAGCGCAGAGGGGGATTCATCTTGAAGCGCCCGTCCTCCTGCAAAAGGCCGTCGTCCATCACAAGGTAGTGGGGGCCGGTCTCACAGGTCACGTCCACGCCGCTTTTCTTGGCCTGCCGGATGAGGTCCACGCTCTGCCTGGTGGAGATGTGGCACACATGGTAGCCGCAGCCGGTTTTTGCCGCCAGCTCCAGGTCCCGGGCGATGGGGCCCCACTCGCTTTCGGAGCAGATGCCCCTGTGGCCGTGGGCCTTGGCGTAAGCGCCGTCGTGGATGTAGCCGCCGCGCAGAAGCGTGTTGTCCTCGCAGTGGGCCACGATGAGCTTGCCAAGGTCCTTGGCACGTTTCATGGCCTCCTCCATCATCTCGGAGCTCTGCACCCCCCGGCCGTCGTCGGAAAAGGCGATGACCTGCGGGGCCAGGGCCTCCATGTCGGAGAGCACCAAACCCTGCTCGCCCTTTGTAATGGCGGCGTAGGGGTAGACCGCGATGACGGCGGATTTCCGGATGGCCTCCAGCTGGGGCTCCAGATTTTCCGGGCTGTCCGGCACCGGGTTCAGGTTCGGCATGGTGCACACGGCGGTGTAGCCTCCCCGGGCCGCTGCCCGGGAGCCGGAGAAAATCGTCTCCTTATAAGAAAATCCCGGCTCTCTGAAATGCACATGCACATCACAAAAGCCGGGAAAAACGGAATATTGGGACGAATTGAGAAAAGAAAAATCCTCCTTTTTGAAAACAGCGGAAACGCCGTCCAGAAAAGAGGAAGGGAAAGAGCCGTATGCGGTTGCCTTCAGCCGAGTTTTCATGGTCAGTCTCCTTTCACCCAAAAAAATATCCTGCCATACGGCAAGACAGCATTCACGGTTCGTCGCCGTATTTCAGCTCATTCTAGCATAGAGGGCGGCTTTTGTCAACCGGAAAATTGATTTTGTGAAAAAAAGGATTTTTTTAAACAACGGGGCTTGCAAGCGGCGCCGTTTTGCGGTAACATATACCCGTAGATTTTTATCAATAGAAAGGACGTGTCCTACAAATATGATCAAAGTTGACATTTCCAACGTCTGGGGGCAGATTGCTCTGCCCGATCTTCTGGCCATGGAGAAAGAGGTCGCCCAGGCCCACGCCACCCTGGTGGACGGCACCGGCGCCGGCAATGATTTCCTGGGCTGGCAGAATCTGCCCACCCGGGAGCCCACCGAGGAGATCCTGCGCATCCAGAGCGCTGCCCGGAAGATTCGCAATGACTCCGATGTGTTCGTGGTCATCGGCATCGGCGGCAGCTACCTTGGCCCCCGGGCAGCCATTGAGCTGCTGCAAGGCCCCAACCACAACATGGGCAAGGGCAAGGGCGATCCCCAGATCTATTTCGCCGGCAATGGCCTGAGCACCCGGCACTGGAATGAGCTGAGCCGCCTGCTGGAGGGCAAGGATTTCTCCATTGCCATTATCTCCAAGTCCGGCACCACCACCGAGCCCGCCATTGCCACCCGCGCTCTGCGGGCCAAGCTGGAGGAGAAGTACGGTGTGGAGGGGGCCAAGAGCCGCATCTATGCCATCACCGACCCCTGCAAGGGCGCACTGCGCCAGATGGCCAACGAAGAGGGCTGGGAGACCTTCGTGATCCCCGCCAACGTTGGCGGCCGGTTCTCCGTGCTGACCCCCGTGGGATTGCTTCCCCTGGCTGTGGCCGGTGTGGACATCATGGAGCTGATGAACGGCGCTATGGACGCCAAGGAAAGCTACGACCTGCGCTCCTTCGATAACCCCGTGTGGCTCTATGCCGCCGTGCGGAACCTGCTGTACCGCAACGGCAAGTCCATGGAGATCTTCGAGAGCTTTGAGCCGGGCTTCAAGATGTTCGGCGGCTGGTGGCAGCAGCTCTTCGGCGAATCCGAGGGCAAGGACGGCAAGGGCATCTTCCCCGTGACCGCCGAGTTCACCGCCGACCTGCACTCCCTGGGCCAGATGATCCAGCAGGGCCAGCGGAACATCTTCGAGACCATGGTCCGCTTCGACGCCCCCGCGGAGAAGATGGTCATCGGCGGCGACGAGAAGAACCTGGACGGCCTGAACTACCTGGAGGGCCGCACCCTGGACTTCGTGGACGAGAAGGCCTTCCTGGGCACCCTGGCTGCCCATGTGGACGGCGGCGTGCCCGTCATCACCATGGACTGCGGCGAGCTGAACGACCGGAAGGTGGGCGAGATGTTCTACTTCCTGGAGCTGTGCTGCGGCGTTTCCGCCTACATCCTGGATGTGAACCCCTTCAACCAGCCCGGCGTGGAATTCTACAAGCGCAATATGTTCAAGCTCCTGGGCAAGCCCGGCTACGAGAGCAAGTAAAAAGCATTTGGCATTTTGTAAAATTCCCTATTGCAAAAAAGCGAGTTTGCTGGTAGAATGATACCAAGCCAGATTTATTTTGGTATAGCAAAGGAGGAAATTCCGATGATTCATGTAATTATGGGCCTGAAGGGCTCCGGTAAGACCAAGAAGCTGATCGATGCCATCAACGCCGCAGTGGCAGATGCCCACGGCGATGTGGTCTGCATCGAGTACGGCAAGAAGCTGACCTATGATGTTACTTACAAGGTGCGTCTGGTGGACTCCCAGGAGTACGGCATCAGCTCTCCCGATATGCTCAAGGGCTTCCTGAGCGGTCTGCACGCAGGCAACTTTGATATTACCAACGTGTTCATCGACAACCTGTATAAGACCATCGGTCAGGATCAGGCTGCCAACGAAGCCTTTGTGGATTGGGTGGCAGACTTTGCCAAGGAGAACAACATGGAGATCACCATGACCATCTCCGCCGACCCTGCAGCCGCTTCCGAAGGTATGAAGAAGTACCTGTAAGACGCGAATCCTCCTGCACCGCCGCGCATTCAGCACGGCGGTGCTTTTTTGAGAAAGGAAAGCGTATGAAGGAGATAAAAAGAAATCCGGGCATTGATTTCCTGCGGCTGCTTGCCATGTATCTGGTGGTGGTATACCATCTGCTGTTCCATGGCGGAATCCTGGATGCCGGGCAGAATTCCGGGGCGGCCCAGCTGCTGCGGGTGCTGACCCTCTGCGCAGTGGACGGCTTTGCCCTGATCAGCGGCTATGTGGGCTTGCGGGAGGAAAAGCCCCGGTTCCCTGTAAACCGGATGGCCAGACTCTGGCTGCAAACCCTTTTTTACAGCCTGCTGATGCTTTTGGCAGCTGCCTGCGTTTACCGGCCGATCCTTTCGAAAAGCAGTCTTCTGCGTGCGCTGCTGCCGGTTGCCTCAGATCAATATTGGTACGTCACGGCCTATATGCCCCTGTGCCTTATGATGCCCTGGCTGAATGCGCTTCTGTACCGCCTGGACCGGCGGGAGCTGGGGCAGCTTGCAGCTGGGCTTACCGGGCTGTTCTGCCTGTACGGAACGCTGGCCAATCCGTTATCGGAGAATTTTCGACTGTGGGGCGGCTGCCATTTTTCCTGGCTGGTCATCCTCTATGTGGTGGGTGCCGCCCTGGGCCGGGATAGGTGGCTTGAAAAACTGAAAACCACCTGGGTGGCGGCTGCTTTCCTTGGCTGCTGGGCCTGCCTGTGGCTGACAAATCGGTTCGGTGTGCTGTCCGGATTCCAGCTGGAGCGAAACAGCAGCCCTCTGGTACTGGCGATGGCGGTGTGCCTGATGGCTCTGTGTACCAGAATCCGGTTTTCCACCGGACTTCAGAGGGTGCTGGCCCGGATGGCACCGGCTGCCTTTGGCGTGTATCTGATGCATGACAACCCGGCCTTCCGACAGGTTTTCATCAGCGGCAGGTTTGCATTTCTGGCCTGGCTTCCGGCATGGGCGATGATCGGTGCGGTTCTATTTGCGGCGCTTGTCATTTTCTTGCTGGGCATTCTGGTGGATTCCGGCAGAATGCGGCTATTCTCCCTGCTCCGGAAGAAAGATTTATGACACAACAAGCAGGTGCCTGGGACATTTCCCCGGGCACCTGCTTCAGCTTGTCAAAAAAGCCTCGCAGAGTTTGGCGGCGTAAGCCGACAAATAAAAT
>ERZ837910.4498-NODE-4498-length-13573-cov-2.449549_pt1 | contig 13573 bp, 9 predicted proteins | sample MGYA00519940_ERZ837910 | MGnify/ENA primary metagenome ERZ837910 (study PRJEB31850, sample SAMEA3708825) | human gut metagenome | biome: human gut; feature: human-associated habitat; material: faeces | place: China | collected 2014 ... | reverse complement strand
ACTGGGATTTTTGTATGGAATTTATACGATTATTAAAAAACTGGTGCTTCCGGGTGTTCCGGTTGGATTTTCAGCGCTGATGGCGTCGATCATGTTTATCGGCGGAATGCTGATGCTGATGCTGGGGCTGATCGGGGAATATGTCGGAAGAATGTACATCTGTCTCAATCATGCGCCGCAGTTTGTGGTAAGGGAGATCGTTGGTGGAGAAGAAGAGGAAGCGGGAAATTAAATATCGCACGCTTATTTGCAGCGCAGCAGGGGCTTTTTTTTGCGGATTCAGTGCAAACTGGGGCAGTCAGTTGGATCGAAACGGAAACGTAGCAGTAACGGATTTGTACAGCTGGCTGATCCCATTTCTGATGGCCTGTGTGCTGACACCGGTGTTTTATCTGGTGGTGGAAAAGCTGACCGGCATAGAGACGTCAGGCGATAGGCTGGTATCGCACAGCAACAAAAAAGCGCCGGATGCCGGGCAGCAACTGCAGCGGGGCTGGAAGAAGCTGTTCCAAAGTCCGATCCTCCGCTATACCATCATCCTGTTCCTATGCTGGCTGCCGGTATTCCTTGCGGTCTATCCAGGCTTTTTTGCCTATGATGCGACGGAAGAGCTGCAGGAGGTGCTGACCGGACAGTATGTGACAAGACATCCCCTTTTACATGTACTGATGCTTGGAAAAACGGTAAGCGGCATTCAGAAGCTGACGGGCAGCTATAATAGCGGGATCGGCGTTTATGTGCTTGCACAAATGGCGATAATGGCGATGCTGCTTGGCTGGACCATACAGCAGCTTCGAACCAGGGCAGGACGAGTCAGCGGGCTGTTGTTCTACGGACTGTTCCCGGTCGTCCCGATGTATGTGCTGTGCACGAGCAAGGACACACCGTATACGGCAGGAATGCTGGCAGTGCTGGTGCTGCTGTGCAGGATGCAGCGTGGCGGATGCAGCAGGAGGGGAGAAGCTGAAGTTGCTGCCGCGGACGCGGTGTTATCGACAGAAAGCGCTACTCGGTCAAAAGCTGTAGCAGACGCCGAAATGCCCAAAGCCGGTCATTTTCCCTTAAGCACCGCATCCCTTCCGGCACTCGCATTCGCCCTGCTGGTCATGGCAGTTTTCCGCAGCAATGGAGTGATCGTCCTTGTATTGTTTCTGCCGATCCTGTTTTTTCTGGTACAGAAAAGCAGTCGGAAAAAGGCAGTGCTTTTGGCAGGCGTTGTTTTGGGGGCGTATGTTCTTTTACAGAGTGGCTTAAACATTGTCCTGAAGCCGGAGAGCACGAATGCGATGGAAAGCCTGACCGTGCCGATTCAGCAGCTTGCGCGGACGTGGAACTACAGCCCGGAGCTGTTTTTGGAGGAAGATCAGGAAACGCTGTTTGAAATTTTACCGAAGGAATCCCTGGCATTGTATCAGCCGAAGCTTTCCGATCTGGTAAAGGCGGGATTTGCAACGGAAAATTTTAAAAAGGATCCTGCAAAATATGCAAAACTGTGGACAAGGATCGGGATAAAAGCACCGGCAACGTACTTAAACGCCTGGCTTTTGACCTCCTATGGCTTCTGGTATCCGGGCGCGGATATTGATGTATACAATGGCACAAGATGCTACGAAAGCAGCTCTTATTTTTCCTGTGAAACGGAAGGACCCGGACGGCGGGATTCCAAACTGCCGTGGCTGGAGCATTGGTATGAAATCCTTTCCTGGACGGATACAGTGCACAAAATACCGGTCGTTTCCCTTCCCTTTTCGCCGGGAGCGCTGTGCTGGTGTTACGTGCTCGGCACACTGTTTTTGATCGCGTCCGGAAACTGGAGGAAGGCGGCGGTATTTTCGCCGGTCTGCCTGAATCTTCTGACGGTGTTGTTAGGACCGACCTATCTGGTACGTTACGTCCTGATTTTCTGGTTCGCCCTGCCCCTTTACTTGTCAATCTGTGTCGGAGTGTGTTATACTTCTAAAGATAATGGGAAAAGTGGGAAATCCTGCGTAAAAGCAGAAAAACAGGCTGCCGGAAATCTGCCGGATGGTTCCCTTTTCGGAAAGGCTTTTCATGAATCGAAAGATTAAAGCATATCAGGCAATTATTTATATCGTTTTGTTTTATCTGGCAGCGGTTCTTTTTTTGCTGGGACCGGGAAAACTGCTGGAAAAAGACAGGCTTCTGGCGGGTGCAGAAAATCCCGTGGGAACCGTGGAGGTGCGGGAGGATCAGCAGGTTCAGCAGGTGCTGATTGCAGAGGGCGATTATCTGCGTTATCTGGAGCTGTATGTGACATCTCCAAAATCTGCCGGGGAGTATTATCATCTGCTCGTTTACGATGAAAATAACGAAATGCTGATTAACCGGGATTTTGAACTCAAAGCGGACGAAGTGCCCGGCTTTGTGCGGATTCCGCTGGGAATCGATACGACAAGAGGGACGGCTTATGTCTGGCAGCTGCAGGGTAAGTCGGAGCCGCTGGAGCTTTCTTATGAAAATACAGGGGAAACGGGGCTGACCTGCTTTGGCAGCTATTATGTCCTCGCAGACAGCACTTCGACTCAGATGGAGACACAGAATATTGTCATGCGTCTGGTCTACACCGACAAGCCGTCCGCGGCAGTGATGACGATTTTAAAGACAATACTGTGCGTTGTAGCGGCAGCTTTTATCCTTGCTGCGGTATATCTTAGTCCGAAACAGCCAAAACTCAACAATAAAATCACATGGCGCTTTGTCCACTGGGTGACAGCTGGACCTTTGATTACTGTGGGCACGGCAGTTTTGCTCTGGGAGGTCTATGGGCGCAGGGCATTTGGAGGCAAACCGGACGACCTGATCGTGTACGGACTTGGAATCGGTCTGTTTTTTGCATTTTCAGCCTGGGTGCTTTTTTCGCGGCGTGGCAGCAAATACCATCCACCGTTTGAAGAAATGCTGACAGAGCAGGGGATGGACTGGCTGCAGGCAGCGGCGTTTGCCGGTGTTTTGCTGGGCGGCATTCATTATATGAACGCGCTGTACCAAAACCAACAGAACCTCGCGTATCGGGAAGTACTTTCGTGGGCGGCGTTTCTGATTCTGACGATGGTATCTCCTGCAGTTCTGTTTTCCAAAAAGGGCGGACGGCGGGCACTGATCGGCCTGATCGCCGGTGGAATCTGGTATGTAGTGCAGTCGTTGACGCAGAAGGAAGCCCTGCAGACCAACGAGCTGCTTGGCAAACAGATTTTTCTGGAAGGGCTGATCGTCTTTTTCTTCGTTCTGATTCTGGCAGAGCTGGCAGCACGAATCCGCGCCAAAAAGCTGGTCGAGGGCAGTGTCAACCGCGTCTATACGGCAGTGCTGTTTGGATTTATGGCGCTTTTGGTGATTTTCAGAAATACGCGCCTCTGGCCGATTTATCTGGCGGTCGTATTTGCACTTTACTATGTTTTTTATCTGGGCTGGAACAAAAAGAAACACCTGTTGAATAACTTCTGCAATGGCGTGATGTTAAACTTTGCACTGGCAGTCGTGTTCGCATTTGCGAGAAGACCGTTCCGTGCGTGGGTGTATTCGAGATATAATTTTGTTTTTCACACTGTAACGATTACAGCAACTTATCTGACGTTGGTGCTCTGTGTGCTGACGGTGCGGCTGTTCGTCAAACTGTCGGAGGGCATGCCCCAAAACAGCACAAAAAATGCCAAAGGGATGAAGCATAAGCCGCTCCGCAAAAAGGATGCGAAAAACAGCTGCCCCGCGGATTTGTGGGGAACGTTTTTGCTGTACGGAATCGCAGTTTCGCTGCTGTTTTTAACGCTGTCGAGAACCGGCTATCTGGCGGTGCTGGTAATGACCGCAGTGCTGCTGATTTTTGTGCCGGTGTTTGTATACAGACAGAAAATCCGGGAAATTTTCCGGGCGCTTGTCTATATGATTGCAGCGTTTGTGATCTGTCTGCCGATGACCTATTCCGGCATCCGGCTGCTTCCGGCACTCTATAACGATCCGTATCTGTATGAGATCGAGGATTCCGCATCCGCGATTCACAAGGACGATCCGAAGGATTCTGACGCTTATATGTCGGTCTCCTATTTCAAATATGTCATAGAAAATAAGCTCCTTTCGGATGCTTCTAAGCTGACGGAACAGACAGAGCTTTTCTGCAATGTAGTGACCGGTAAGCCTTCTGTAAAAAATGACGTGCTGGTAGCGTCTGCGCAGGATGAGGCAGGCATGTCGGACGCAGAGGATTTCTCCAACGGACGTCTGGAAATTTTCCGGTCGTATATGGACAACTGGAATGCGACGGGACATACGGAAATGGGCGTTTTGCTGCCGGACGGCTCCATTAGCGTCCATGCCCATAACACCTATCTGCAGGTCATCCATGATCACGGACTGATCGTCGGCATTTACTTCCTGTGCTTCGGAGCCGGAAGCATCTGCCTGATGTTTGCATATGCGATTAAAAAGATTCGGGAGGACGCATATGCTGTACTGCCGCTGGCTGTCATGCTCGGCTTTTGCGTCGCGGGGCTGGTGGAATGGCTGTTCCATCCCTGCAATCCGCTCGGATTTTCCGCGATGGCGCTGCTTGCACCCCTGATGAGCTTTTGCCCCTACAGACATGCTGCCTGACGGGATATCACGATAAATGAGGAAGAAAGAAATGCAAGGCAAAAAGAAAAAACCCTTTAATTATCAGCTGTTTTATCGCAGGACAGCGTTAATTGTATACGATATTATCAGTGTAATCGCCGCCAGCTATCTGGCGATCCTGATCCGGTATGATTTTGACGTGAGTACAGTACCGGCAGCGTTTTTGCTGCCGATCCGCCACTTTTTGCCCATCGGGATTGTTATCGCACTGTTCGTATTTTATCTGTTCCGTCTCTATCACAGCCTGTGGGCATTTGCAGGCGAGACAGAGCTTCAAAACCTTGTGATGGCATGTCTTGTGACGAGTGCGGTCAACGGCGCAGGGATCAACCTGTTCCGAATGGAGGGAAAAGCAGTTCCGGACAGCTATTATTTTCTGTATTTCTTCTTCCTGCTGACCTTTTTGTTTGCCAGCCGTTTTTCCTACCGTTTTTTCCGCAGCCGCAAGCACAAGCTGCAGAACCGCAAAAACAGCATTTCTGTCATGATCATCGGTGCCGGCGAGGCGGGCAATACGATCATCAAAGAAATCGTTTCCAGCAACTTCTCTACAATGGTGATCCGTTGTATTATCGATGACGATAAAAATAAATGGGGACGCTTCATTCAGGGCATCAAGGTGGTCGGAGGCCGCGACAAGATCATAGAGTCCGCAGATTTATACGATATTGATGAAATTTTCCTGGCGATCCCCTCTGCGTCTCCGGCGCAGATTAAGGATATCCTGGAAATCTGTAAAGAGACAAACTGCAAGCTGCGTAGCCTTCCCGGACTGTATCAGCTTGTAAACGGCGAAGTCAACGTCAGCAAGCTGCGGGACGTCGAGGTCGAAGACCTGCTGGGCAGGGAACCGATCCGCGTGGATATCGATTCCATTCTGGGATATGTGCAGAATAAGGTTGTGCTCGTTACAGGCGGCGGCGGTTCCATCGGAAGCGAGCTGTGCCGTCAGATTGCCGGTCACAAGCCTGCGCAGCTGATTGTGTTTGATATTTATGAAAACAATGCCTACGACCTGCAGCAGGAATTGAAGGAAAAGTATCCGGAGCTGAATCTGGTGGTTCTGATCGGCAGCGTGCGCAACACGAGCCGGATCAACTATGTGTTTGAAACGTATCATCCCGATATCGTGTACCATGCAGCAGCGCATAAGCATGTGCCGCTGATGGAGGACAGCCCCAACGAGGCGGTCAAAAACAATGTATTCGGCACCTGGAAAACCGCTATGGCGGCGGCACAGAACCACACGAAAAAGTTCGTCATGATTTCGACAGACAAGGCGGTGAACCCGACGAATATCATGGGTGCGAGCAAGCGAATCTGCGAGATGATCGTGCAGACGTTCAACCGCCATTATGAGACGGAGTTTGTAGCAGTTCGTTTCGGCAACGTGCTCGGCTCCAACGGAAGCGTTATTCCGCTGTTTAAAAAACAGATTGCGGCAGGAGGTCCGGTAACAGTTACGCATCCCGACATCATCCGGTATTTCATGACCATTCCGGAGGCAGTGTCTTTGGTGCTGCAGGCGGGCGCCTATGCAAAGGGCGGAGAAATTTTCGTCCTGGATATGGGCGAGCCGGTCAAAATCCTGGATCTTGCAAAGAACCTGATCCGTCTGTCCGGTTATCGTGTCGGTGAAGATATCAAAATCGTCATTACCGGTCTGCGCCCGGGAGAGAAGCTTTATGAAGAGCTTCTGATGAAGGAAGAAGGACTGCAGGATACGGACAATAAGCTGATTCATATCGGCAGACCGATCGAGCTGGACGAGCGGCTGTTCTTTCAGCAGTTAAAGCAGCTGGAAGAGGCATCTAAAGAAGAAAATAAAGATATCCGGCCGCTGATTCATGAGGTCGTGCCGACGTATCATTATCAGGAGAAGCGATGAACATACATCATATTGGGTATCTGGTCAAAAAAGGTCCGAAAGCACAGGCGGCATTTGAAGCGCTTGGATATATTGCAGAGGGCACATGGACGCATGACGAAATCCGCAAGGTGGACATCCTGTTTTTGCAAAAGGACGGCTACCGGATCGAACTGGTGAGCCCCTATGCGCCGGATTCCGTGGTTTCCGGGCTGATCAGGACCTACAAAAATGCACCCTATCATCTTTGCTACGAAGCAGAGAATTTTGAAAAAGAGCTGGCAGAGCTGGAGGGAAACGGTTACATTCGAATCGATGAACCGACGCCTGCTCCGGCCATCGGCGGACGCAGAGTAGTATTTCTCATGCACCCGGCGGCGGGTATGCTGGAGCTTTTGGAAGAAAAATAAGCCTGAAATAAGAAAGAGGTAACGAGATGGAAAGAAAACGGATTTATCTGTCCTCCCCCACAATGCACGGAGAAGAGCAGGCCTTTGTACAGAGTGCATTTGATACGAACTGGGTAGCACCCCTTGGTCCCAACGTGGATGCCTTTGAAAAGGAGATGGCAGACTATATTGGCGGCGGTTATGCGGCGGCTCTGTCTGCAGGAACCGCAGCGATCCATCTGGCAGTGATCCTGGCGGGCGTAAAAGAAGGGGATGTTGTGTTTGCACAGTCCCTGACGTTTGCTGCAAGCGTAAATCCTGCCTGCTATGAAAAGGCAAAGCCTGTCTTTATCGATTCAGAACCCGACACCTGGAATATGGATCCTGTCGCTTTGGAAAAAGCCTTTGAAAAATATCCGCATCCGGCAGCTGTCATCGCTGTGCATCTGTACGGAACACCTTCTAAGATCGACCGCATCCGCGATATCTGCAAAAAGCATCAGGTTCCGCTGATCGAGGATGCTGCGGAAGCGCTGGGAAGCTCCTTTAAAGGGCAGAAGCTTGGAACCTTTGGAGATTATGGCATTCTTTCTTTTAACGGCAACAAAATCATCACCTCCTCCGGCGGCGGTATGCTGCTGTGCAGCGACGAAGCAAAGATTAAGCGTGCCCGTTTTCTGGCGACTCAGGCAAGGGATCCCGCCCGTTATTATCAGCATTCCACCATCGGCTATAACTACCGGATGTCTAACGTGGTAGCCGGAATCGGAAGAGGACAGCTGTTGCATCTGGAAGAGCATAAAGCCCGGAAAAATGAGATTTACAGACAGTATAAAGAGGCGTTTGCGGATATCGAAGCGATCACGATGAATCCGATGAATCCAGACGGAGACGCAAACAACTGGTTGTCCTGCATGACGATCGCACCGGACTGCAGCGTGACGCCCGATCAGGTGATGGATGCCCTGGCAGAGTACAATATCGAGACGCGCCCGATCTGGAAGCCGATGCATTTACAGCCTGTTTTTGCAGACTGCGATTTCATTCAGGTTAAGGAAGGCAGGAGCGTTTCGGAGGATATTTTCAATCGCGGTGTCTGCCTGCCCAGCGATATCAAAAATACACCGGAGGATATGAAGCTGATTATCTCCCTTATCCGTAAGGTATTTGAAAAATAGGAAAAGAATATGTATGCAAAGTATATGAAACGGCTGCTGGATATCCTGCTGTCGCTGACGATCCTCATAGTGCTGAGCCCACTTCTTCTGGTGCTGTGTATTCTGGTGCGCAGCAAGCTGGGCAGTCCGATTTTCTTTCAGCAGGAGCGCCCGGGACTGCATGAGAAAATTTTCACAATGTATAAATTCCGCACGATGACGGACAAACGCGACGCAGAGGGAAATCTTCTGCCGGATAAGGACAGGCTTACCAAATTCGGAAAGCTTCTGCGGGCAACGAGTCTGGACGAGCTGCCGGAGTTTTTCAACATTTTAAAAGGGGACATGAGCTTTATCGGTCCGCGTCCGCTCCTGGTTTCGTATCTGCCGTATTATACGGAAACAGAGGCTCTGCGCCATACAGTGCGTCCCGGCCTGACAGGTCTTGCACAGGTGTCGGGACGAAATTTTCTGGACTGGGACAGACGGCTTGCGAAGGACGTGGAGTATGTAAAGGGACTTTCCTTTCAAATGGATTTGAAGGTTTTATTTTTGACCGTCAAGGTAGTCTTCGACCGCTCGGACGTCGCAGAGGATACCAGCCAGGCGGAGGGCAATTTTGCCAGGATCAGGCAGGAGCGGCTTGACAGAACCGGGAGGCTGGAGGCCTGAAGAAGACAGAGCATAATCTGCTCGGAAAGAGGATTCGTATGATCAATATCCTGATTTTAAGCGCCGGCACGAGAGACAAGGTCGTGCAGTATTTTAAAGAAGCCCTTGCCGGAAAAGGAAAGGTAATCGCAACGGATTGCAGCCCCTACGCACCCGCCATTTATGAAGCGGACGAATATGTGCTGGTGCCCAGGATCACAGAGCCCGGTTATCTGGACAAAATTCTTGAGATCTGTCGGGAAAAACAGATCACGGGTGTACTTTCCCTGATCGACCCGGAGTTGTCTCTTCTTGCAGACAATAAAGAGCGTTTTCTGGAGGTCGGAACCGTGCCGATCGTGCCGGACGCAAAGCAGGTGGATATCTGCTTCCATAAATATGCGATGTATGAAGCCTGCAAAGCACTCGGCTTTGCGACGGGACGCTGCTTTCTGGATCGGAAGGAATTCTATCATGCGGTGGAAAACGGCGAGCTGACCTATCCGGTTTTTGTCAAGCCGGAAAGCGGAAGCGCGAGTCTGGACATTCATATGGCTCAGGATCAGGAGACAGTGGAATTTCTCTGTAGCCGTGAGGACGGACTGATGATTCAGGAGTTCATGAACGGACAGGAATACGGTGCAGACGTCTACATCGACATGCTCAGCGGCGAAGTGGTTTCTATTTTCGTTAAGAAAAAGTTGAAAATGCGTGCAGGAGAAACCGATAAGGCGGAATCCTTCCAGGAGGAAAAGCTGTTCGCCCTGATTACAGATTTTGTAAAGAAAATGGGCTTTCGCGGTATTATCGATATCGATCTGTTTGAAATCGACGGAAACTGGTATATTTCCGAGGTTAATCCGAGATTTGGCGGTGGTTATCCCCATGCATGGGCCTGCGGCGTGCGCGTACCGGAAATGATTGTCAGAAATCTGGAAGGACAGACAAATGTTCCGGAAATCGGAAATTATCCGGTTGGGAAGATCATGATGAAATATAATGAGATTATGGTTCGCTGACAAAAAGCTGCAGCAGAAACGAGGAAGGATGAAACAAAGCGTACTGGTGCTTGGAAACAGCGATTCCGGGCTGTATGATTTCCGAAAAGAAGTGCTGATGGCGCTGATGCAGGAGGGCTATGAGGTCCATGTGTCGGTGCCGGATACCGGGTATTTGGAAAAAATCAAAAAACTGGGCTGTATCTGTCATGAGACGGTGATGGAGCGCCGCGGTATGAATCCGTTGAAGGACGGAAAGCTGCTTTTGTTTTACAGAAAGCTGTTAAAGACCATCCATCCGGCGGCGGTGCTGACCTATACGATTAAACCGAATATTTATGGCGGTGTGGCGTGTCGGCTTGCAAAGGTACCTTATCTGGTCAACATTACAGGCCTTGGAACGACACTGGAGCATGATGGACCGTTGCAAAAGCTGATCGTTTTACTGTATCGGACAGGAATGTCCGGCGCGGGCTGCGTCTTTTTCCAGAATGAGCAGAATCTGGCGTTCATGCGGCAGAAGGGCTGTCTGAAAAAAAGGACGAAAACCCGGGTGATCTCCGGATCTGGTGTCAACCTGGAGGAGCATCCGCCGATGCCCTATCCGAAGGAAGATACTGTCCGTTTTGTATCGGTTATGCGGATCATGAAGGATAAGGGAATCGAGGAGCTGCTGGAAGCGGCAAGACGGATCCATGAAAAGCACCCGGAAACGGTGTTCGAGCTGCTGGGCGCCTACGAGGAAGAAACGCGGGCGCGCTATGAGCCGATGATTGAGGACTTGCAATCCAAAGGGATTGTGCGTTATTATGGTTACCGGGACGATATGCCGGAGTTTTACCGGCATTGTCAGGCGGTAATCCATCCGTCCTATCACGAGGGCATGTCGAATGTCCTGCAGGAGGCGGCAGCGACCGCAAGACCGGTGATTGCCAGCGATATAAACGGCTGCCGGGAGATTTTTGAAAACGGTGTTTCGGGGCTTGCATTTTTACCCCAGAATGCGGACAGCCTGACAGAGACCATCGAGAGATTCCTTTTGCTGACTCCGGAGGAACGGGCCGAAATGGGACGTCAGGCGAGAGCCTATGTGGAGGCGCATTTTGACCGCAGACAGGTCGTAACAGCGTATCTCGAAACGCTGGGGAGCCTGATTGGGGCAACCAGATGTTAAAAAAGAAAAACCATATAGAAAAGCGCAGGAAAGCGAGGATATGAAAATGGATTTATATGAAAAGATTTTGGCAGGCGAGGAAAAACTGTCGCTGGTAGGTCTTGGTTATGTAGGCATGCCGATTGCAGTCGCATTCGCCAGAAAGATCAAGGTAATCGGCTACGACTTAAACGCAGAAAAGATCAAACTGTATCAGTCCGGCATTGATCCGACCAACGAGGTTGGAGATGATGTGATCCGCCAGACGGAAGTGGAGTTCACTGCAGATGAGACAAAGCTGCGGGAAGCAAAATTCCATATCGTAGCAGTTCCTACTCCTGTAAACGATGACCATACGCCGGATCTGACTCCGGTAGAGGGTGCAAGCAGGATTCTGGGACGAAACCTGACAAAGGGCAGCGTTGTCGTATTCGAGTCTACCGTATATCCGGGCGTAACCGAAGAGGTATGCGTGCCGATTCTGGAAAAGGAATCCGGACTGGTATGCGGTAAGGATTTCAAGATCGGTTATTCTCCTGAACGGATCAACCCCGGCGACAAGGTACACCGTCTGGAAACCATCACAAAGATCGTTTCCGGTATGGATGAGGAAACGCTGGATACTGTTGCAAAGGTTTATGAGCTGGTTGTAGAAGCCGGTGTATACCGTGCAGAATCCATTCAGGTCGCAGAGGCTGCAAAGGTAATCGAGAACAGCCAGAGAGATATCAACATTGCGTTCATGAATGAACTTTCTATTATCTTTAACAAGATGGGCATTGACACGCAGAGCGTATTAAAGGCAGCAGGAACCAAATGGAATTTCCTGAAATTTTATCCCGGTCTGGTGGGCGGACACTGCATCGGTGTCGATCCGTATTATCTGACCTACCGCGCAGAGCAGATGGGCTATCATTCCCAGATCATTCTGTCCGGCCGCCGCATCAACGACGACATGGGCAAATATGTCGCAGAAAACATTGTGAAAAACCTGATCCGCGCAGATATCGCGGTAAAGCATGCGAAGGTTGCGATCCTTGGCTTTACCTTCAAGGAGAACTGCCCGGATACCAGAAATACAAAGGTTATCGATATTGTAAAAGAGCTGCGCGAGTACGGCATCGAGCCGGTGCTGGTGGATCAGACTGCAGACCGCGCAGAGGCGAAGCGTCTCTATGGAGTAGAGCTGCAGGATATGAGTGCTGTAACAGCAGCCTGCATGATGATGAAACGTACTGCTTTTGAGGAAGCAGGCGGTTTTACAGAGAAGCTTGCAGTAGCTTTTAATGATGTTGATCTCTGTCTGAAGGTGAGAAAATCCGGCAGACTGATCGTGTATGATCCATACGTACAGCTTTATCATATGGAATCAAAGACAAGAGGTGCGGAAGACAGTGAGGCGAAGGTGCGACGTTTTCAGGAAGAAATCGAGTATATGAGAGAACACTGGATTGACATTCTGAAAAACGGTGATCCGTATTACAATAAGAATCTTTCGCTGACAAAGTGGAATTATTCACTTCGTCCTCTGAAGGGAATGGACAGTAAGGGTAAGGATAGGAGATAATATGGAAGTATCGGTGGTCATACCGAATTTTAATGGAATTGCGTTTCTGGACAGCGTGCTTGCAAGTCTGGAAGGGCAGACACTGAACAATTTTGAAGTTATACTGGTAGATAATGGATCTACAGACGGAAGCTGTTCTTTCGTGACAGCCAACTATCCGTGGGTACATCTGATCGAACTGTCGGAGAATTTCGGCTTCTGTGGAGCAGTCAATGCAGGGATACGTGCGGCAAAAGCACCGTATGTGCTGCTTTTAAATAATGATACAGAAGTAAAAGAGGATTTTGTAGAGGAAATGCTTGCTGCAATCAGACGGCATAAGAATGCATTCTCATGTGGTGCACGGATGGTGCAGTACCATGATCGCGACAAACTGGATGATGTCGGCAATTATTACTGTGCACTGGGATGGTCTTTTGCCCGCGGCAGAGGGAAAGATATCCATGCATATGAGACAGAAGACAGGATTTTTTCCGCATGTGCCGGTGCAGCAATCTACCGCAAAAAAATTCTCGAGAAGATAGGTTACTTTGATGAGGAGCATTTTGCATATCTGGAGGATACGGATATCGGCTATCGTGCAAGAATTTACGGTTACGAAAACTGGTATGCGCCGAAAGCAATTGTTTACCATGTCGGCAGTGGAACAAGTGGTTCACGCTATAATCAGTTTAAGACAAGATATTCATCCAGAAACAATATTTATCTGATCTATAAGAACATGCCACTTTTACAGATCATCTTAAATCTTCCGTTTCTTGTGACTGGGTTTCTTGTGAAATTCCTGTTTTTCGCGGTAAAAGGAATGGGAAAAGAATATGCGGCAGGCATCAAAAACGGATTTTCAATCAGCATGAAAAATAAAAAAGTTCCGTTTCGCATGAAACATCTGCCAAATTACTGCAAGATTCAGCTGGAACTGTGGATTAATATCGTACGCAGATTTCGGGCATAATGCTGATATTACAGGACTTTATGGAATTTTAATACAATATACAGAAGATATTGTTGATTTTAGAGAGTAACTAGTATAAGATAAACGTGGCTGTCCGGGAAAATTTTTCGGACAGAAATGTGAAAAACAAAGAATTGGATTGAGGTGGGAGGGTGTGATTCAGGACAATCAGAAGAACTTCACCCGGCTGAAGATGTTGATTGATGC
>ERZ837910.4493-NODE-4493-length-13584-cov-3.170153_pt1 | contig 13584 bp, 11 predicted proteins | sample MGYA00519940_ERZ837910 | MGnify/ENA primary metagenome ERZ837910 (study PRJEB31850, sample SAMEA3708825) | human gut metagenome | biome: human gut; feature: human-associated habitat; material: faeces | place: China | collected 2014 ... | reverse complement strand
ATTGTCACCGGTCAGCATGACAACACGGATTCCCATATTCTGGAGTTCTTTGACTGCCTGCGGGCTGTCTTCTTTGATGACGTCAGCGACAGCGATGATGCCGGCCAGCTTGCCATTGCGGGCAAAAAGGAGGGGAGTTTTTCCTTCTTCTGCAAGCTTTTCTGCCTTCTGGGAAAGTGCAGCAGGAACGCTTACCTGGCTGCTGATAAATTTCATGCTTCCACCGATCAGAGTATCATTATCAAGCACAGCAGAAAGTCCATTTCCCGGAAGAGCGTGGAAATCGGTGACTTCCGGTGCTGTGAGATGAAGGCTTTCGGCGTGGCCAAGGATCGCTTTGGCAAGAGGATGCTCGCTCTTTTTTTCCAGGGCAAATGCCATGGTGAGGAGTTCCTGTTCAGAAATCCCATCTGCCGGGAGCAGATCTGTCACTTCCGGCTGACCACTGGTGATCGTACCGGTTTTGTCCAGGGCAACGATCTGGACTTTGCCTGCTTCTTCAAGAGAAACAGCGGTTTTGAACAGGATACCGTTCTTGGCACCCATTCCGTTGCCGACCATGATCGCTACCGGAGTGGCAAGTCCGAGCGCGCATGGACAACTGATAACGAGAACGGAAATTCCGCGGGCAAGTGCATAGCCGAATTCATGTCCGGTCAGAAGCCAGACAAGCGTGGTGAGAATCGCGATTGTGATGACTGTCGGCACAAAAACACCGGAAACACGGTCTGCGATCTTGGCGATCGGAGCTTTGGTAGCAGCTGCGTCACTTACCATTTTGATGATCTGGGAGAGGGTAGTGTCCTCGCCGACGCGGGTTGCTTCACATTTGATAAATCCGGACTGGTTGACAGTAGCAGCAGAAACAAGATCTCCGGCGGCTTTGTCAACCGGGATGCTTTCGCCTGTAAGGGCAGATTCGTTGACAGCACTGGTTCCCTCGACGATCACACCATCAACCGGGATGTTTTCTCCTGGGCGGACCACAAAGATGTCTCCTTTGTGGACCTGTTCGATCGGGACAGTAGTTTCCTGACCGTCGCGGAGAACGACAGCGGTCTTTGGCGCGAGTTTCATGAGGCTCTTGAGAGCGTCAGTGGTTTTTCCTTTGGAACGGGCTTCAAGCATTTTGCCAACGGTGATCAGGGTCAGGATCATTGCCGCGGATTCGAAGTAAAAATCCATCATGTAGTTCATGACAGCGGCAGAATCGCCGTCGACCTGAGCTCTTGTCATGGCGAAGAGTGCGTAGACACTCCATACAAAAGATGCCATGGAACCGAGGGCAACGAGTGTGTCCATGTTCGGGGCACGATGCCACAGGCTCTTGAATCCGCTGATGAAAAATTTCTGGTTGATGACCATGATGATTCCGGCAAGCAGAAGCTGCACAAGACCCATTGCGATATGGTTGTCATTAAACCATGCAGGCAGCGGCCAGCCCCACATCATATGTCCCATGGAGAAGTACATCAGCACGAGCAAAAATCCGACGGAAGCGATCAGACGACGCTTGAGGATCGGTGTCTCGTGATCCTCGAGGGCTTCTTCGGCTTCAGATATGGAAACCTGTTCCTTATTGGCTCCCTTGAGGGATGCGCCGTAACCTGCCTGTTCTACGGCATTGATAATATCATGGGGGGAAGCTGTTCCTTCCACACCCATGGAGTTTGTCAGAAGGCTGACAGAGCAGGATGTGACTCCCGGCACTTTGGATACAGCCTTCTCCACACGGGTGCTGCAGGCAGCGCAGCTCATACCGGTGACGTTGTATTGTTCCATTGTGTGCCTCCTCTTATGAAATGCTCAGGCATGTAAAGCCTGCTTTTTTTACTGCTTCGCGAAGGTCGCCGTCAGAAATGGAACGGTCATAGGAAACAGTTGCGATTTCTTTTTTCAGATCAACTTCTGCAACGACTCCGTCGATCTCGTTGAGAGCATTGGTTACAGAATCCACGCAGTGCTGGCAATGCATGCCTTCGATGCGGATCGTCCTGGTTCCAAGAACAGGGCCGTCCAGGAATTTTCTCTTCGGTTTCTTGGAACTTCCATCGCCGCCTCCGCAGCAGAGAGAGTCTCCCTTAAAATGTCCGGCAGCCTTGCGCGCTGCAAAGACCATAGCGACAATGACAATAAGTAAAATAATGATATCAGCTGGTTTCATGATTTTTCTTCCTCCTTAAATACTTTGTCTTTGTGTTTGTTGAGTTTCTTTTCTGTGATTTTCACAGTTACAGTTATTTCATCAGTTTCTGCAGAGTTGCAACCAGCTCGTCGATCGTTTCATCCTTACCGGCACGGATATCACGTGCCACACAGGTACGGATATGATTCGCAAGAAGCTCTTTATTAAAAGAGTTGACAGCGGCATTGACAGCAGCGGACTGGATCAGGATGTCATTACAATAAGCATCATTCTCCAACATCCCTATGATTCCCCGAATCTGCCCCTCAATACGCTTCAGCCGATTCACCAGCTTCTTCCTCTCCGCCTCCGACCGATCCGTATGCTTCGTACAACAACAGGAACAGACAGGAGTCTTCGTCACATCATTATTATTCTCCATAGACCAACTTCCTTTCTAAAATATACTCAAAATACATATCCAAAATACCCTCACGGGGTATGTTTACTATGCCTGTAATATATACCCCATGAGGGTATTTGTCAAGAGAAAATAAAAAAAGATGACCTAAATGCAAGAAAGCTACAGACAGATCATCCAAAATAAAAAGAAAAATAGACCAGGATATAACAAAACCACAATTAAGTCATCGGAAATGCAAAGAAAAGTAGACCAGAACAAGAGAAAGCCGTAATCAAGTCATCGGAAATTCAAGGAAAAGTAGACCAAAACAAGAGAAAGCCGCAAGCGAGTTATCAGAACCACAAAGAAAAGTAGACCAGAACATGGGAAAGTCGCAATTAAGTCATCAGAACCACAAAAAAGACCAAACCGCGCTACAAGCAAATCAATTCCCACCAATAGTATGGGCCCACACAGCATCACCTTCCCCATAAAACAACCAGGGTCTCCACCAAAGCTCAAAAAAAGCCTAGGGGTGCCTGAGGGGACGGGCCACGTCCCCTCGGTCCTAACCTCGCCCAGGCGAGTACAAGGTTACGGGGCCCTGGGGATCAAACCCCGATAACCTTCTGGCTGATGAAGAAAGCCACCCCAGCGGTCAGCGCCTCCGCAATCCAAAACGCATGCCATACCCCAACCGCACCCAAAACACTGCTCAAAATAAATGCCGCAGGAAGAATAATGATCAAATACCGACAAAGAGAAACAACAAGAGAAGCAGTCCCCCTTCCAAGTCCTTCCAGCGCACCACATGCCGTAACAGACACAGAAGAAACCAGAAATCCCGCACATATAATACGAAGAGCTGTTTTTCCGGCAGCAATTGTCTCCGGATTCGTAGTAAACATTCCCATAAGCTGCCCCGGAACAGTCAGACAGATGATGGTTCCAACAAGCATGATCACACCACTCATACAAAGCGTAACATAGTAGATTTTTTTCACTCTTTTGTGCTCTCCGGCACCATAATTATATCCTATCACAGGACGCATTCCCTGCACGATCCCGCTCGCCGGAAGATAGAGAAACGTCTGCAGTTTATAGTAGATTCCAAGAATTACCACATAACTCTGAGAGTAGGCCGCAAGGAGTCCGTTCAATGCAGAAACAAGCACAGATGGAAGCGCAAGATTCAGTGCTCCCGGAATGCCAACAGAGTATAATCTTGCGATCAGAGCTTTGTCCGGATGTAAATATTTCCGGCTTAATCTGACCTGGAGAGGCTGTATTTTATAGACGATCAAATAGAAAACAAGATTGAATACCTGCCCCAGACCAGTTGCGATCGCAGCACCTTCAATCCCCATTGCAGGGAATGGTCCGATACCAAAGATCAGCAGCGGATCAAGTATAATATTGGAAACACAACCGACCATAAGCCCGATCATAGTAACCTTCATCTTGCCCACACCCTGGAAGATTTTTTCGTAGGAAAGGTTAGTAGTGTTTATAGTTGCAAACAGAAAAACGATCGTGGAATACCGGATTCCAAGGTCGATAACATCTGCGTCAGAAGTAAAAAGCACCAGAAATCCCGGCATCACAAGGATGCATCCGATCGTCAGAAGAACACCGTGCAGGGCAGATAATGCAAGCCCATGAGTCGCTGCTTTGCTGGCAGTTTCTCTGTTTCCGGCACCGAGACAGAGGGCAATCTGGGCACTGATCCCAATTCCAAATCCGATCGCGATCGCATTCGCAAAGTTCTGGATCGGATAGACAAGCGACAGCGCAGTCATCGCATTTTCACTGATCTGTGCCACGAAAAAGCTGTCCACAATGTTGTACAGAGAATTTACAAGCATAGAGATCACCATAGGCAGAGCCATCGACAAAATCAGCGGGAAAACCGGTTTTTCTTTCATAAATGTGTCATTCATAATAAGCCTCCTTTATAAAATTTAAAACATAAAAAACGCCGCACAATCACCCCGAAGGATAATTGTGTGGCGAAAAATGGTTTAGCCAGAAAAATCCACACTATGTTTTGGACGAAAGAATTGTAGCATGAGAACCAGAAAAACGTCAATAGCAGATTTGTTAAATCTCCAGATCATCCGCATTTGCCATATACGTCTGCGTATAAAGCACGACCGTATCGCCCTTTGGAACAAGGATCCTGTGATTTCGCTGGATCACGGCGATGATAATACGCTCCGGCATGTTCAGTTCCATGATCCTGTGATTCACCCATTGATCATTTTCGGTGAGGCGGATGCGGATAAAATGCACATCTTCTTCCTGACCATATTCCCCGATCCGTTTAAGTCTCGAATACTGGTCGACAAATCCTGCAGAAATGATACCGGTGGGGATCGCAACCATGCCGACACCAAGAAATGCAATAAAAATACCAAAAATCTTGCCGATCGTGGTGACAGGATAAATATCACCATAGCCTACCGTGAGCAGGGTGGAAGCAGCCCACCAGATCCCGGAAAATGCATTCGTAAAAACCTCCGGCTGCGCCCGGTTTTCCAGACTGTACATACAGAGACTGGATGACAGCATCAGCACCAGCGGTCCATATTTGAGCTCCATATTGTCAAATGTGTACATGATACTGACGGTCAGATTCAGAAGAATCGTAAACATATACCAGTCCTTCTTGTGGTACATACTTCAATGTGCTACACTCAAAAAGTGCCAAAAATAATCACAGAAAAAGTGATATTGTTATAAGGAAAAAAGGCACTTAGAGGAGAAAAAATATGAAAACACTGCTGACACTGCAGCTCACGATCTTTATTCTGGTAGCTGTAGGATTTTTAATGAAAAAGATACATATCATCGGTCCGCAGGGGCAGAAGAACATCAATGATCTGGTCATCTATCTGATCCTGCCATGCAACATCCTCCATGCATTTACCCAGAGTGCAACGGATGGAGATTTCAGCAATTATCTGGCGATTCTTTTTATCTCGATCGGTATTCAGGTATTCTGTGTTATCTATGGAAAAGTCATGTTCCGAAAAGAATCCGAAGACCGTCGGAAGTGCCTGCAGTACGGAACTATCTGCTCAAACGCAGGATTTCTTGGAAACCCGATCGCGGAAGGCGTTTACGGAATAGAAGGACTGGTTCTCGCCAGCGTGTACCTGATCCCGCAGAGAATCATGATGTGGTCTTCCGGTCTGGCTGTTTTTTCCGGAAGCAGTGATAAGATGAAAACGGTGAAAAAAGTCGTCACACATCCATGCATTCTGGCATGTGTACTTGGAATGATCCTGATGATCACAGGACTTCCAATCCCGCCAGGACTCGACGGTGCGGTGACTGCTGTCGGAAACTGTAATACGGCAATGTCGATGATGGTCATTGGAATGATCCTTGCAGATATCAATCTCAAAGATTTCTGGGACTGGACAGTTGTGAAATACACAGTTCACAGACTTATTATCATTCCGGCGATCGTTTATATCGTCTGCCGTTTCCTGCCTCTGAGCAAAACGGTCCTGGGACTGTGTGTACTCCTTGCAGCAATGCCGGCAGGTGCAACGACCAGTATCCTCGCAGAAAAATACCAGGTCGATTCTCCATTTGCGACAAAAATGGTCATCTTCTCAACCTTGTTATCCCTTCCGACTATCTGTCTGTGGAGCATTTTTCTCCAGTAAAAACATATTTGTCAAATTTCTGACAAAACATCCCCCCTCCCGGCTTGTAGGAGGGGTGTTTTTTTTATATACTAAAAAAATAACATTTTATACGGAAAAGAGAACAAATCATGAGCGATCTTAAAAACGAAATCCATGACTACTGGACCAACCGGGCCAGAGGTTATTCAGAATATAATCAGCAGGAAATGGCAGATGCCAGACAGACCATGTGGAGGGCGAAACTCCTCGATCTACTGGGAAAACAGTTCCCGGAGCGTGAACCAAAAGAGATTAAAATCCTTGATGTCGGAACCGGCCCGGGATTTTTTGCAATCCTTCTCGCAGAAGCCGGCTATCAGGTGACGGCGATCGACTATACAGAAGAAATGCTCAAGGAAGCACAGCAGAATGCCGGTGGATTAGCGGAGTGTATTGTGTGGAAAACCGGCGACGCACAGGCTCTTGATGTGGAAAACAACAGCTTTGATGCCATTGTAACCAGAAATGTAACATGGAATCTTCCACGCCCGGACCTCGCATATAAAGAATGGCTGCGTGTGCTCAAACCAGGCGGTATGCTTTATAACTTTGATGCAGACTGGTACGGTCATCTTTATAATGAAGAAAAGCGAAACAGCTATGAGAAAGACCGGCAGCAGACAGAAGAACAAAACGTGGAGGACTATTACAGCGGAACTGATATCGAAAAGATGGAAGAGATTGCCCGCCAGGTTCCATTAAGTCGTCTGGAACGTCCGAAGTGGGATATCGAAACTATGCAGAAAACAGGATTTCTTGATGTTTCCTGCGATGAAGCGGTCTGGAAAGAAGTCTGGACAGAAGAAGAGATCATCAATAACAGCACTTCTCCGATCTTCCTCCTGACAGGAAGAAAGAGAGATTCTTTTAATCTCAAAAATATAACAGTGGAGCCGGGTGAGAAGTGGAATGGAGAATTAGAACTTGCAAACGGCGAGATCAAACTTCCGGCGACTGTCCTGCACGGACATGGTACAGGAAAAACCATGCTGATCACAGCAGGTGTTCATGCCGGAGAATATGTCGGGATCCAGGCAGCGATCGAATTGTCCCAGAAACTCAAAATTGAAAAAGTAACAGGCACGATCATCATTGTCAAAGTCATGAACCGACCTGCATTTGAGGCCCGTAACGGCAGTATGGGACTGACTGATGACAAAAACCTCAACCGCGAATTTCCGGGAGACCCGCAGGGAACAGAAATGGAGCGCCTTGCATGGGCAGTGTCTCAGGAACTTCAGCCGGTGACAGATTATTACATCGATCTCCACAGTGGAGATGACTATGAGAAATTAACACCGTATGTCTATTATGCAGGAATGGCAGCAGAAGAAGTTGTCGCAGAATCCCGTAAAATGGCAGAACAGGTCGATGTTCCATACATGGTAAAATCCAATGTGGCGTCCGGCGGTTCCTACAACTATGCGGCTTCACAGGGAATTCCGAGTATTCTGATCGAACGTGGCGGAATGGGCGACTGGAATTACGAAGAAGTCCGCTCTACCAGAAGAGATGTCCGCAATATCCTGTGCCATATGGGAATCTATCAGGGAATCAAGGATTTCAGGACATACTATCCGCTGGATGTGGCAGATGTCCGCTATCAGGATGCAGAGGAAAGCGGTCTCTGGTATCCATTCAAAAAAGTCGGCGACATGATCCAGGAAGGCGATATCCTCGGAGAAGTCCGTGACTATGAGGGAAAAGTCAAAGAAGTCAGCATCGCAGAGTTCGACGGCGTTCTTCTCTATCAGTGCGGCACGCTGCAGGTACTTGGCAATGGACCGATGGTCACCTACGGAAGAATCGTGAGCCGCTACGACGAGCGCAAGGAAAAAATCGTAAAATACTGGGAAAAACGAAGCGACAGTTTTCTGGAGCAGAGAAGACAGGAACTTCACAGCACCATGGCAGAACGCTGGATGAAAGAAATCAATACACAGCTTCCGGAGGGAAAAAATCTCAAGATTCTCGATGTGGGCTGTGGAGCAGGATTTTTCACTATCCTTCTTGCAAAAGCAGGCCATCAGGTGACTGGAATCGACCTGACACCGGATATGATCAAAAACGCCCGCATCCTTGCAGAAGAAGAGGGCGTAAATTGCGAATTTACAGTTATGGATGCAGAGAATCCGGAATTCCCGGATGACACCTTTGATGTGATCATTTCCAGAAACCTGACCTGGACATTGCCGCATGTGCGTCACGCATATCAGGAGTGGCTTCGCGTCCTCAAAAAAGGCGGTGTACTGCTCAATTTTGATGCAAACTACGGAATCACAGACTTCTCAAATGTGGAAGACCTTCCGGAAAATCATGCACATAACACACTCGGAAATGACATGATGCGCGAGTGCGAGGAGATCAAACGTCAGCTTCCGATCAGTTCCTACAGCCGTCCGGCGTGGGATCTGGAAACCCTGGGATCTATGGATCTTAAAGATTTCCGGGTAGACTTAGGAATCAGCAGCAGGATCTATCTTGAAAAAGACGAATTTTATAATCCGACTCCGCTGTTTATGCTGCGGACAGTTAAATAATGGGCAGGCAGCTACACAGACTATAAGAATATGCGGAGAATCATATGGATTTAAAACAATTACAATATTTTGTGGCATGTGCCCAGGCAGGGTCTTTCAGTGATGCGGCGAAGATCCTCTATTCGACACAGCCCAGTGTGAGCAAGGTGATCAAGGCACTGGAAGACACTCTTGGAATGCAGCTTTTTGAGCGCCTTCCGAGAGGAATCCGACTGACAGTGCAGGGACAGAAAGTCTATCACTATGCATGTAAGATCACAAATGAGATGAATGTTCTGGAGAATATGGCTTTGGGAGGCATGACAAAATGGATTCGTATTTCGCTGAATCCAAGTTCCTGGTTTGCCAATCAGTTTGTAGATTTTTATAATGAAACCTATGAAAAAAACTATCACTTTCAGATCACAACAGCAGGCGTACGGAGTGTTATGGAACGTGTCCGTGACTACATGGATGACATTGGATTTGTTTATATCCTGAGTCAGCAAAAGGAGAACTTCCTGCACGAGCTGACCAAAAATAAACTACAGTTTTTTACAATGTATGAAACAGATGTAGTCCTGTATTCAGGGCGGAAGACAGAAATTTATGCTTCCAGAAAGGATAAAGCAGAGCTTGCAGATCTGGAAGGAATCCGTTTTATCCAGAATTATCAGGATGAATTTTTTGATATCGGAGCTGCACGGGAAGATGCATTCCAGTGGAAAGATCTTGATATTTCTGTGCTGACCAACAGTGACTACATTATGGAAAAAATGCTCAGGAACAGCCGGGTTGCAAATGTAAGCGGCAGTTATCTTTCCGAGAACAAAACAGGTACTACGCCGGGAATCCCGCTGAATATGGGTGACAGTAAGGTTATTTTTGGCTATATGCTCCACAAAGGCGAAAAAATTGATGAAAGTATGCAGGAATTTCTCGACTTTCTGGTAAGCAGACTTCCCAAAAGTTAATTCCGACTCATTCCAGAACAGCCGAAAGGTATTCGAACTACGAATAGCACATAACCCTCCCACGGGGTTGTGTGCTTTTTTGACATCTGATAGACTTTATCTGACGAATTACTATGCGGATATTTTGTCTGATGATTTACAGACACAAAAGGAGAATTCATGATTAAATACATTTTTAAAAGACTTCTTCAGCTGATCCCGATTCTAATTGGGATCACTTTTTTGTCTTTTGCGATGATGCGTCTGGCGGGCGGTGATGCGGTTACTTATATGTATGAGAATGCAGGCTCGGCAGTTTCGCAGGAAGTGATCGACGAGACAAGAAAGGAGTATGGTCTGGACCAGCCGTTTCTTGTTCAGTATGCAAAGTGGTTTGCGGGGATGGCAACCGGAGACATGGGCAAGAGCTATGTATCCAAGAGGGATGTTTATGAAACTTTCATAGAGAAACTTCCGGCAACGATCATGCTGACAGTATCTTCAGTCCTGCTGACAATGCTGATCGCAATTCCTCTCGGAATTCTCTCAGCAGTAAAACATAATAAATGGAGCGATTACCTGATACGCTTCTTAAGTTTTATCGGGAATTCCATGCCGAACTTTTTTGCAGCACTGGTGCTGATGTACTTTTTCTCCATCAGTCTGCGATGGTTTCCGGTCCTTACCAGTGACAATATACCATTAAGCCTTGTCCTGCCAACTCTGACCCTTGCGATATCTATGGCATCCAAGTATACCAGACAGGTAAGGGCAACGATCCTTGAAGAACTGAATAAGGACTATGTAGCCGGAGCAAGGGCAAGAGGGGTGAGAGGCAGTGTGATCATCTGGAAGAATGTGATGAAATCTTCCATGCTCACGATCATTACCCTGCTGGCATTATCAATAGGAAGTCTTCTTGGAGGAACTACGATTGTCGAGACCATTTTTATGTGGGATGGCGTTGGTAAGATGGCAGTAGATGCCATTACCATGAGAGACTATCCGATCATTCAGGCATATGTGGCATGGATGGCAATTATTTATGTGGTTGTAAATCTGATCACAGATATCATTTATCATTATCTGGATCCTCGGGTAAGATTAGGAGGTGACAGAACATGACACAGAAAAAGAAACAGATATCTGTCCGAAAACAGAAAATAAAGAAAAATCATGTCAGAGAAAAGCTGATCTTTTTTACTATACTGGCGATGGTTTTACTTGTTGTCGCAGCCTTTGCACGGAAACTCTGTCCGTATGATCCAGACATACAGGATCTTCTTCTGGCGCAGAAACCGCCAAGTTCAGAACACATACTGGGAACAGACCGTTATGGACGCGACATGCTTTCACGAGTACTGGTAGGAAGTACGACAAGTATTTATGCAACGCTGTTTCTGGTAGCGATTATTACTGTGCTGGGAACTGTAATCGGCATTATTTGCGGATGGTGTGGTGGAATCATTGACACAGTGCTGATGCGTATATCCGATCTTTTCCTCGCATTCCCGAGCCTTGTTTTTGCCCTTGCAGTGGCAGGTGTACTCGGCGGGGGTATTCAGAATGCGATCATAGCTCTGGCTGTGATCGGCTGGCCAAAGTTTGCCAGACTTGCCAGAGGGCTGACGCTTTCGCAGAAGGAGGCACCGTATCTGATGGCGGTAAGGCTTTCAGGAAGCAGTACATTTAAGATTATGTTTAAGCATATTCTGCCAAATATTGCAGGGCCAATCCTGGTCACAGCGGTTCTTGATATCGGAACGATGATGATGGAACTTGCGGGGCTTTCCTTCCTTGGACTTGGCGTAAAACCGCCGATGGCAGAGTGGGGAAGTATGATCAATGACGGAAGAAGTATGCTTCAGATTTCACCGTGGATGGCACTTTCGCCTGGATTGGCAATATTTGTTACAGTTATGATATTCAATCTTTTGGGCGATGCGCTCAGGGATTTTATGGACCCAAAAGAAAGAGCTAAAAAGTAGAAAGGAAGTACAGATCATGAAGAAGAAACTGATCGCAGCAATTCTTACAGGAGCTATGCTTGCAGCAGGAATGACAACAAGTGTATGGGCAGACGGAGGAAAATCTTTTGTCTATGGAACAACCGGATACAGTGAAGAAATGGGTGATGCGGGACTGAACCCACATGATAACTATTCCGGATGGAGTGCACTCCGTTATGGTGTAGGGGAAACTCTTTTCAAATACAATGATAACATGGAAGTAGAGCCATGGCTGGCAACAGATTATGAATTTGTAGATGATACAACCGTTAAGATCACACTTCGTGACGGCGTCAAATTCTCCAGTGGGCGCGATATGGATGCAGAAGCGGTTAAGGAATGTCTGGAGGATCTGATCGCTGTTCATGACCGTGCACCATACGATCTAAAAATTGACCATATTGATGCAGACGGACTGACACTTACCATTTATACGACAGAGCCGTGCCCGGCGATCATCAACTATCTCGGTGATCCATATGGCGCGATCATTGATATGGATTATGGTATTCAGGGTGAAGGCGGTTCTGCAAATGTAGCCGGAACAGGTCCTTATATTGCAGAAAGCGTAACACCAACCCAGATTGATCTTGTTAAAAATGAAAATTACTGGGGTGGCGAAGTCAACGTAGATAAGGTTACCGTGAAATCCTTTGCAGATGGAAGTGCTCTGACAGCAGCGCTTCAGACAGGCGATATTCAGGGAACCTATGGACTTCAGTATGACAACTATGCACTGTTTGATGGAAACTCCGATTATACGATCAATTCCTGTGCGACAAGCCGTTGCTTCTTCGGACAGTTCAACATGGATTCTGAGATTATGCAGGATCAGAACGTTCGTAAAGCTGTTGAGATGGGAATCGACAAGGAAGGCTTCTGTTCTGTGATTATGGAAGGTCGCGGAGTACCGGCAAAGGGAGCATTCCCAAGCAGTTTCTCTTATGGAAATGATGCAGTGGAAACTGTTTCTTACGATCCGGACGGAGCAAAGAAGCTTCTTGAAGAGTCCGGATGGGCAGATACAGACGGTGACGGATATGTAGACAAGGACGGACAGAAGCTGACAATCAACTGGCTGACTTACCCGACACGTCTGGAACAGCCGAAGCTTGCAGAATATGCACAGTCTACACTTAAGGATATTGGTATTGATGTAGAAGTAAACAATACGTCTGATCACAGAACCTTTGCCGAGAACGGAGATTTTGATGTTTATGTAAGCTCTACTACAACTGCGCCGACCGGCGATCCGGAGTACTTCTTCACAAGTACAGTGGTAGGTGCAAAGAACTATGGAAACTATCAGAATGAAGAAGTAACGAAAGTGACTGATCAGCTTCATCAGACATTTGACAAAGATGAAAGAGGTAAACTGGCTGTAGAACTGCAGCAGAAGATTCTTGATGATGATGCATTTTTCTTCGTATCCCATCTGAACATGGGAATCGTGACAAAATCTAACGTTACAGGTATGGCGGCACATCCATGTGATTATTATGAAATTACAGCTGATCTGGATGTAGAGTAAAATTTGAGAGGTATACAAAAGTATGGATTCATTGCTTCGTGTAGAGCATGTGACAATTTCTTATAATGGAAAGCCGGTCGTTCAGGATGTCAGCTTTGAACTGAAACAGGGCGAGATTCTTGGAATCGTCGGAGAATCCGGCAGTGGTAAAAGTACGGTCATCAAAGCGATTATGGGCTTACTGGGCGAGGAAGGTCTCGTTACGGAAGGTGACATCTGGTACAAAGGCGAAAATCTTACCAGTATGAGCGAGAAAAAACTCCGTGGATATTTGGGCAAAGAGATTGGAATGGTGTTTCAGGACTGCAAAGCGGCTCTGTGTCCTGTCCGGACGATCGGGGCACAG